>OLRD01000412.1_pt1 | contig 37060 bp, 39 predicted proteins | sample 1672051 | NCBI WGS metagenome assembly OLRD01 (sample SAMEA3136640, study PRJEB25190) | human gut metagenome | biome: human gut; feature: human-associated habitat; material: faeces | place: Austria | collected 2013 | reverse complement strand
CAACGTACAGCATGAATGCAGTCAAAATGGGGGGCGTGCTATGGATCGCATCAAGAAACAGGCTTTCATCCATTCGGCCAAACCGTATATTCCCGGATTCGCTCTGATTTTATTCCTTCTCATAAGGCCCTGGGTGGTCGGATTTTTGGACAAACAGCGCTCCCTTACTTATGAGCCCCAATGGTTTGTTATAAAGTGGGGCTTTGTATTCGTCACGGAAATTGCCTTTGGATTTATCCTGTGCCTCTTGGCGACTCCCTGCGAGGGACGCTTGCACCGGTTTTCCTTCGGTTTTCTCTTGTTATTTGTCGGTTTGGTTGGGCTTACCTCGGCTTTTTACTGGGGAATGTTCTATCCAGTATTGGCTCCCGAAAGCGGGACCATCACATTGCTGCATGTCCTATCCGGTGTAGCCCTTTTCAATGTATTTTTCAGGAAACGGAGGATTCCTCTTGAGGACGGACCCACCTCAAAAGCATGAAAATCTCCATCGTTCCTGGCGGCCGGATATTTCCACATCGGTATTGCTGTTGATTCTCATTGCTATTGAAACGATCCCACATATTTTTTCAATAATCCGTTCTATCTGGGAAGTGGGCCTTTTTAACTCCTTTTTCGGTCGCTGGTAAACGGTATGCACAATCCATGCAATAATCCTGTGCGCAAACAAATTCCCCGTAGAAAGGCGGCAGTTGGGCTGCATCGCTTTGATCTATGTGGCCCGTTTAACGGATTCCCGTTTGTTTACCTCCTATGCCATACTGGAAAGGCAGGGAATTCCCTTGAAGCTTGCAGAACTGCGAAATCCAAAATACAAAAAAATCTTGCTTGTTTCCCTTCTCTGTTTCCTCTTGGCCGTCTATTTTTTCTACACGCGCCCCCTCGCCGTGGACGGCCTATCCGGGGGAAATCCCCTCATATCCGCAAGTATTCTGAAATACGACGTCTCGTTTCAGCCGGGGGACGTGCCCCCAAAAACTACTACAACCAGCGTCTTTACCAAATCCCCCTCTGAATTGGAGGAGCTCGCATCGTTTTTGGACGGGTACCCGGTCAACCGGAAGGTAAATTGGAAAAGCTGGATTGGCATCACCGACAATGGCAATTTTGTTGAAAATGGCGGCATCGTTTTTCTGGACATCTATCTCAGTTACGAGAAACCGGACGGCACCCTGGATTCCGTGTCCTACGGCATCAATTCCCAAGGGAAAATGAATTTGGAGGGGGCCCCCTGCGGAATCGGGCGGTTTGGGCAGCGAAACCAAGCGTTTTATGAGGCGCTATTGCGTCTGTTTGCCGAGAAATCCCATTCGCCCCTTTGGGAAGTTTCCTCCTAACGGCCTTCCTCCCGGCATCCACGGCCGTATCCTGTGGGGAGCCTGGTGCCCATCCGACTGTTAGAGTTTTACAGTAGGTAAAAATTGTAATACAAAATTAGTAAGAAATTGTTACATTAACATTATTTCTTAACAGAATATGATCAATATTTTATTGAGAAATAATGTTATTTAATTTTATATAGTGAATATTTTTCTCATATATTTTAAAATAAAAAATAATATACAATTTTCTTTATAAATAATTGTTTATAATTTAATATGGAAATACATTAAATTATATTGACATATTGTCGTAATGGATATATTATTGTCTTGTGAAATATTTATAGAAGGTGTGATTAGTCCAATGTGCCCGATAAAAGAACAAAAAATTTATAAAATTATAAAAAGCAATTTTATGATTAAGGAGGATCGCTATGAAAAAGTTTCTTTCTGTTTGTCTACTAATTGTATTCTGTCTATCATTTTATGTTCCAAGTATGGCTGTAACAAATGATGCATCGGATAGTTCTTTTGAAAAAATTCCCGTTCCTCAATCTTTATCGGAAAAGGCTTCTATGACCGTTACCCACGAAAATGGATCCACAGAAAAAATACCTCTTGAATCCATTACACTGGAAAAGTGCTCTTCTAATACTCGTGCTTTAAATGATCATGATCTCTATCGGCTGACTGTTAGAGGAAAACACACGGACACCGATACCCAAGACGCTAGTGGAATGGACGCTTCTGTAACCGCCACTATTACCTACTATGACGTGGGAGATGAATATCAACTCACAAATGTAAGTGTCAAATACTCGTATGGTTCTAGTGTATATTTATCTAACCGAGAAGTAGAGTATGGCGAACAAGGTAACGAAAAAACAGCTTCAATTAGCGGCAATTCTTTCAGCAAATCTGTGAATATAACAGCCGAAAGTGTTGGGTGCACTGCTAGAGCCATGGCGAAATACGGTCCAAGCGGAGCAAGTGACTATATGACAGTATCTGTCTGGACCTAATGGAGTGGGTCGTATACAAACGACCTCCTCCCGAAAGGAGGAAAAACTTTGAACCGTACAAGGAAGATTGGCATCATTGTTACTTTCGTTCTCGCCGATCTCGCTGGTGTATTGATACAGTTTCTTGACACCTTGCTTCCGAATAGCAGCGACTGGTCAATCCTCCTCCAAAGGAAACTGATTGAGCATTCCATCTTATTGGTTCTCGCTGTTCTTGCGGGATATTGTCTGTTTACTGTAGGAAAAGGTTCCTTGCGCGTGTCATGGAGAAGCAGAAAAGAACTGGAAAGTAGCGTACAAAGCGGGACTTTTCAATGGGAGGACTGCATTTTTACAGGAAATCCGCAGGCTATTAAAAAGATAAAGCATATCTGTAATACCAAAAGAATTATGAGTACGGTTATCCTCGTTTTTGCCTTTTTACTCCTACTATTTCATGATTCTTTCTTTTGGATTTTTCGATCTCCTCTGAATATTCTCGTAGATTCCGCCGAATTCATTGCCGAACGTCTTGCGGATTTATACCCCATCATGGTGCCTTATTATATCGTTCACGGTATGGTGCACAGTCCAATGCTCTATTTTATCAGTTCGCTCATGCTCCAATATCTGCTCATGATCTTCTCTGTATGGTGGTTCTTAAAGTGGCATTTTCGGATAAAGAATCCGAAAAAAACTTCTACGGAGGAGACTCCTATAGCAAAAATGGACGGGCCTGTATTGAGCCAGTAAGGAAATGAGTTAGAAAATATGTTTGACTCCGCTGCAACTTTTCACAAGTTGTAGCGGAGATTTTATACCATTTTTATAGGAATGTCTTGCATCTATTCTCTTTTTAGGAGAGAGGATAAAAAATGACTCCAAAAGAAATCCGCTTCCCCGTGCAACGCTTGCGAAACCCCATTCCCCGGCCTTTGATCTGGATTGGCATTCTCTTGGCAATGCTCCTCTGTTTCGCCCTGTTCTTTCATCCAGCCTCTCTGGGGAATGTTGTGCGGGACTTCAGCACCACGGAAAAGGTTCATATTGTAAATTACTATACCGTAGCAACGTCGCATCTGCCGCCTCAAAAGGAGGGGGAGCTCTCTTTTTCCTACACGGATACAGAAAAACAGGAAGCTTTTCTGGAGATTCTGGACCGCTATGTCCTATTTAAAAGCCCGAATCAGACATATGGCGGTATCGGGGAAGAAGTCTACCGCCTCGCGATCGATCTGACGGACGCGCACGAACCATCGGGCATCCTGGCCATCACCGTCCACAGCACGGGGGACTTCACCATGAACGGCACCCAGTATGACGTCGGGTTTGGGGGCATGCACGGCCAGCAGCCTTATCAGGACTTGGCCGCTTTTCTGGAAGAATTCGCTTAATTTGCATGGGCAAACGCCTTGCAAACCGAGGACGGTATGGAACTGCTTTTTCCAAGCATGAAGAAGGGGCTGTTGCAGAATCATCTGCAACAGCCCCTTCGTATTTGTATCTGTTCAAATTTAGCCTGCAATCTCCGCAAGATTGTTGACCGCTGTCTGCCAAAGCTCCAGGAACTCCTCGTACTTCGTCTGGCCTTCGGAGAGCTTATCGCTGACAACCGTCAGATCCCCGCCATCGCCGAGGTTATTTGCCATCTCACGGAATGCCGCTGTGCCTTCCAAAGCTTTATCCACGGCTGTGTTGAATTCTTCCTGCACCGCCTGGTACTTCTCCGGCGCTTCCACGGCCTTCAGCGCGTTGAAATCCTCTTCCAGGGTGTCAATCGCATTGAGCATCGCCGTCTGGGAGTCAGCGTCCCCCGGCTGGATGCCCGCCAACGCCGTATTAAAATCGGTCTGGGACAGCGTGATGTCATTCATGATCGCTGTGACGTCCTCTTCCCATTGTTTCTCCTCCTGGTTCCCACCGCAGCCGACCAGCGCGGCAATCATCAGAAGAACGATCGCAAGGACGCCTACCTTTTTGAATGTTTTCGTCATATTCATAAGATTCTTTCCTCCAATGTCATGCAAAAGTATGGAATGTTTTATTATTTTATCATCTTTGGCGTATAAAGTCCACCCTTTTTGAACGATTCATTGGAACAAAAAAGGACCCTCTTCATGGAACATCTCCAAATTCCGTGAAGGGGGACCCACCGATACAATCAAATGGTCTTTGCCTTCCGCCCCTCATAGCGGTCGATCACCGCCATGAGCACCACCGCAAGGACCACCGTCAGGATCGTCTGCGGGATCATATAGAGCGCATTGTAGGTCAGTGAATACTGCCAGACCGCCCAGCCTTCGGGCGTATACTCCGTCCATACGGTCACGCCGGAGAGGAAGCTGCACAGCAGGCGGATCAGGCACACCGCACAGGTTCCCACCGCCACGCTGACGCTGCGGTTCCGGAACGGCTTCCCAAAGACCGATGCCGCTCCAACGACGGTGAAGGCAATCACATAATCCAATAAAATCACCACGGCAAATGCACCGAATGTCTTGGCGGGCGGCGCGTCAAACCGCATGAGCATCTGCAACAGGCTGTGGGTGAACGCCGCGCCAATCCCCCATTTCGGGCCCTGATGGAACGAAAGCAGCACCAGCGGGACCATCCCACAGGTGACGGTGCCGCCAAACGGCATCTGCCAGAGCTTGAAGAAATCGAGCACGACCGAAAGGGCGATCATCAGCGCGCTCTCCACCAAGATCACCGTTGTGTTGTTCTTTTTCATAAACATTCCCTCCTGTGTGCGGGCGATCCCGCCGGCCTGTGTCCGCCCCTGAGCGCAGGTCTGCTGGAATCGAAACGCACAAAAATACCCCGCGGGCAACCGCGGGGCACAAACCATAATCTTCCTACGCTGGCATTATCCAGATCAGGTACGGTTGAAACGCGTCGATTCGCGTTCTCTCAGCCGGGAACACCCAGCACCCCTTATTCATTTTTATTTATCATATCTGCTTCCAGATGATCTGTCAAGGAACAGCCCTTTTTGCCATCAGGCCGCTTTCCAAAAAAGCGCCGAAAATCCCCGTGCGTGGCCATCCCTTTTTCCTCTCTAAAGATAAACCCGGCCCTAATTTTGTATGGATTTTTCTATCCAAATCCATCTGTCTTTTTCTGTTTTATTCTCCGGTTCGGTATGCTATAATAACAGAAAAGACTTGTAAATATTTCCACGGATGGTTGGAAAACGGCAAAACCCGTCGGAAAACGCGCCACAGGGGGTGTGGGAATGAAGGTCGTGGACCTGCGCAACATCTTTGCCAATTGCAACGATCAGCTCATCGAAATCAGCGACAACCGGATCTACTATGCCGAAGAAAAAAACGAGGAGGGCCACAACAGCCTTTTCCTTTTGGAATACAACCGGATCACCAGGCGGGAGCGCATCCTGGCCAACTATATCCTGGACAGGCCCGCCTTTGTGCCGCATTTTTTCAGTTTTTCCGATGTGATCCTGCTGCTCCTGGAGGACGGCAGCAGCCATGTGGAGCTGCTGTCCATCGATAAGATCACCGGCGAAGAGCGCCACGCGGTGGTGCTGAGCCTGGTGGGGAATTTTTCCGAGTGCGCCGCGCTGGATGAGAGCCGCATCATCCTCTTTACAGAGGAGGACGATACACACGCGGAGCTCTTTTCGGAATACCGCCGCCTGACCGGGTTTGCGCGCGTGGCCCTGCTGTTCGATCTGGAAGAAGAAGCCTATTATTACCTGCGGGACCCGCGCATCTGCAACGCCGCTGCCCGCGACCTCGTTACATACAACCTGGACGGCGACCAACAGCTTCTGGTGCTTCAGCCGCACGGCGATGAGACCGAAAAATGGAACTGTTACCGCAACCGGCGCTGGCTCGGCGACCATGTCAACGACAATGTCTGGCTGTGCCCGCTGTTTGATTTTATCGTCTCCGCCAAGGCAGGCGAAAAGCGCGTCCCGCTGGAACTGATCCTGAGCGCAGGCACGGCTGGGCTGGTCCGCTACGCGGGTATGAATGCGGAATCCATCTATTTCCGTGCGAAACATTTCCCCTCCAACGACCAGCGCCTCTGCGCCGTCGATAAGCGCACCGGGAAGCGGCAGATTGTGGCGCAGCTCAACCTCCGCCCGGACGAGCAGGAGGGGTATTTCTGCATCGACACGGAGGACGGCCGCGCCTACAAAATCGTGGACCGCGGCGATTATTTGGAGGCCGTGGGCGTGCTGAATTCCAGCCTCCACGCGCGGTACAGCAAGGAGCTGGGCGACTTCATCACCTGCGTGGAGGACCGCTTCATCATCGCCAGATACATCCTCGCCGACGAGAAGGATTCCTTTGAATTCCATTCCATCTTCGACTGCCTCACCGGGGAGCAGCAGAGCTATGAATGCGCCTGCGCGGTGGAAGGCGGCACGGTGGTCCTGTATTGACACTTACGCTTCATTGAAGCGTCCACATAGCCCAACAGATGCGGTTGCCCCTGCTGCGCGCGGGGAAGCGGTGCCAATTGCCATTCGACAGCAGCGCCATTGAACGAAATCCGAAGAAGCAAAACTGTTTCCGGCCTGCTCCCAGGATTGCCCATCTTATGTACCCGCCGGAAACACACAGATAAAGCCAAACAAATTGCCGCCGTACAGGAGCTTGTCCTGCACGGCGGCTTCTTTTTCTCAATCAGAGCTTCACCTTGTCGGGGTCGCTGAAATAAATGTCGTACCAGATCAGGAACACGTAGATCGTCCAGATCTTGCGGTTGTTGTCGCACTTGCCCTGGAAATGCTCGTCCAGGAGCTTGACCAGCGCATCCGTATGGAAGAACTGCTTTGCCGTCTCGCCGGTAAATGCCGCCTTGACAATGTCGTAATACTTCTGCTCCCGCAGCCACACGCGCGTGGGCACCGGGAAGCCCAGCTTCTTCTTCTGGGCCGTGGCGGGCGGCAGGTGGCGCATGGCCGCTTTGCGCATCGCATACTTGGTGTTTTCCGGGTTGACGCGCAGGCGGCGCGGCAGCCGGGAGGCCACCTTGAACACCTCTTTGTCCAGGAACGGCACGCGCAGCTCCAACGAGTTGGCCATGCTCATGCGGTCGGCCTTGAGCAGGATGTCCCCGGCCAGCCAGACGTTGATGTCCAGATACTGCATCTTGGTCACGTCGTCCTTGCCCTGGACGCGGTCGTAGAAGGGGCGCGTCAGTTCCTGCGGGCGGGTGCAGGGCATCCCCTCCCGCAGCAGCTTGCGCTTCTCCTCCATGGTGAACATGCTGCAATTGCCGATGAAGCTTTCCTCGATCGGCTGTGCGCCGCGGATCAGGAAACTCTTGCCGCGGAAGCGGAACGGCAGCGCCTTGGCGATCGCCGCAAACGCCTTGCGCAGGAACAGCGGCAGCTTTTTATAGCCCGCCAGGTCGTCCGGCTCGTGGTAGATATTGTAGCCGCCGAAGAGCTCGTCCGCGCCCTCGCCGGAAAGGACCACCTTGACATACTCGCTCGCAATCTTGGAGACAAAATATAGCGCAATGCAGGAGGCGTCCGCGAGGGGCTGGTCCATATGGTACTGCACCTTGCGGATGCTGTCCCAATATTCCTCCGTGGAGATCACTTTGTAATGGTGCTCCAAGCCGACCTCTTTGCTCAACCCCTTGGCCCAGTCGATCTCGTTGTACTTTTCCCCGTAGTCAAACCCGACGGTAAAGGTCTTTTGCCCCTTAAAATAGGTGGACACATAGCTGGAATCCACGCCGCTGGACAGGAAACAGCCGACCTCCACATCGCTGATCTTGTGCGCCGCGACGGATTCCTCAAACACTTTCTCGATCGCGTCCACGGCCTGTTCCTCGGTCATGCTTTCGTCCGCGTCAAATTTCGGCTCCCAATAGCGCGTGGTCGTGACCTTACCGTCCTTATACCAGAGGTAATGGGCAGGCATCAGGCAGAACACGTTTTCAAAGAAGGTCTCCGGGGGCGGGGCGTATTCAAACGAAATGTAGTTGTCCAGCGCATGGCGGTTGAACTTCTTCTGGAAGCCCGGGAATTCCAAAATGCTCTTGATCTCGGACCCATAGACGAGCGAATCGCCCACCTGTGTATAGTGGAGCGGTTTAATGCCGAAATAGTCGCGCGCCAGGAAAAGGCTGTTGTCCACCGTGTTCCAGATGGCAAAGCCAAACATCCCGCGCAGGCGGTTCAAAAGGCCCTCTTTCCACTCCTCAAAGCCGTGCACCAACACCTCAGAATCCGTATTGGTATAAAATTTATGGCCCTTTTCCAGCAATTCCTTGCGCAGGTCCTGATAATTGTAGATCTCCCCGTTGAAGGTCAGCACAAGGGTGCGGTCCTCATTATAGATGGGCTGGTCGCCCGTGTTCCCCACGTCGATGATGGACAGGCGGCGGAACCCCATTGTCACGCCGTCCCCGGCAAATACGCCGGAGCTGTCCGGGCCGCGGTGGGTGATGACGTCCGTCATCCGCTTGATTACCTCGTCGCGGTCGAGCACTTCGCCCGTAAAACCACAGATTCCACACATGGTTGGCACCTCACTTATTCAAAAGCGCCGTGCATCCGGCGCCGGAATTTCAATCCTCTTCTTTGTATGCGTCGAGAAGCTTCTGCGCGAGCACCGGGTCCACCGGCGCAAAGCCCTTCTGCTCCGGGTGGACCTCTTCCACAATCTCCAGCGAACGGCGGTAAGCGTCCATCCGGGTGGTTTTCAGCACCGGCTCCGCGCTCCCCTGGAAAAAGAACACAAACCCGATGCGGTTCTTTTCCTCCTCCGCAAAGGAAAAATACCCTTCCCGTGGCTTTTTTCCATCCTTTTTCTCCACCACAGCAGAAAGGGCCCATTTCACCAGCTCGACCGCGCGGTCATCCAGGCTGGCTTCAAAGATCAAAATCTTCTCCTTGAGCTCCGCCAGGGAGGAAACCACGCGCTTTTGCACGTAACCGATCTGCGGGAATGCGCGGTCCACATCGACCGCATCCAGTTCCTCTTTCCCTCCGTTTGGAACCAGATAGACCATCAATTTACGCCCCTTGTCGTGGTACAGGCAGGGATAAGCCATCTGTGCGACATAGCCGCAGGCGGGGCACGTCCAATTAAACAGGGTCTCCTGAAGCACCTGTTCCCGCAGGTTCGGGTTCACCTCGGCGTTGATGCCCGGCCACATCCGTGTTTCCACCGCCTCCCCGCACCGCGGGCAGCTCACCGGCCGGCTGATCTCGGTTGACATGCATCGTTCACTCCCTAGTTTCTCAAATCATCCCGGGCTGTATCCAGCCTTTTGGAAAGAATGTCGTTTAAAAATTAGTATAACACAATCCCTTGCAAGGTACAACGTTTCAAGCCCGGAAAGGAAAATTCCGTCCAACCGGATACAAATTTTTCACTGTTCTTTTTGCCTATTTTGCGGTATAATAAGGTTAATTCAAAAAGAGCGCTTGGAGCGCATCAGAAAAGGCGTCATGCCAAATATCGCCGCATCAGCGGGACCGGAGGGAAAACGATGGGTATTTTCAGTGTAATTGGCAATGAAGTAACAAAAGCCGTCGACTATGTCGTAGAGAAAAACCGCAAAGCCGCCATGATCAACCGGCTCCGGATCGTCATCAAAAACGAGCGGGAAAACACCGCGCGCGCCTATGTTGCGCTTGGAAAATATTATATGGAGCACCTGCGCAATCCGGAGGACGCACAGGCGGAGCAGCTCTGCAAGGCTGTAGAGGAAAGCGAAGCGCGTATGCGCAAGGCGTTCAACAAATTGGACGAGATCGCCTCCCCGGTGGAAGAGGAAGACCAGTGCGCGGGCTGCAACGACGATTGCGACGTATGCCCGTATTATGAAGACCTGGATGCGACGCAGCGGGAAGAGCTCGCCCACTGCGCCGGCCATGCGGATGAAGCCGACGACGATATTCCAGCGGCGCCCTTTGTCAATGAGGCGCACGATGCGGCCGCAGCGGAAGAGGAACGCCAGGAGGCCGAAAAGCACGCAGAGTTGGAGGATGCGCCCGCCCCTGCATCCGACGTAACCGCAGGCAAGCCGGACATCTTTGGCGAAGCGGCGGAGGACGACGCGGAATAATGAGCAAGAAGAAAGTTCTTTTGGGCATGAGCGGCGGCGTGGACAGTTCGGTCGCCGCTCTTTTGCTGTTAAAAGCCGGCTACGACGTGACGGGCATGACCATGCGCCTGCGGCCGGACGCCTACATGCAGCAGAGCGCCTCCGGCGGCTGCTGTTCCCTGGACGACATCGACGACGCGCGCCGGGTGTGTTACCAATTGGGCATCGAGCATTTGGTCTTGAATTTCACCGAGCAATTCGAGCGCGACGTCATCCAATATTTTGCCGGGCAGTACGCGGCGGGCCGCACGCCGAATCCCTGCATTGCATGCAACCGGCACTTGAAATTCGACGCGATGCTGCAAAAGGCGCGGCTGCTGGGGTATGATTACATCGCCACCGGGCACTACGCGGTGATCGAGCAAAACAGCGCCGGGCGCTGGCTGCTGAAAAAGGCCCCGGCCAGCAAGGACCAGAGCTATGTGCTCTATTCCCTGACACAGGACCAGCTCGCGCATACGCTGATGCCCCTGGGCGCATACACCAAACCGGAGGCCCGCCGCATGGCGGAGGAAGCCGGGCTCCGCGTGGCGCACAAGCCGGACAGCCAGGAAATCTGCTTTGTTGAGGACAACGACTACGCCGGTTTTTTGGAGCGCTATACGGGGAAAAAAGCCCCGGAGGGCGATTTTGTGGATGCGGAAGGCCATGTTTTGGGCCGCCACCGGGGAATCACGCACTACACCATCGGCCAGCGCAAGGGGCTGGGCGTCTCCTTCGGCAGGCCCATGTATGTGACAAAAATCGACGCTGTCTTGAACCGCGTCACCCTTGGGGAAGAGGGCAGCCAATATGCGTCGTCCCTGCTGGCGGACGACCTGAACTTCATCCCCTTTGATACATTGGACAAGCCCTTACAGGTACACGCAAAGGTCCGCTACCAGGCGCGCCCCGCCGAGGCAGTCTTAACCCCGGTGGAACACGGCCGCGTGCGGGTGGACTTCGCAGAGGCGCAGCGTTCCATTACGCCGGGGCAGGCTGTCGTCTTCTACGACGGGGACCTGGTCGTCGGCGGAGGGACGATTGTCTGAATCCAGGAAGAAAACAGACCTATAAAAGGAACCAAGCCGGCCCGTAGGCATATTGCCTTGGACCGGCTTGGTTCCTTTTACCTTTAGGCGATCTCAAAAAGAAAGTTCTTTTATCATCCTTCTTTTCTTTCCAAGGTGTCCTCCCCTGTTTCCTGCCTCTCCAAAGAAGCGCGGACCGCTTCCACGACAAACATGGAAAAATTGCAATTCCGGCCCCGGATGGCCGTTTCCACCCCTTGGATCACATCGTTGGGAAACCGGATGGATTTTGACGTCGTCGATGGTTTGGAAGGAATCTGAAACGCCTTCATGACAAATACCTCCTTTTGACAGGGGGAGTCCTTTCCGGTATGCTCCCAGATGGGCAGTCCCGTCTTCCCCATGACCTATCCTACCGCATCCCAACAAAGATTGCCTTACCAAAAAGATGTTTCTGCCTGACAACGGGCAAAAAATTTGCCGGGAACCATTTGCATGGCCCCCGGCGCGATTCTTATGATGAAATTATGCGGCTTCCGAAGAGGTTTCCTCGCCGGAGTCATCCGTGCTCTCCTGCGAAGAGGTCTCGTCCGTGGACGCGGCAACCGAAGACGTCTCCTGTACAAACATATCCGGCTGGTAGGAGTCGATCGCACTCTGGTTGACCGTCGCATTATAGCTGTCCGCTGCGTCATCGATCTTTGCTTGGAATTCTTCCTGCTTCATGGTTTGCAGGATGCTGGTGCGGCTCGTCTCGTCGCTGATGCGCTCGTCCGCCGTCGCGTTGATGTCGTCCTTCACCAGCAGGACCTTGTACAGCCCCTGCACATCGATGACGCTCGCCTTGCCGTTTTCCAGCGTGTCCAACTCCGTGCCGAACTCCAACGGATAGGAAGCCGTCTCGCCGCTGAAATCCGCCGCATCGGTGTAAACCTGCACCGTGTCGTCGCCGGAAGAAGTCTTATAGGCGTCGGCCGCATCCTGGATGGTCATAGAACCGTCGTTGATCTGGGAGGCATACCCCTTAAATTCCGTATCCAGCTGGGAAAGCTCGTCGTCGCTCAAGCTTGCACCGGTGGTCATGTCGATGATCGGCGCCATAACATACGAAAACGCCTTATAATTGGTCAGATAATAGTCCTTCACATCCTCGTCGGAGACTTCTTCCGTCCCACCAGGGCCGTAGGTTGCGTCAAACACCTTGGTAAACTTGGTGTAATAGTCGGCATACGCCAAGTTAAACGAAGACTTCGCCACGCCATATTCGGTCATAGCAGTAGAGATCGATCCCCAGAAGCTGTCGGTCTGGTCGGAAACCTGCTGCAGCTCGTCCTCGGTGAGGCTGAGGCCCATATCCCGCATCATGTCGTCGATCACAAGGATGGACTTGGTCTGGCGCAGGGCAAAATCCTTCATCCAGGTAGCTGCATCCTGATCCTCCACGGTCTGCTCCAATACAGGCTGGGTGGCGTCCTCTACCATGTAGTACGCCTGCTGATAAGCGCTGTACAGGTTATAGATATAAGCGCCGATCGGAACGGTGAGGTTCTCACTCTTGACCGCCCAGCTTTTGTCCGTCCCAGAACAAGCGGTAGCGCTTACCATCATGACCAGCGACAGGACAGCCGCCAGGCACTTTTTCCATGTTTTCATGATTACACTCTCCTTAATTGCCGGCACGCAAATCTATTTTGCGCAGTTCCGACGAATCATTTTTCGGCATTTTTAGCACATTAGACAATATTATACACCAGATGTTTCATTTTGTCCATCAAAAAATCGATTTTTGTTGAAATAAAAGTATTTCATGTGAGAAACATCTTGCAAAGTGCCATCGATTCCTGCCGCCATTTCTTTCATTCGCCGGATGGGACATCTCCGCGCTGTGCATAAAACACCGTTTAGTTGGACTGGCTGCGTGCCTGCGCCTTTGCGAAAAAGCGCTCCTTTTCCACGCTGACGCGCTCGTGGGTGCCGCGCGCAATCACGCCCGCATTGTCCCTGGCTTCCAGCGTAAAGCGGTACATACGCCCGTCCACTTCGGTCAATGTTGCGGTCGCCTCCACCTTCACGCCCGTCACGGTGGGGCAAAGGTGCTCGATGGTGATTTGGCTTCCCACGGTGGTCCAGCCATCCTGGAGTTCCTTCTGCGCCAGCTCTGCGGCCGCGCCCTCTAAAAATGCAGCTACCATCGGCGTAGCCAAAACCTCCACACTGCCACTTCCCACGGCGGTTGCCAGCATCTCCGGCTTCACTACATATTCCTTTGTCAAAGTCTTATCCATTGTATTTGCCTCCTATTCCTGTTATAATTCTGATGAGTTTGCCGTCTTATTATAGCAGACATTCCCTTCGGAAGGAAGTTCTTCCGTTTCCCATTTTCACAAAGGAGCGACGAATATGGAACAAACGGAGCGTGCAACGAAGCGCATTCATCTGATGGACGAGCTGCGCGGCTTTGCCGTGTTCTGCATGGTATTCTATCATGCCTTCTATACGCTCGCCTATCTATTTAATTTGGAGTTTGGCAAAGCCCTGCTCAACTTTTTCATGCCCGCAGAACCCTGGTTTGCCGGCCTCTTTATTTTGATCGCCGGCATCTCCTCCAACCTCTCGCATTCCAACCTGCTGCGCGGCCTCAAACTGGCGGGGATTGCGGCGGTGGTCACATTGGTCACGTGGCTGGTGGTCCCGGCGGAGCGCATTCTATTTGGCATCTTGCATTTCCTCGCAATCTGCATGATTTTATTCGGGCTGATCCAGCCGCATTTGCGCAGGAAACGCCCGTTCACCTGGATTCCCACCACCCTTTGCGCGCTTCTCTACCTATGTACCCGGCAGGTGGGCAGCCGTCTGCTCGGCATCGGCCCCATCTGCATCCCGCTCCCCGATGTGCTCTATGCCACGGATTGGCTCGCGCCCCTGGGCTTCCACAGCCCCAACTTTTTCTCCGCAGACTATTTCCCGCTTTTGCCGTGGATTTTCGTCTTTTTTGCCGGAACAAGCATCGGCCGCCTTGCAGTCGAGGGGCGTTTCCCCGCCTTTGCCTACCGCTCCCGCGTGCCCTTCCTCTCCTGGCTGGGCCGCCACGCGCTGGTGATCTATGTGGTACATCAGCCGGTGATCTACGGCATTTCCTGGCTGGTCACCATGATCCTGTCCAGCGTCTCTTAAAAACCATCCATATGCTGCCCTGTGCAAACCGCATGGGGCAGCTATTTTTTGTCCGGCCCGTCTTCCTCCTTCTTCCCCTTGGAAAACAGCTCCCGTATGCCCAGGATCAGCACAAATACGGCAAATCCCTTGCTGACCCATACCGGATGCAGGGCATTTGCAAGCCATACGCCCAAGAACGCGCCCACCACGCCAAACGGCGCGCATTTCAGGGCGAATTTGTAGTCGATCAAACGGTGCTTCATGTGGATGTAGATCGAGACCGCGGCAAGGGGCAAGAAAAAGATCAGGTTGATGCCGCCCGCCTGCATCTGCTCCATCCCGAGGAACAAGGTCAGATAGAGCACGAGGATCCCGCCGCCGCCCAGCCCAAGCGCGCTGACAAACCCTGCGATCAGGCTTGCGATCCCCGCGACCAGCCACCCGCTCATCGCAGAAGCAGCCGCACGGCTGCATAGATCATGAAGGCCCCAAACGCCTTGCGCAGGAGCTTATCCGGGATCTTCTCCATTAGCAGCGCGCCCAGGATCGCACCAAGGAGCCCGCCTGGTAAATATGGCCATGCATCGGAAAACCGGATGGTCCCGTTGGCCAGGTACAGGATCGCGCTGACGATGGAAACCGGCAGGATGACCGCCAGGGAGGTCGCGTGCGCCTTCTTGAGCGGGATACCCGACGCCTTGAGCAGCGGCACGGCGGCAATCCCTCCCCCCGCGCCAAACAGTCCGTTCAGCATACCGCAGAGCGTGCCGATTAGCGCCGGGGTAAATTTCTTCAGGCCGCGCAATTTTTCCATCTTCCTGCCTCCCTCTGCCTAAAATCTCCTGTTAGCATTGGAAGGTTGGTATCGTTTTATACCGGCATTTGTTATACAAATCGTATTATTATTTGTTATTTATACAAATCATTCATCCTATCTTGCCCCACCGGGGGCATTATGCTATGATGAAATGGAAAAGAGGGGATGCAATATGTTTCAGCAGGATTGGATTTTACGTCAGATTGAAATGATCGGCGTGATTTTGGCGCGTCTCCTGTTTGGGAAGGACAAGCCGGATTATGAAATCGTGGAAAAGGAAAAGCTTTCGGATTCGGACCAGCTCTACATCGAATTGATCCGCATGTTGGACGAGGGCAAGATCAACGAGGCGGAAAACCGGCTCTATGAGGAGCTGGACCCCGCACGCTTACCGATGCTGGAGCTGGCTCTGGCCTTTTACTCCCGCTTGAACCAGTTTGACGACGCCTATTTGGAAGCACACAACTATTCCCGGCAGGAGATCGAAGAGGGCCTGCACGCCGCGACAAAGCTCTTCGGGATTCAGCTGGAATAAAGCCGTTCCACGCTCGAGGAAGCTTGCAAGCAAAAGAACGTCCCATTCTCAGTGTCCGCGTAGGCATCCCTAGCCAACCGGATACCTCATTTTTTCGGGAGGGAAACCGATGAAAAGCATTTTACTGGCAGGGCGCGACTGCCCTCTGTTCGTACCGGAAGGGGAAATCCCGCCGGGCGGCTTTTCCCTGATGCTCTCCAACGATGGCGACATGCCCGCCGCGGACTTTGAAGCCATCTTCGCCCATATAAAACAGCAAAACTGCGTGTTCCTGGCCGTCCCTCCCATGGACCGCGACCGGGAATATACGCCTTGGCCAGCGCCTGCGCTCTCGCAAAAAGCGCCCGCCTTTTCCGGGCAGGGCGGGGACTACCTGCAATTTTTGACAAAAACACTCCTGCCGGAAGCGCGCAAGGCCCTGCCCGTCACAGCAGACCCCGCCCGTACAACGCTGGTGGGCTACTCGCTCGGCGGCCTTCACGCCCTTTGGAGCGCCACGCAGTGCGGGGCGTTTGGGCAGATCGGCTGTCTCTCCGGCTCCCTCTGGTACGACGGCGCGGCCGAATACTTCCGGTCACATCCGTTAAACCCGGCCGTCCGGCGGGTCTACCTCTCCCTTGGCACGGCGGAGGAGAAGGCCCGGAACCCGCGCATGGCCCGCGTGGGGGATTGCACCCGCGAAATCCACCAGCTTTTGAAAGGCCATGGCGTTTCCTGCACCCTGGAGTGGAATCCCGGCGGCCATTTTCGCGCGATTCCCGAGCGCTTCCTGCGGGCAATCGACTGGCTTTGCGGTCAAAGCTTTTAAACCGCAGCGGGACGTCTGGTGCAATTCCAGGAAATGCCGTCTGGCGGGCGCATGAGAACCGCCCTGTACAGTGGTCTGGTTCCCAGACGGTTGTATTTTTTGGGGATTCCATTTCGGGGGCTTTACACAACAAAAGCAGCGGAGAAAGGCCGAAAACCATTCTCCGCTGCTTTTTCTTTATACAGGTTCGGCCCTCCGCAGGACGGCGGGCGCACATATCCCTCTGTAACAAGCGGGCAAGAGCATTGCGCAAAGGCAAGGAGGTAGACCGTATCCGGTTCCACTACTTCGCCCCGCAAGCCAGGGGTGTCGTTGACCGCCTCAAAAAAGCGGTCGAGGTTGCCTTCCGCCGTCCGGTAGAGCGACTGATAAAACTCCAAAGTGCCCTGCTGTACGCAATTTTTCCCACATTCGTGAAACAGCGCTTCCTGTTGGGATGTTCCCAACGCGGCGACACCCTGTTCGAATCCCTGAAACCAATAGCGGATCTTATCATCCATACAATTCCCTCCATGTTCCTCTCGCCTTTTGGCGCTGTCTTCCCACCGTATGATAACATAAATCTTGCACGGGCGCTATATCGAATGGGCGCATTGCAGGCATGTTTCCTTTTAAAAGCAAAGACGCCGGATTCTCCCAAACGGAAAACCGGCGTCTTTGCCTATTAAAAAGAGGATTTCTTATCCGTTGCCTTCTTGGAGCGCCACTGGGACGGACAGCTCCGGCACCTCCTGCCCGGAAGTGCGCAGAGCGCGCGACGCATTTAGGATGGCCAGCACGGAGACGCCGACGTCTGCGAACACGGCCTCCCACATGTTGGCCATGCCGAAGGCGCCCAAGGTCAAAAACAGCAGCTTGATGCCCAGGGCAAATACGATGTTCTGCCGCACAATGCGCAGCGTTTTGCGGGAAATCCGGACCGCCACCGCCAATTTCGACGGCTTGTCGTCCATCAATACAATGTCCGCGGCCTCGATCGCCGCATCGGAACCGAGCCCGCCCATCGCGATGCCGATGTCCGCGCGGGAAAGCACGGGCGCATCGTTGATGCCATCGCCGACAAAGGCGAGCTTTCCTTTGCCGCTGGTATTCTTCAGGAGGCGTTCCACCTGGTCCACTTTATCGCCCGGCAAGAGCTCCGCATGCACCTCATCGATGCCGATCTCCCTTGCCACAGCCTCGCCGACCGCCTTGACGTCGCCGGTGAGCATCACGGTCTTTTTGACCCCCTCGCGCTTGAGCGCTTCAATGGCCGCAGCTGCATCCGGCTTGACCGCGTCCGAGATCACAATATGGCCTGCATATTCGCCGTCAACCGCCACATGCACCACCGTGCCGGTGCGGTGGCAGTTGCGCCAGCTCGCCCCAATCCGATCCATCCATTTGCCGTTTCCGGCATATACATCATGCCCATCGACCTTCGCGCGCACGCCGTGGCCGGAAATCTCCTCCACGTCGGTCACGCGGGAGGCGTCCACTGGCTTCTGGTACGCCTCGCGCAAGGAACGGGAAATCGGATGCTCGGAATAGCTCTCCGCCATCGCGGCAAGCTCCAAAAGCTCGCCTTCGCTGATGCGGTCCGGGTGTACGGCCGTGACCTGGAAGGTCCCCTTTGTCAGGGTACCGGTCTTGTCAAACACCACCGTCTCGGTCTTGGCCAACGCCTCCAAATAGTTGCTGCCCTTGACCAGAATGCCCTGCTTGGAGGCCCCGCCGATCCCACCGAAAAAGCTGAGCGGCACCGAGATGACCAGCGCACACGGGCAAGAAATCACCAGGAAGATCAATGCGCGTTGCAACCAATCGCTCCAATCGCCCCCGAAGAGCAGCGGCGGTAGCACCGCCAACAGCACGGCTCCGATCACGACGACCGGGGTGTAGTACCGCGCAAAGCGCGTGATAAAGTTCTCCGCGCGCGCCTTTTTGCTGCTCGAATTCTCCACCAGGTCGAGGATCTTCGCCACTGTGGATTCGCCGAACACCTTTGTCACGCGCACCTTGAGCAGGCCGCTCTGATTGATGCAGCCGCTGACCACATCGTCCCCGGGGTTCACATCGCGCGGCAGCGATTCGCCGGTGAGCGCCGCCGTATCCACGGCGGAGCTGCCCTCCAACACCACGCCGTCCAGCGGGATCTTTTCGCCCGCCTTGATGACGATCGTATCGCCGACCGCCACATCCTCCGGGTCCACCTGGACCAGCTTCCCATCCTGCTCAATGTTGGCATAGTCCGGGCGGATATCCATCAAAGCAGCGATCGACTGGCGCGAACGCCCCACGGCATAGCTCTGGAACAGCTCGCCCACCTGATAGAAGAGCATTACGGCAACGCCCTCCGGGTATTCCCCAAGGGCAAAGGCGCCCACGGTGGCGATCGCCATCAGGAAGTTTTCATCGAACACCTGGCCATGCGCAATGTTGCGGATGGCCTTCCAAAGCACATCCCAGCCGATGACAGCGTACGGGATGAGGAATAGAACCAATTTCACGATTCCGTCCACCGGAATGAGTGCCGCGGCCACCAAAAGGACCGCGCTGAGGATAATGCGAACCAGGGTCTTTTTCTGTTTCTTGCTCATAGAAATCCCTCCTGCATCAAAAATGAAGTGATTTCGCCGACCGAGTTGCGAAAAAGGGACGCACACTTAGAGGTTGATGACGCAATCCGGCTCCACGCGTTTGCAGACCTTGACGACTTCCTGCATGATGGCGTCAAAACGGGCGTCGTCGGCATCCACCATCATCTTCTGCGTCAAAAAGCTGACGTTCGCATCGTTGACGCCGTCGATCTTTTTGATGGCGTCCTCCATCTTGCGGGCACAGTTTGCACAATCAAGGTCCGTCAATTGAAAGCGCTTTTTCATGGAAAAATCCTCCTTAAAAGTTGTTATTCTGCCACGTGCTCCATGCCCTGGTCGATGATCGTCCGGACATGGCCGTCCGCCAGGGAATAGAAGACCGTCTTCCCCTCCCGGCGGTATTTCACCAGCTTACTCTGCTTGAGCGCGCGCAGCTGATGGGAAATGGCGGACTGCGTCATATTCAGCAGCTGTGCAATGTCGCAGACGCACATCTCCGATTCAAACAAAACGTACAGGATCTTAATGCGGGTGGAGTCGCCGAAGATTTTGAACAGTTCGGCCAGATCATACAGGATCTCGTCGTCCGGCATATCCCGTGTGACCTTCTCCACAATGTCCTCGTGCGCATGGATAAATTCACAGCGCTCCACACCGTTTTGGTCTGTCATGTTATCACACTCTTTCATATGAGCTGTTGTTCATATATTATTATATACAAGTACTTTGAAAAGTCAACCCTGTTCTTATGGGCCTGCAAAAAAAACTTGCCGCCCATTTGCATAGGCAGCAAGTTGTTCAGTAGAATCTTCTTTTTTGGGCTTTTCTACAGCTTCTGTGTTGCCCGGCCTGTAAACCGCTGATAAAGCAAAAAAACAACGGCAACCAAAAACAATCCGACGCTGATGTACTGCGAGGTGGATAGGCCAAACCAGATGCCGCGGTAAGTATCCCCCCGGCCAAATTCAAAAACAAACCGGCCAACCGAATAGCCGAGGAGATACAGGACGAGCCGCTTCCCCTGGAATTTTCCTTTCTTTTGTAAGGTCCACAGCAGGAAAAACAGCGCCAAATTGAACGCCGCCTCTACTAGCTGGATGGAGAACCGGCTGACCCCATTGGCCTGCTCGATCAGGTTGTGTGTATAGGTAAACCCAAAGCTGCAAGGGACGCCATAGCAGCAGCCCCCTAAAAAGCAACCAATCCGTCCAAAAAAATGGAACAGCGGGATGGCCGGGGCCAAGAGGTCAGCCCACTCGGGCAGCGCAAACCCCTTTTTCCGGACATACAGTGCGCCGGCAAAGATCCCCCCCAGCAGCCCGCCATAGAAGACCGAACCGCCAAACAAGATATAAGCGTTCTCAAAAAATGCCTTTGGGGAATCGCTGGCTAGCAAATTTGGGGCGGACCCTGGCGCGCTCAGCACATTGACCAACCCATACAGCAGATGCCCACCCAGCAATACCCCAACCGCAGACACCAGCAACACCATAATCATATCATTTTCATCCAGGCCCTTTTTCCGCGCCTGGCGGCAGGCATAAATCCCCGCTGTGAAAATGCCCACGAGCGCTAAGACGGGATAAATCCCGAAGGTCTTTCCAAAAAGTTCAAATGTAGGAATCAAGGCAATCTCTCCAAAAAAAGATGCAAGCATCGCAAGAATGCAATGCTTGCATTTTCTGTTTTAAATGTCGGTTATCCCAGTGCGCCCGCTGCGCCTGCTGCGCCAACCACACCCAGCGCGCAAATGACACAGATCACACCCAACGCGCCAAATACGGTTCCGATGATGCCCAGCACCAAGCCAGCCGTAGCAAGGCCCGTCTCTCCCGGCAAGGCCGTCTTACGCGCTTTTACGCCAAAGACAATGCCAAGGATCGCCAGAATAAACGTCACATAGCATACAATCGGGATGAAGGAACCAATGATTCCCAAAATACCGCAAACTAGAGCCGCAATGGATAAACCTTTTGAATTATTATTTATAATTCTCCCTCCTTGAGCTGTATTCTACACGATTTGCTTTTTCTGTCAAGGAGATTCAATTATTTTCACCTCAACTCAGGAAAATTTTTATGCAATTTCCCAGCCTCTATTGGAAGCCTTCGCCTTCCTCCGGCAGGATTCCCACCAGCCGCAGCAGGTGCTGCGCGTTGGTGGTCCGGCAGCGCCCGGGCCGGATTCGGTAGTCAAACCGGATCTCCCGGCCGGAATAGTGCTCGGTAAAGTGGTAATTCACCGCGGGCGTGCGGGGATCGTTCTCCAAATCGCACAGCTCAAAGTCGTGGGTCGTCACCAGGGTCAGGACGTTCGGCCGCGCCAGCCTGCGGATGGTCTCCCTCGCGCCGATGATGCGGTCCCGCGAATTGGTCCCCCGGTAGATTTCGTCGATCAAGGCGATCATGGGCGCGTCGGATTGGCTGCGGTCGATGATCGTTTTGACGCGGAGCAGCTCCGCATAGAAGCTGGAAATCCCCTCGCTGACGCTGTCCTCCACGCGGATGGACGTACACACCGCCATCGGCGAGGCACAAAAGCGCTTTGCCGCCACCGCTCCCCCGGCAAAGGCCAGGATCAGATTGATCCCAACGGTGCGCAGAAAGGTCGTCTTTCCGGACATGTTCGACCCGGTGATGATGCAGGTCCGCTGCCGCAGGGAGAAATCGTTGCCGACCGCCCGCTCTTCCGGGATCATCGGATGGCGCAGGTCCTGCGCATCCAGGAAAGGCTGCGCGGCGTCCCGCAATTCCGGAAACGTATGGACTGCTTTCACCTGGGACAGCACCCCCAGGCTGAGGAGCGCTTCCACCTCCCCAAGCGCCTCCAACCATCCCTGGATGTAGGGGCCGTAGGCCTTCTTCCAGGCATATAGCCGTTTGGCGCAGTGAAAGTCATAGAGGAACAGCGCATTGTAGAGAAGCAGCGCCAAGCCGTTGTGCCGCGCGGCGATCGAGCCGGAAATCTGCTCCAGCTCTTTGAGCGCCTGCTGCGCCCCGCCGTTTTGCTGTAGGCGGTCCTGCAAATCCCGCAAATAGCCGCTTACAAAGGTCTCCTGCGCAAAACGGGCGGCCAGTTTCCGGTAGGGCAAAACCATCTTATGGAACCGGTACACCGGCCCGAACTGCTGGTTATGCCCTTTTAAGCACAGGAGGGCCGTCCCCAGCTGCACCAGCGCCAGGCAACTGAAGCCGATTTGCCCAATCTGCGGATAGAATCCCAGCAGGGCGGAAAACAGGCACAGCAATGTCAAAACGGGAAGGACCCAAAGCAAAAGCCCCCGGAAAACAGGCCGCCGGGCTTCCGTATGGAGGAAGCGGTCCCAAACGTCGCTGGTGGTCCCCTTTTTGGCGTCCCGTTCCGGCAGCGCGAACGCTTGATATTCCGCGGAGAAATGTTGCTTCTCCGCCAATTCTTCCACCGCTTCCCGGCGGCTGTTCCATTCCGGCAGGCCGCCGCACCCGCGCTTGAGCCAATCCGCCAAACAGTCCCGGCCAAACGGCGTGCTCGCGGCGCAGATGTATTGATACAGGGAATCCTTGCCAAAGAGGTCGAGGTCCCGCCCCGGCGGGTAATCCTCCGACAAGTAGGCGGCGCCGTCCACCGGGGAATCCTTCCAACCGTCGCCGCTGCGGTCGAGGTACGCTTTTGCGACGTCCCGCAGGGCGGTATGGTGCGTTTGCCGCTCCACAATGCGGCTGTGCCGGCCGATCAACCACACAAATGCAAGCAATGCCAGCGCACCGGCGCCATAAAACAGCGGCTGGTTCTGCACATACCCGGCGACGCACGCCCCAATGATACAGAGCATGGCCACGCCCCGGAGAAACGAACAGCGGTTATACTCTTTCCGGTCCTGTTCCAGCGCCGCTGTACAGTCCTGGGAAAGCTCCTGATAAAAATCCAAAGGTTTCTTTTCCATAGGCGCACCTATTTCCGCGGTTGGCCGGGTTCGTCCCCGCCCGTCTTCTCCTCGATGCGGTAGCGGGGCCTCGCCTTGACTTCACTATAAATTTTTCCGACATAGCCGCCCACCACGCCGATGCACAGCAGCTGGATGCCCCCCAGCAGCCAGATGGAGGAGACGGTCGCGGTCCACCCCGCCACGGCATTCCCCGTAAAATAGGAGATCAGGGCGTAGATCAATCCGCCGACGCTCAGCACACTGACCAGGATGCCCAAATTGGAGATGATTTTGAGCGGCTTGACGCTGAACGACGTGATGCCGTCCAGCGCAAAGGAGATCATCTTTTTCAGCGGGTATTTCGATTCGCCGGCAAACCGCTCATGCCGGTCGTAATAGACGTAGTCGCTTCGGTATCCGATCAGCGGGACGATGCCCCGCAGGAAAAGATTGACCTCGCGGTATTCGGAAAGCGCGTCGAGCGCCCGTTGGCTCATCAGGCGGTAGTCCGCATGGTTATAGACCGTCTCCACCCCCAGGATGCGCATGACTTTATAAAAGCCCTGGGCGGTTGTGCGCTTGAAGAAGGTATCGGTCTCGCGCTTTTTCCGCACGCCATAGACCACATCGCAGCCCTCCAGGAATTTCTGCACAAACTCGTCCAGCACTTCGACGTCGTCCTGCAGGTCTGCATCTAAACTGATGGCGCAGTCCGCGCGGTCCTTCGCCTCCATCAGCCCTGCCAGCAGCGCATTCTGATGGCCGCGGTTGTGCGCCAGTTTCAGCCCCGTGACCAGCGGGTTCTGGGCGCTGAAGGCGGAGATGAGCTCCCAGGTGCGGTCTTTGCTCCCGTCATCCACGAACAGCATGCGGCTCTTTTCCCCTGCCAGGCCCGCCTGCTGCATCTGTTGCAGCTTTGCCGTCAGGCGTTTGACGGTCTCCGGGAGCACCTCCTCTTCATTGTAGCAGGGCACCACCAGATAGACCGTCGGGATATGCGTCTTTGGATTCTCATGCATGGCTTATTTCTCCTCCTTTCGCCCAGACGCCCCGGCCAGCGAAAAAATCAAGCCAAGGGTCGCAATAATCACGCCGATGGCGGGGGAGCCGGGGATGGCAAGAATGAGGGCAATCCCAAATAGAATGGTGGAAATGCCCAACAGCAACAAACGGATCTGGTTCATCCGACATCCTCTCCTTTTTCGACCGAAGGTTCTTTCACCCGGAACGTGCGGCGCTTGGGCGGGTGTGCGCGGTCGTACCGGCGCGTGACCAGCCAGTATACGCCCAGCAGCAGGAATGCCCCCACCGTCACGCAGGCCCCCAATTTGAGGCCCGGCGTCTCATAGTCAAACCGGATGGTGTTCTCTCCCGCAGGCACGCGCACCGCCATAAAGCCGACGTTCACCTGCTCGATCTGCGCCGGTTCGCCGTTGACGGTGGCGCTCCATCCGCTCTCATACGGGACGCTGAAAAAGACCAGCCGGTCCTTATCCGCTTGGATCGTTGCGGTAAAGCCGCTGTTGTCCCGTTCAAAGCTGGAGCAGGACATGCTGCGGCGCGCCAGGCAGTCGGCAAAATAGCCGGATTCCGTGTAAGAGACCGAATTGAGGCCCTCAAAATGGTTCAGGATGTCCCCATAGCGCAGGGCCTGCTTGTCGTCCAGTACCATGGTCTTGAGGAGCAGCAAATTGCGGTCGTCCTCGGGCACCTGGTCGTATTCCTCGCGGGTGATGTAACTGTCGTAGCAGAAACCCATGGGGATGAAATACTGGTTTTCCCAGATATCAAAGCCATTTCGTGTACCGACATACTCCCAGCCGGGCATCTGCGGTTCCCCATCCTGCTCGAATGTACCGCCGCTCGTGGTGGGGTCCAGCAGCCAGCGGCAGGAAGTCAGCCCGCGCAGGCCGTAATATTTGACGTCCGGGCGGGTCGCCACGTCGCGTTGGATGCCGATCGTGGGATAAAATTCCATCACCGAGCCGGGCACAATGCTGTGGAACGCCTGGATGGTGGGCATCTGGAAAAACATCGCCTGGTTGTCCATGCCGTCATACACGTCGATCCGGCAATCGCTCGTGTCAATCCCCAGGTCTTTCCCGCCGTTGAGCGAATAGGGGATCATATGGATGTGGTTGTCGCTGCTCTGCGTCTTGCCGAGCGTGATAAAATACAGGGAATACACCACCGTGATGACCGCCACGCCGCACATGCAGTACCGCACAAAGCGCTTTGTCCGCTCCCCGTTGAACCGCCGCGGGAAGAAGAACCGTCCCTTCCGCTTGGAAAGCTCCTGCCGGAGCCGGCGCAGTGGGTAGTCCTTCATTAAAAAGGTGAGCAGCAGCAGGCTGAGCAGGGCGATCGCCACATACGCCCAAAAGCGCGAGGGATACGCTTCCAGACCGATGGAGACGGTCTCCCCGTCGCCATTGGCGCCTGTCTGGACCATCAGGCCGATTGGAAGCGCGATGCCCAAGGTAAAACCGAGCGTCCATTTGATCGCCCGCTTCCAGTCGGCGCGCGGATTTTCCAGCGCGGTCACGGTCGCCAGCGACATCATCAGGGTGAGCATGTAGAACCAGCGGGCATAGTAACCGGAATTAAACATCTGGAACGCGGAATTCAAAACCGGCACAAACGCCATCAAGAACAGGATGGGCAGCAGGGTTTTGACCCAGCTTTTGCGCCGCGCCTGCATGGTGGCGAACACGCCTGTCATGCTGAACAGCGGCAGCCACGCGCCCAGGGACGCCCATTTTGCCTCGGAATCTGGGGTGAAATTGGGGCGCGCCGGGATGTCCGGCGGGAAGAAAAAGCACTCCAAAATGTGCACATACCGCTGGTTCCAGCTGTAGAGCAGGGCGCTCCAGCCGTTGGGCGGGTTGTCGATGCGCGGGTTCTGGATCACGCAGAGCACCGTCGGGATCAGCAGCACGCAGGAACACAGCAGGCCAAGCACCGCTTCACAGGCCAGCAGCGCGAAATCCCGCAGGCCAATGCGCCAATCCTTGACGGCCAGCCGCAGGAAAAAGTAAATCACGCAGAATACTACCTGTCCCACGAAGAAATAATAGTTCATAAAACAGCTGGCAAAAACCAGCAAAGCGAACACGCCGCGCCGCTTAGTGGCCATGTATTCATCCAGCGACCACAGGAGCAGCGGGAAAACGATGATGGCCTCGTGAAAGTGGTTAAAGAAGATATTGTACACCGAAAAGCCGGAGAACGCATAGAGCAGCCCGCCCAGGACCGCATAGTCCGGCGTACGGACATAGCGCTTTAAGTAGATAAATCCCGTCAAAGACGCGCAGCCAAATTTCAAGATCAACAGCGGCCCCATCAGGTATGGTACCGCCTCGCTGGGAAACGGAAGCGTCAGCCAGAAGAACGGGCTTCCCAGCAGATAGAAGGTATAGGAACCGATAAAATTCGCGCCGAGATCGGTGGTCCAGCTCCAGCCAATGTTGCCGCTGCGGATGGCGTCGTGGCACATCTGGTAGAACGGCACCTGCTGCACATTGAAATCGCCATAGAACAAAAAATAGCCGTTATCCCAAATGATGAAAGGCAAAAAGAATACAAGGGAAATGCCGATCCCATAAAGGAACGCCCTCCAATAATTGCTGGAAGCTTTTTCCGGAAAACGCAGCCGCGTCACAGAATCACCTGACTTTCGTTATCTTTTTCGTTGTTTCGTCATTTACCGTGGTATTTTTTCCCGCAAGATGCTATTATTATAATGCGTATGGGGCAAAGCCACAAGCCTGGAAACCGGCCCATGGACCGGAAAAGTGGATGAAGCGTGGACTCCGGCCGATCTTTGTGGGAAACGCGCCGCCGTGGTTTATCGAACAGGAAGCGTTCTGCCTGCCAATTCCATCCATAAAAAACCAGACCTATTATACTATAGCACAGCCCCATGGAAAACAAGCAAAAAAATGGGCGAGCCCGCCAGAGCCACAAAAAGAGGCCAACGCGCACGGCGGTCTGGCTGGCCGCCTATCATCTGACTCTTATAGAAAAACATTTGACCGGCGCGGCTTTTTTCAATTCTTCCAATTTCTGACTATTTTTGGGAAGGATCTGAAAGATTCTGCGCCCTTCAGTGGTATTGGAGGTATAGAGGAAATGCCATCCGAATTTTTCGCCATGCTTTCGCGCATGAAATATATCGACCGTTGGGGGCTGATGCGAAACACACGACAGGAAAATCTGAGCGAGCATAGCTTTGAGACCGCGGTCTTAGCCCATGCGCTGGCCACCCTGCGCAACGTACGCTTCGGCGGGCACGTCCAGCCCGAGCGGGCCGCTGTACTGGCGCTATTCCACGATGCGCCGGAGACGCTGACGGGGGATCTCCCCACGCCGGTCAAATATTATAACCCCGATATCCGCGGCGCCTACGGCGCGGTGGAGAAGGCGGCGGAACAGACCCTGCTCTCCCTTCTTCCAAGCGATTTGCAGGATTCCTATGCGCCCCTGCTGGGCGGGGACAGCGAATCGGACGCCGAGCTGCACAAGCTGGTCAAGGCGGCGGACAAGCTCTCGGCGCTCATCAAATGCCTGGAGGAGCGGCGCATGGGGAATACAGATTTCCTCAAGGCGGAGGAAAGCCTCTGGAAAGCGGTGCGTGGCCTGCATCTGCCGGAGGCCGATTGTTTCCTCGACGAATTCCTCCCGGCCTATTCCCTGACGCTCGACGAAACCCAGCCCGGCCAATTGCACGCGAAGGGTCCCTTCCCTGACAAGCCGGGAACGGGCGGAGAAGGCCGGGGATAGTGGAATCCCCCATGTTTTCCCTTTCCACACGTTCTCAAGGGAGGGAATTTGCATATACCATTTGATACAGGGATTAACAAATATTTAATTTCTTATTTAAAATTATATCTCCTTGCAAAACCAGTATAATATACGAGTTAATGCGCCTTTTTTCGAAAAATTTTTCGCACAGCCGCTTGGCCGTTGCTTTAAGGAATGATACTGTGAATCAAGATAAGAAAAAAAAGCGGATCCGTCTGATCCGCAACATTGCTGTTTTGCTTTTGAGCCTGGTGTTGGTGGTATTTGGCAGCGGCCTCGTCTATGCGGACATGCTGTTGAGCCAAATCGGTTATACGGAATTGAGTTCGCTGGCGCCCCCTTCCAGCAGTTCCAGCCCTGTCTCCAGCAGCGATGAAGACACGTCTTCCACAGACGAGACATTGGGCGATCCCAACCTGTTGGGTGGGCTGTACCACGACGATGCCATCACCAACATCCTGTTGCTCGGCGTGGATGATTACCAAGCGAACGATGTGGGCCGCAGCGACAGCATGATGATGGTTTCTATCGACACCCGCCACAAAAAATTGAAGCTGACCAGCTTCATGCGCGACCTGTATGTGGCCATCCCCTACCATGGCAGCAATAAGCTGAACGCCGCCTACCCTCTGGGGTATCAACAGAACGGCGCAGCGGGGGGCGGGCAACTGGCCGTCTCCACCATCGAAGCCAATTTCGGCGTGGATATCGACCGCTTTGTGCTGATCGATAACTCGGCGTTCGACCAGATCATCGACAACCTCGGCGGCGTGGAGATCACGCTGACAGCGGCGGAGGCCCGGCTGATCAACCAGTATTCCGGCGATCCAAGCCGCAACCTGACCGAGGGTACCCATAATCTCACTGGCAAGCAGGCGCATTACTACTCCCGTATCCGCGCGATCGGCGACGACTTCGAGCGCACGCAGCGCCAGCGCAATGTATTGACCAGCTTGGTGAACAAGTTTAAAAATTCCAATATTGGGACGATCAACAAAGCGCTGTACGATTGCCTGGGCCTGGTCCAGACCAATATGACAAAGGACGAGGTATTTTTCCTTGCGGCAAATGCGCTCACCTATATGAACTATTCGATGGAAGAACACCGCGTTCCGGGGGATGACGAATACTATGCCACCCGCGTAGATGTGGGGTCTGTATTGGTTCCATACCGTGAGCAGTGCTCGGAAAGCCTGGTTGAGTTTATCTTTGAGGGCGATGTCCCGGGGAAATCCTCCGATTAACCCGCTATGCATAACAAAAAGGATTTGGAAAACGGTTGTCTTCCAAATCCTTTTCTTTTTCCGGAAAGCCCCTCCCGCCGATGCGCACGGTCAACGGCGGTATAGCAAATAGTTGGCCCTTCCTTCGTCCTTCCGCCGTACATAGATATAGTACATGGTCGAATGCTCCGGAGTTTCCATCATAGCGCTTGCCATCATGCGCGCGCCGGTGTCCCCACCCAAAAAGAACACCGGATGGCCTGTTTTTCCCTTGCGGATATAGCGGACGCCGGCTTCGGAAAGCGCATTGCAGACCTGGTCGCAGTCCACCGTGGAAGTGCTGGCGTAAACCTGCTTCCATCGCCAAAAGCACAGCATTGATTATCCCTCCCTCGCTGCTTGTTCCAGAAGAAATTTTGCTATTTCTAGGTCCTGCCTGCGGACATCGACATATTGCATCACCACACCGGCGGGATATTTTCCAAAGGAGCCAAAGCGCATCCAGCCGCTGGCTGCGGCGCCCGCATGCCCGCATTTCGCCCGGTAACGATATGGGATGCCTGCCGCATCCAAAAGCGCACAGATACGGGCGCTTTCCTGATCGGAGCACCCGCAATAGAGTTCTTTCCACCTGCCTAAGAACCGCATGGTCCTCCCTCCTTTAACATCTTGCGACCCATCGGGCCTTTCCGGATTTTCTTTCATTTTAACATATACCCCACAATAAAATCCAACAAAGAATCTTTTTGAGAAAAAATTTCACACAAGGACGCGATCATATGCTTCAAAATCCCCGCAAAACCACCGTGGAAATCAATCTGCACGGCCTCACAACCGCAGACGCCAAGCGGAAGCTGGAACAATTTTTGTCCCGCCTGCCCGCCAGTGTGACCGAGGTCATCGTAATCCACGGGTACCACGGCGGGCAGGCCTTGGGCAATATGGTGCGCCAGCGCCTAAAGCATCCACGCATCCGCGCAAAGATCCTCTGCCTGAACCCCGGTGAAACCCGTCTGCTGCTTTCTCCCCCGGCGCGTCCCCATTCCAAATAAGCCGCAGGTCAATCTTCCTCCGGCAACGGCTTATTGGAAGGCTCCAGGCGGCTGAACGAATAGCGCATGACCTTCCCCAGGCGCTCCCGCCCCTTTTTGATATGGACGGATACCGTCCCCGGCGTAAGCCCCAGCAGCCCGGCAATTTCATTTACGCGCATCTGCTCGAAATACCGCAGTTGGATGCATTCCCGCTGCCGCTGGGTCAACTCCCCCTCCATAGCGGCGTGTAAGGCCCGCAGCATCTTTCGATATTCCGCATCCGGTTCGCCGCCGCTTCCCTGCATCGCCGGCAGCCGGTCCCCGAAGAGTTCTAAGCTCAGATTGGATTTTCGCCTCATCGCAACCTCCCACATTTGATCAGGTAGTTCCCCACATGGAGGCAGTCCAGATACATCCCATACAGGAGTTGTATCCGCCCCTCCAGCTTGTCCGCCTCTTTTTCCTCTGTCGCGTCCGCGGCTTGACGCCGCAGCAGACGCACCCGCTCGCGGAGATGTTCCGCCTCCCGCAGGTATTCCTCCCCCCATACAAGGTAATCCATATTGACATTTCTCCTTAACCGCATTTGAATCTTAATAAGATTCTTTTTAATTTTATGCTAACACCATAAGTGAAAAAAGTCAACCAAAATAGAACAAATGTTTTCTAAAAAATTTTAAAAATCCCCTTGACAACGATTCCTTTTTATCATATACTAATATCAGTTATACAGGACAGAACAATCGTAAGTTCGCGTGATATATTTGAATTAGCGCCATGCATACCCAATGCATACTGCCGGGATCGGCGGTAAGGTCCGTATATTCCAGCCATTGAAGAGCAATCTTCAATGGCTTTTTATATTTTTTGCACTTGTTGCCTCCCTTCCAGAGCATGATGCAACGCAGCGGACTTTTGGAGCTTCCAACTGGTTATTGGCCAGAGCGCCTCGTAAGTTTCGAGGCGTAGATTCGTGTATTTCCGTGCCGCATATACTATGGCGGCATCTTTGTACGGACGACACAAGCCCCCTTTTCTTGACAAGCTTCGGAAAAATATGCTAGCATAAAACAGACTTTGGACCGGTCATCCCTTGCAGGCGGCCGGGCTGGTCCTTGCACATTTCCCTAGCTTTCTGTCTGGATAGCTTATCAAAGGCCGCAGGAAAACCGGCCTTTTAGGGATTTTTGCCAGGTAATCTTTTCAAAGGGACATGCCGCCAGCGTGTCCTATTTTTCTGTATCAAAAAGGATGGCATACTATGAAAGCCAAAACGAATGTGAAAAAAATGGCCATTCTCGCCATGATGGTTGCGCTGGGCGTCGTCTTATCCCCGATTTTGCGCGTCCCCGGCATGGCCCCCATGCAGCATTTTATCAACGTCATTGTTGCCGTTTTGCTGGGACCGTGGTACGCCCTCGCCTGCGCGATTTTAATCGCCCTTTTGCGCATGTGGCTCATGGGCGTCAACCTGTTGGCGGTCACAGGCGCGGTGTTTGGGGCGGTGCTCTCCGGGCTGCTCTATCGGGCGACTGGCAAAATGCTCGCCGCCGTGGCGGGTGAAATCGTCGGGACCGGCATCATCGGCGCGATGGCCTCGTATCCGGTGATGGCGTTCCTCTATCATATGGACGGCGTTGTTTTGTTCACCTATGTGCCGTCGTTCTTGGCAGGCACGATCATCGGTGGCTTTGCCGGGTATCTCTTTTTAATCGCACTTTCCAAAAACGGGCTGTTGACCCGGCTGCAAAGGATGGCGAACCAATGAACCAAATGGAATCCATGGCCCTGCTTCTCAAAAATTTGCGGCAAACGGCGCCGTTGATCCATTGTATCACAAACCACATCTCCATCAACGACTGCGCCAACGCGGTTTTGGCGCTCGGCGCACGCCCAATCATGGCCGAACATCCGGATGAGGCTGCGGAAATCACCGGCCACGCCCAAGCCCTGGTCTTAAACCTAGGGAACATCAGCGCCTCCCGCATGGAAGCTATGCGGCGCTCGGCGTGCGCCGCCGGGAAATCTGGTATCCCCATTGTGCTCGACCCTGCCGGGGTTGGGTGCAGCCCATTGCGCCGGGCATTTTTTGCAGAATTAGCGGGGATCGCCCCATTTTCCATCATCCGGGCCAACAGTTCAGAGCTCCGCGCCCTATGCAGCGGTGCTTCCACCACGGACGGCGTAGACGTTGCCGCGGATGACAAGATCACCCGCAGCACGGCGAAGCAGCAGGCGCGATGGGTCGTTGAAGCCGCGCGCCGCTTTCACTGCGTGGCGTCCGCCTCGGGCGAGGTGGACATCGTATCGGATGGGCAGTCCTGTTGGTTCCTCTCCAACGGCGACCCGATGCTGGGGCAAATCACCGGGACGGGCTGCATGTCCAGCGCTTTGGCGGGGGCCTGCTGTGCCGGTGGACAGCCGCTGGAGGCCGCTGTCACAGCGGCTGCCCTCATGGGGATCTGCGGCGAACAAGCTGCCGCAGAGACAAGGGCGCGCGGCCGGGGGTCCGGAACATTCCACGCCGCTTTGCTGGACGCCTTATCGACGATTTCCTCGGAAGCGCTCGCGCAGAATCTACATATGGAAGGAGCATCCCTATGAACCAATCGGACTGCCTGCTCTATCTCGTCACCAACAGCGACCACCTCGCACGGGAACCGTTTCTCCGCGTGATCGAAGAAGCTTTACAAAACGGGGTCACCCTGTTGCAGCTCCGCGAAAAAGACAAGGATGGCCGGGAATTTTATGAAGAGGCCCTGGCTGTCAAGGAATTGGCCAAGCGGTACCATGTGCCGCTCCTGATCGACGACCGCATTGACGTCGCCCTGGCTGTGGACGCGGACGGCGTACATGTGGGGCAAAGCGACCTTCCCGTCTCCGTGGCAAGGAAGCTGTTAGGGCCCGGCAAAATCGTCGGGGCAACGGCCAAAACCGTGGCACAGGCGCTGGAAGCGCAGGCCCAGGGGGCCGATTACCTGGGGACGGGGGCCATTTTCCCAACGCAGACAAAGGCCGCCGCAATCCCCACCAGTGTGGGGACCCTCTCCGAGGTCTGCCGGGCAGTGAACATCCCGGTTGTGGCCATTGGAGGGCTCAAACAGGACAACTTGTCTGTGCTGGAGGGATGCCCCATCAGCGGGATTGCCGTGGTATCCGCCATTATGTCGAGCGCAACCCCGGGCATAGCCGCGCGGGAATTGGCGGCTATGGCAAAGAAGCTTGTAGAACTTGGACGCGCCAAAAACGCCTAATGCAGAGAAAAGGGCTACAAATACGGATTTATAAAATAGGAAGCTCCCGCCCTGGAACATCCAGGACGGGAGCTTCCCTGTTTTATGAAGATTTTTCGATCATGATTCAACGCATAGCCATTGGGGGATTGCCTCGCTTTTGAAACGCTTATCGGACAGCGCTGGCCTTTGCGGCAATCCCGCCGCCGAAGCAGCAGGGACCTTTTTTATCCTCTGTTCCTACTGCTTTAGAAACGGTTGAAAGGGAGTAAATCAGCATTCTTCTTTTTTGCGGAATTTGCGGGGGACGATCATCACGGCGCCCGCTGCCGCAAGGATACCCATACCGCCAACGGTGAACAGCATGGTACCCGTGCCGCCGGTGTGCGGAACCGGGCTGTTGGCAAACTTGACAGTAACAACATTGCTCGCATCTGCCTGGTCAGGAATGGTAATGGTCAGTTCCTCGTTGCTGCAAACATAACCCTCGGGCGCTTCTGTTTCCTTCAGGTAGTAGACGCCGGCATCGAGGCCATCCAGAACAATATGGCCATTCGCGTCCGAAGTCAGCTCAACGACATTGATGGGATTCCCTTCACCATCTTTCTGGTAGAACTCGAACTTCGCACCTTCCAGGCCTTTCTCCTCATTGGTCTGGTCGTACTTAAAGACATCGATCTTATATGTATTGACCTTGACGATGGATTTCTCTGTCTCGCCGTCCGGATAGGTAACCCACGCGGTATTCTGATAGCTGCCGGCCGTCGCTTCCTTGGACAATGTGGCCGTATAGGTCACGGTGATCGGCGTAGCGTTTGCGATGTCTTCGTCGTCGATGGCCCCCATCTCGTAGAGATTGACCAGGTCCACGGTGATCTCAAAATCGCAGGTTGTGCCATCTTCATGTTGCGCCGGTTCGTAGTTGATCGTATACTGGTCAGGCTGAATCCGTTCGTCATCCCCAACCTTGACCATGAAATTAGTGGGATCAATGAACATGTCATTCATGTCGTCATGGAAGGTGAGCTTATACTCGCCGCGATCTTCCACGGGCACATTTGCCAAAGTGTTGACCACCTCAGGATCGTCCGCTTCTTCGGGTTTTATGTAGTTGAGCAGGTCGTCCGGCACGTTGGACGTCAGTTTGAAATCCACGGTATCGCCTGCTGCTGCCGTATCCTCTTTCTTGTCGCCTTCTTCTGTCACAATGACCTTATCCAGGCCCGGGAAGCTGGTCTTCTTAATGGGGTCTTTTCCATGGGCTGCTTTGAGAGAGGTCAATCCGCTTATAGTCGCCAATCCCGTTTCTTCCGAAAAATCGGTAAACTCTTCCATATGGTTTCCGTCGTCGGTTTCCGCATGGGCTTCCCAGCGTGTCTCTTCCGCATCGTCGTACCAGCCGTCGATGAGGTGGTCGCAATCGTCCAATACCCACATGTCGCCTACATCCGTCAAAGTGGCGTTTGCTCCGTTGCGGTTGTAGAGATCATCGCCTGCAGTACCGGCGTGGTTATTGTACAGCTTTACGCCAACAGGGATCGTAACGGTTCCGGCATTGCAGATGCCGCCGCCCGTTTGATGAGCGGAATTGTTCATAATAACAGCCGTGCTGGGCAAAACCAGCATGCCGCCGTTATAGATACCGCCGCCGTTGGTAGAAGGCTCATCGTTGCCTGTAACCGTAAACTTCGCACCTTCTGCAATGTTGAAGGTGCCGTAGTTCTCCATGCCGTTGCGGGCGTTATCCAAGATATTGATTTCCGCTTTTGCTTCCACGGTGGAAACGCCGTAGGCACGCAGGCCGCCGCCCGCAGACCCATAGCCGTTTTCGTTCGCGTTGATGACCGATGTTGCATCCATCGTCATATCGCCGGAATAGGTAATTCCATAGAGGGCATTGTTATTGCAGTTCAGCACGGAGTTCTCAATAGTCACATTGCTGGCAGACAGTCCATGACCGTTGTTGTTCGCATACGTAACCTGAGAATTGACTGCGGTAAATTTGCCGCCATTTGAAGCGTTGCTTGTACAATTCTGGACAGCGAATGTCGAATCTTCGACATAAATCGTCGGGCTTGCAACATAACCGCGGTTCGTGCCGTCAATCAGGAATTTACTGCCGCCGGTGACATTTACATTGGCGGTGCCCGCTGCATCCAGCTGGATTCCTTGGCCCGCATTGCCCTCCGTACCAACGCCAAGAATCTGGAACGTCGATCCATCCGTCACATTGATCTCCGATCCAGCATTCATATAAATAGCGTTGCGGGCACCGGTTGTCCGGCTATCAAACTTAAAGGTCAGCTCCGCTCCATTTGTGACATTCAATGTGCCGCTCAAGGACAGCATCAACCAAGGAGACGTACCATCCGACGTCCACTCTACAGAAACGCCGGCACCGTCAAAGGTCAAAACGCGGCTGGGGTCATTGAGGCCAAAGCACATCCAACCTTCGCCGTTGCTGGTAAGCTGGCGGTCAATGGTGATTTTACCATTTCCGGTAAAGGTCAACGTCTTATTAAAACCTTTGGTCAATTCGCAGTCCTGAAGTAGGGTGATCGTTGAACCCTCCGGCGCCTCTTCCACCGCCTGATCCAGCGTTGCATACGTCTTGTCGCCAACCTGCGCCACGTCGCCGTCTGCTGCAAACGCTGTCGTCGGGAGGAATGTCAGCAGCATGCACAATGCGATAAGGCCGCTGAACAGACGTGTTTTCATGTTCCTTTTCATAAAATTTTGTTCTCCTTTCTAGCATATCTGGAAAGCCCCCTTCCTGGGGTCCTAATTCCTGGTTCGTTCTCCGCCACCAGACAGCATGCATACCGCTGTGTCCGTGGCCCTACCGCCTCCTCCCATTTGCTGCACCCGATCGCATCCACAGCCTTCAAAATGCTGGTTGCCAATGTAAGCACCGCGCTGTTTCTTGCAGAGGCAAACAAGCATCGGAATTCTAATAAGATTCTTATAATCTTATTAAGATACGGCTTTAGGAATGTTTCTTATATTATCATATTTGTTCACAAAAAGCAAGATTTTCCGGCGGGATTATACCCAAAATTGTTGATATTAACATCGTCCATTCATCGGATAAACCTGCTTTAAACTATCTTTTCTCTAAGAGTCCATCCATACGAGTTTCCTTTGTATTTTCTTACAGACGAATCACACCTCCGAATTGAAAAGAAAAATGCAAAAGGCCCCTTCCCCGGAAAATTCCGGGGAAGGGGCCTTGCTATTTCATTTATTTAAGAAAGAACCTTTTTCTATTTCGTAACCCTTTCTACAAAAGCACTTAGCCAATCGTCACTGCACAGTGCTTCACTGGACGTGCAGCGTCTTTCACGCCTACGGCGGGCACGCAGTGCCTTTTCGCGCCTACGGCGTTCCCTAAGGAAGCAAACTGCAAGGAGTTTGCTTTCCGCTCCATATTGGAAGCCCTAAAGAAACACTTAGCCAATCGTCACGGCACAATGCTTCACAGCGTTCTGGCCCGGCAGGGTCGTATAAACGCCCGTGCTCTGGCCCGGCGTGCCGG
>OLRD01000404.1_pt1 | contig 37525 bp, 38 predicted proteins | sample 1672051 | NCBI WGS metagenome assembly OLRD01 (sample SAMEA3136640, study PRJEB25190) | human gut metagenome | biome: human gut; feature: human-associated habitat; material: faeces | place: Austria | collected 2013 | reverse complement strand
ATGAGCGCGAGCGATAGCGAGCTGCCACGGGCGCGACTTGTCCCGTACGGCCACGCACCGCGGAATGCAAGAAGGGCGGGGATTACTCCCCGCCCTCCTTGCTTGAAAAAGGAGATTTATGAAAAAGAAACTTGTACTCAAAACTTTAGTTGGAAGTGCCCGTGTTCTCCGACAGGGCCAGCTCCACCGTACCGCTGGAACCAGTAGAGGAGCGGTACACGGTAAGGGTCACTGTATCCCCAGGCTTTTTGTCCGCGATATAGTTGGCGATGGTGTTGGCGCTGGTAACCTGGGTATCGTCAATGGCAGTGATGATATCGCCCCGCTGCAGGCCAGAACGAGTTGCCTCATCGCTGACAACCTCACTGACATAGAAGCCGGAGGTGCCGCCATAAAAGCTGGCAGTCAACTGGTCGATATAGCCGCCGGTCACACCCAGCATGGGGCGGTCCTGCACATAGCCATATTCCATCAGGTCAGAGACGATGGGCTGCACCGTATCCGAGGGGATAGCAAATCCCAGGCCCTCATAATCGGTGGCGGCAATCTTGGAAGAGTTAATGCCCACCACACGGCCGTTCATGTCCACCAAGGCACCGCCGGAGTTACCGGGGTTGATGGCCGCGTCCGTCTGGATGCAGTTGACAGTATACCCCGTGTCGCTGTTGGTAACCGGGCGGTTCAGCGCGGAGACAAAGCCAAAGGTCACGCTGGAGTTGAGCTGCATGCCGCCAGGGTTGCCCACGGCCATAACCTCATCGCCCACCTGCAGGTCGGAAGAGGTGGCGAATTCCGCCGCCGTCAGGCCCGTGGCGTCGATCTTGATGACAGCCAGGTCCGTCTGGGTGTCCTCGCCCACCAAAGTGGCTTCATAGGTCATGCCATCGCTGGTGACCACCTTCAAATTGGTGGCTCCGTCGATCACATGCTGGTTAGTGACGATATAGCCATCCTCGGAAATGATGATGCCGGAACCCTCGCCTGCCAGAGATGAGGAATCGGACTCGCTGTTGCCGCTCCCACCATAGCCGAAAACAAAACCCTGCTGGCTGATCTGGTAGTTCTGGATGCAGACCACAGAGGGGATGACCTTCTGGGCGGCCTCCTGGCGGGTCAAGCTATCCGTGGTGACCACCGCGTTGGAGGTGTCGTTGCTGTCCGCGTTCTTATACAAGGTAAAGGCTGCCGTTTCACTGGAGCCGGTGCTTTCCACATTGACAATGCCGTTCTGGATCATCAGGGCGAAAACGCCCACAGAAGAGAAGGAGACCACCGCGCAGCAGAGCACCGCGGCAATCACAGCCAAAGCGGTCTTTTTCACCTTTTTGCCGTCCCGGGGCTTCTTCTGCTTGGGCGGCTTCTGCGGTGTGTAATAAGGGACATTGTGCTGCTGGGCAGCGCCGTTCCACGTGTAGGTGCTGGGCTGCTGGGGCTGATTGCCATACTGCCAGCCGCTCTGGGTGGGATAGGGATTCTGAGATCCCTGTCCGCCATAGGGGGTAGAAGCCTGGGAATCCCGGTCTTTTACCTGGCTGCCCGTGTAGTGGTACTCGGAAGTCTCCACGGAAGCCGGTTCCTGGGCGGCGCTTTCCGCGCTCTCGTTTTCCTTCTTTTCGGTATCTTGCTCCATGGGCTCGCCGGTGTTATTCGCAACACCCATGTTGTTTTCATCATAAGGATTATACATAAACCATTGCTCCTTTCCAAAGCATTGGGAGATTGTAGATGCTCCCAAGGGGTTTCCTTTTTATCCCCTTGTTGTGCCCTTATTATCCCCCGGCTATGTGAAAAGGATGTGACGGCTTGTGAACGCTTCGATGATTTTTCAAAAACTTCTCATGGAGAAAATAGCGGAAGCCATGTAAGGGGCTTTCAAAAAGGGCTTACCCCAGCTTTTCCAGCAGGTGGCTCTTTTTCAGCGCCAGCCGGATGGCCGCGCACAAAGGCACGGAGACAACTACGGCGATGACAGCGTTGACGCTGGACGTAACCGCCTTGGTACCCACGGAAAGAAGCACGGGGACCAGGGCGCTGCCCAGCAGCATACCCTCGATAAAGCTCTTGCCCAAGTACAGCACCATATAGGTGGCGCTGCCCGCAATGGCCGCCAGAATGTTCTGGCCATGGTTCTCCGCCCGGCTGCCCCTGGCATAGGCCGCCCAACCGCACACAGCGGCCAGGAGGAACTTAAAGACAAAGGTAAAGGGAGCGGAGGCGATATAGGCCGGATTGGTCATATCATACAGCGCAGAACCCAAGCCCGCCGCCAAACCGCCGCCCACAGGCCCCAGTACAAAACCGGAGAGCAGGCAGAAAATATTGCCCAAGTGGATGCGGGTCACATCCCCAATGGCCACGGGGATGGGCACGCTCAACATGCTGGAGACAAACACCAGCGCCGCAAATACGGCGGTCAGCGTTACACGGTAGATCATTTTGTTTTCATGTTTCATGGTTGTCATCTTCTCTTTGGATAGAGCCCCTCGCCCCGCAATCCAACGGGGCACCGGCTCCTTTTCTATTCTATTATAATACATTCCGGCGGGATACGCCAGTATTTTTTCACACTTTTTTAAGCTCGGGCCACACCCGTGCGGCGGGCCGCTTCCGCCACGGCTTTGGCCACTGCGGGGACCACCCGCTTGTCAAAGGCGGAGGGGATGATGTTCTGCTCACTGAGCTCCTCCGCGGGGATCAGGCCGGCCAGGGCCTGGGCCGCGGCCACCTTCATCTCGTCGTTGATCTCCCGGGCCCGCACGTCCAACGCTCCCCGGAAAATGCCGGGGAAAGCCAGCACGTTGTTGATCTGGTTGGGATAGTCGGAGCGGCCGGTACCCACCACCCGGGCGCCGGCGGCCAGGGCCTCTTCGGGGAAAATCTCCGGAGTGGGATTGGCGCAGGCGAACACGATGGCGTCAGGAGCCATGGTCTTCACCATCTCCCCGGTGAGCACGCCGGGGGCGGAGAAGCCCATGAACACGTCCGCCCCGCGGATCACCTCTGCCAGGGGTCCGGACTTCCGCTGGGGGTTGGTCTCTTCCGCCAGCTGGGCTTGGGCGGGAGTCATGCCGGGCAGGCCGGGGACCAAAGCGCCCATCCTGTCACAGACCACCACGTTTTTCAATCCCAGGGCCATGAGCAGCTTGGTGCAGGCAGTGCCGGCGGCTCCGGCGCCGTTGACCACCGCGCTGACCTCCTCAATGTTCTTGCCCACCAGCTTTAAGGCGTTGAGCATGGCAGAGACGGTGATCACTGCGGTGCCGTGCTGGTCATCGTGGAACACCGGGATATCCAGCCGCTCCTTCAGTTTGGCCTCCACCTCAAAGCAGCGGGGGGCGGCAATATCCTCCAGGTTGACGCCGCCGAAGGAACCGGCGATCATCTCCACCGTGTGGACGATCTCGTCCACATCCTTGGAGCGCACGCAGATGGGAAAGGCGTCGATGCCGGCAAAGGCCTGGAACAGGGCGCATTTGCCCTCCATTACAGGCATTCCAGCTTCGGGGCCGATGTCCCCCAAACCCAGAATAGCGGTGCCATCGGTGACCACCGCCACCAGGTTGCCCCGGCGGGTGTACTCGTAGGACTTCTCCACATCCTTCTGGATCTCCAGACAGGGGGCGGCCACCCCAGGGGTATAGGCCACGGACAGGTCCTCTTTATTCTCCAAGACGCAGGGGGTGGTTACCCGGATCTTTCCCTTCCACTCCCGGTGCATCTCCAAAGCCTTCTGCGCATGATCCACAATGAGTCCCTCCATTTTTCTTCCACATTTACATGGATTATAGCACGGCTTTTCCGGCCGCGCAAGGGCAGCGCTTGATTTTCCCGCCTTTCCTTTTTATAATAGACCCATACTCGTTAAAGGAGGCAGGAAAGATGGAACAGAATCTCCGGCGTTTTGACGCCTGCATTTTCGATTTGGACGGCACCCTGGCCAACACCTTGGCCTCAATCGCCTATTTTGGCAACAGCACCCTGCGGGAATACGGCCTGCCGGAAATCCCGGTGGAGACCTATAAGTCCTTGGTGGGCAACGGGGCGGATGTGCTGATGCGGCGGATGCTGAAAACCGTGGGGGCGCGGTTTTCCGAAGAGGAGATCCAGTCCTTCCGGGCCGCCTACGACCGCCGCTATGAAAGCGAACCCATGAAGCTGGTGGAGCCCTACCCGGGCATTCCGGAAGCCCTGCGGGATTTGAAGGCCCGGGGGATGAAGCTGGGGGTGCTCTCCAACAAGCCGGACAACATGGCCCAGTACATTACCGGCGCCCTCTTCGGGGAGCTGGTGGACCAGTGCCATGGCCAGAGAAGCGGCGTCCCCAAAAAGCCGGACCCCACAGCCGTGCTGCAGATGGCCTCTGACCTGGGGGTTGAGCCGGGCCGGGTGCTCTATGTGGGCGACAGCGGCGTGGACATGCAGACCGGCCGGAACGCGGGCATGGTCCCCTGCGGGGTGCTTTGGGGGTTCCGGGACGAAGCGGAGCTGCGGGAAAACGGGGCCGCCCTTCTAGCCTCTACCGCCCAGGAGCTGCGTGACGCAGCCCTGCGTGAAGGATGCTGAAAGCAACCCTGCCGGCGCAAGCTATCTGGAGCGGGGCTGCACCGTGTTTTTCCGGGATTTTTTCTGGGAATTGTCTCCACCACGGTTGCTTTTCCCGGGCTTTTTATGCTATGATTTATTAAAATTCGCCAAAACCATCGTGAAGAGATGTGGATTTTGAGAAGGGGGAAGCGCGTGTGAAACTATACCGCAGGTTCTTGGCAACGTATCTCTGCGTCTGCCTCATCCCCCTGGTATTCTCCCTGGCACAGGTGGTGGGAATGCGTCAGGAGATCCAACGCTCCATCGCCAAAGATCAGGAAGTCACGCTGCGCACCGCCCAGGGGGATTTGGAAAGCAGCCTTGTGGAAGCAGCCAACACCCTGGACCTTCTCTCGGAAAATGAACTGCTGGAAAGCCTCTCCCTGGAGGAAACCGTCAGCAGCACTGCCCTATACGACATGTGCAGTCTTATCCCCGTGCTGACAGTGGCCAGCCAGCAGCGCGCCTCTTATGTGAGCTGCTTTGCCTATTTCCCCAGCAGCGGGTACCTGGTCTCCAACAAAAGCACCTACCACCCTGACCTGGCGGGCATCTCCACCTGGGATCTCAACATTCAATACCAGGACCTCCTCGCCAAGCTGGAGGAAAGCGGCGTCAACGCCAGCGTGCGCACCATTTATTCCCAGGATGGGCAAAACGGCTACCTGCTGATCTCCAAAAACTGCTACGACAGCCGCTACCGGACTCTCCACGCCTCTTTGGGCATCCTGATCCAGCTGGACCGGGAGGAGTCCTTTTTGGATACGGACAGCACAAAAATGTTCGTGCTGGAGGCGGACGGCACGCTGTTTTGCGGCGATCCAGGCGGCGCGCAGGTCGCTTCCTTGGCAGCGGGAAAGGACAGTGCCCAAGGCCGGGTGCGCCTTTCCGGGCAAACCTGGCTCTACTCGGTGTATCCAGGGGAAAGCCTCAGCAACCTGCGCTATGGGCTTTTGGTGCTGGAAAACGCCTATTACCGCTCGCTGGAGCCGCTGCTGATTCAGCTGGCGGCACTGATTTTGGTGATTGTCGCCGGGGTGATCCTGGCTGTAATCCTCAGCCGCCGCACCTGGTCCCCTTTCCGCCAGATTCTGCCCATCGTCAAGCGGTCTGCCGCGGGGCGTGACAGCGAGTACCATTCCTTGGCTGAATTTTCCCAAGCCCTTACGGACTTCGCCAAAGAGAAGGAACTGCTGTTAAAACAGGTGCTGGCGTCAGAGCAGCGGGAGGACGCGCTGGCAATCTGGCAGTACCTGCTGGGATTTACGCAGGATTCCTCCTGCCTCTCCCGCTATTTAGAGGAAAGCCAGCCCTACCGGCTGCTGTCCTTCTCTCCGTCCCCGGCGGAGAGAACTGCCTGTGAGGCCTCACAGGGCGGCCCCCACGGCCGCGTGCCCCTGTGCAAGGTGGTGGAACAGGTGTTTCTGGACCGCCAGGATGGGGTCTGCCTCACCATAGGGGACAGCGTTGTGGTGGCGCTGGTACAGAACACCGTGGAACTGGAGGAAATCCGCCAAAAGGCCGCCCAGGCGCAGGAGGAAGCCGGCCTCCCCCTGGTGTGCTATGTCAGCGAGGTGTGCCTGCAGCTTTCCAACGCCCCTGAGGCCTGGAGCTGGATTCAGCGTGCCGCTGACCGGGATTCCTTTTGGCAGGAGTCCCGCCAGCCCGGGGTGTGGCTGGCCCGGGACCTTCTGGAATATCCCAGCTACTTTGGGGACTTCCCCCTGCACCGCAAGCAGCTGTTCGCCGCCCTGGCATCGGGAAAGCCAGAGCGGGTGCGAAAGCTGCTGGACACGATCCTACAGGAGGACCTGCTGGATCCCCGCCTGCCGGTAGAGCTTATCCGCAACCGGTGTGTCAGCATTATCGAGGCCCTTCTCCCCTATCTGGAGGAAAAGGATCACCCCTTGGAGGCACGCGCCATGACAGCGCCCACCGCCCAGGAAATGGGAGAACAGCTTCTCACGCTGTTCCAGCACGCTAAACTCCAGCCAGAACGGGAAGATCCGGCGGAAAGGCGCGACAACCAGCTGGTGGCGCAGGTGCAAAGCTATATCCGCGAAAATTACCAAGACCCGTTCCTGAACGTCTCCCTCATTGCCGACCGGCTGGGGAGGAACCTTTCCACCCTCAGCCACCAGTATAAGGACCTGACAGGCCACGGCCTGTTGGAAGACCTTCACGCCGTGCGCCTGGAGGCCGCCAAACGCCTCCTCACAGAGGGAAAAACGGTGCGGGAGGCCGCGGAACTTGTAGGATACGGCGACTCCCGCGCGCTGATCCGCGCCTTCAAACGCTATGAAGGAAGCACTCCTGGGCAGTTTGTCGAAAAGAAATAACGCCCTTTCCTCACTGCATTTTTGCCCCGCTCGGGCCGCATAAACACTGGAAATTCCCCATATTTGGGAATGCCATTTTTTTGCGGAACGGGCGGGGCAAATTTTGGCTATTTACAGTTTATTAAAAATTCGTTAACATGTTTTTATGAAAAATCGACACTGGGTGCCGGTTGCTCGAAAGCCCGCGAATTCTGCAGGTTTTGCAGGATGATTTTCAGCGGGCTGCAAATTTTAGAGAAGAGAGGAATGAAGTGCGTATGAGCAAGCCTGCGGCGTTCGCCCGAAGTCCCATTACCCGGGTGCGGAAGCCACGAAAGTACACTTGGGAAAACATCCGAAAAAACACCACCAAAAACTGGGCCCTGGTGTTGATGGTTCTTCCCGCGTTGGCGTTTTACATCATTTTCCATTATATCCCCATGGGCGGCCTGCTGATGGCCTTTGAGAATTTCAAGCCCAAGCTTGGCATTTTCGGCTCTCCTTTTGTGGGACTGGAAAACTTTGCGGACTTCTTCAACTCCGCTTTCGCCTGGCGCACCATCCGCAACACGCTGATCCTCAGCTTGCTGCAGTTGTGCATCGAGTTCCCCATCACCATCATCTTTGCCCTGCTCCTCAACGAGCTGCGCAGCAAGCGCTATAAGAGACTGGTGCAAACTGTTTCTTACATGCCCTACTTTGTCTCCATGGTGGTCATGGCCGGCATCATCGTGGACTTCTGCTCCACCACCGGCCCCATCACCCAGCTTGTGGGCGCTGTCACCGGCAACTATGACAACCTGCTGGGCAACGCCGCAAACTGGCGGCCCATATACGTTCTATCAGACCTATGGAAAAACCTAGGGTTCGACGCCATTATCTATGTGGCGGCCCTAGCGGGCATTGACCAAACCCTTTATGAGGCAGCTGAGATTGACGGCGCCAGCCGCTTCCAGCGCATTATGCGTGTGACCATTCCCTGCATTCTCGACACCATTATGATCATGCTCATCCTGCGCATTGGTCAAATGCTTTCTGTGGGCTATGAAAAGACAATTCTGCTCTACAACCCCCAGGTATATGAAACCGCGGACATTCTTTCCAGCTTCATCTACCGCAAGGGCATTCAAGAGATGAACTACGGCTATTCCACAGCCGTCTCCCTGTTTAACTCGGTGATCAACTTCGTGCTGCTGATCATTGCCAACACCATTAGTAAGAAGTACACCGAAACCGGCCTGTTCTAACAAGAAAGGAGAGATCTCACCATGGCAATGGTCAAAAGCAAGGCTAAGGGCAGCAGGATCTTCAACTTCTGCAATATCCTTTTCTTTGCCCTGATTATGATTGTTTGCATCCTTCCCGTGTGGCATGTGTTCTGCGCCTCCTTCTCCAATGCCAGCTGGGTAATGAACCAGAGAGGCTTAATCTGGTACATCAAGGATTTTACCCTCAACGGCTATCAGCTGGTATTCAATGACAACAGCATCTGGACCGGCTACCTGAACACCTTCATCTATGTTATCGGCACCACTGTGCTGGGCATGTTCCTCACCGTGATGGCGGCCTACGCCCTTTCCCGCAAGGATTTTATCTGGGCAAACCCCCTGATGCTGATTATCTCTTTCACCATGCTGTTCTCCGGCGGCATTGTCACGCTGTACATCCTGGTAACCCAGACCCTGAATATGTATGACAGCCGCTGGGCCCTGATCCTGCCCAACTGCATGAGCGCCTTCTATCTCATCCTGGTGCGCACGGCCATGCAGAATGTGCCGGACAGCTTGGAAGAATCCGCTATGCTGGACGGCGCAGGGCGGTTCACCATCTTGTTCCAGATCATGCTGCCCCTGATCAAGGCCACCCTGGCCACTGTTATCCTGTACTACGTCATTGGCAACTGGAACAGCTGGTTTAACGCCATGATCTACATTCGCTCGGAGGACAAAAAGCCCCTGCAGCTGATTTTGAAGGAGCTGCTGGTCGATACCAACAGCAGCAGCAACGCCAACGTGGACATCAGCGTTCTCGCCTCGGGAGAATCCGGCGACGCAGTGCTTTATAAACAGCTGATGAAATACTGCACCATTATGGTGTCCACTGTGCCCATGTTCATCTTCTATCCCTTTATCCAGAAGTACTTCGAATCCGGCGTCATGATCGGCGCTATCAAGGGGTAAAGGCCACCTGCTTTACGAAGCAACAGCGCATCTGCGCTTTGCCAAAGGGGCTTTCCCTGCGGAAGCCCGTTATAATTAAAAGTTTTAGGAGGAAAGCAACATGAAAAACGCCAAGAAACTGGTCGCTCTTCTGCTGAGCCTGGCGCTGGTGCTGTCCCTGGGCGCCTGCGGCGGCAACGGCGGAAGCTCCACCTCCAGCGAAGCCTCTCCCTCCAGCACAACGGAGGAAAGCGGCGCTGCTGCGGAATCCGGTGATGAGAGCCAGGCTGAAACCGCCGAAACCGGCGAGTTCCAGCTGCCCATCGTGGACGAGCCCACCACCCTTTCTTACTTTGTGGCGGATGACTCGAATGCGGCCATCATGACCACCGACTGGAACGACAACGAGTTCTATCAGGAGATGGAGCGCCGCACCGGTGTCCACCTGGAGTTCGAGATGGTGTCTTCTGCTGACTACCAGACCAACTTCAACCTGATGATCGCCTCTGGCAACCTGGCCGACATGATCTATGTAGGCGCTTCCTACTATGCCGAGGGCGTGGACGCCGCCATTGACGACGGCTACTTCCTGGATCTGACGGATCTGGTGGACGAGTACATGCCCAACTACGAGAAGGTCCGCACCTCCGATGTGCAGTATGAGCTGCTCTCCACCACCGACTCTGGCCGGCTGGGCGCTGTGTATGAGCTGCGTCAGTCCAAGCAAGGCCCCTGGCTGGGCCTGTGGATCCGCCAGGACTGGCTGGATGACCTGAACCTGGATACCCCTGTGACCTTTGACGATTACCATGAAGTCCTTACCGCGTTCAAGAACGAGAAGGGCGCTACTGCTCCTCTAATCCTGAACTTCAGCGGCAGCGACGGCGAGTTCGGCACCATGTCTGGCGGCCTGAATGTGCTCAACAGCTGGCAGCTGGACGAGACTGGCAAGGTTAACTTTGGGCCCTACATGGACGCTTGGAAAGAGTATGTCACCATTATGCACCAGTGGTACACCGAGGGCCTGATCGACCCCGATTTCATGGCCACTGACGAGCGTACCGCCGACATGGCCAAGGTGGTTACCGGCGCTTCCGGCGTCTTCGCCGCCCTGTACACCATGCCTTCTGTTTACGAGGCCGCTTCCGAGGATCCCAACATGAACCTGGCCCCTGTCAATCCCCCTGTGATGAACGAGGGTGACGAAGGCCACATCCGCCTGCGCGACTCTTACACCTCTGGCAACACCGCCATTTCCGCTGACAGCGAGAATTGGGAAGTCGCCCTGCGCTGGCTGGACTATCTGTACACAGAAGAGGGCGCTCTGCTTGCCAACTACGGCGTGGAGGGCGACACCTTCGAGTTTGATGAGAATGGCAAACCTGTCTTTACCGACAAGATTCTGAACAACGAGAACGGCTGGACCATGACCCAGACTGTGGCCAGCTACCTGTGCCCCTCTGCTGGCATTGCCAACTGGTCTGACTGGACCCGTGAGCTGGCCGGTGTTCCCGAGAAGGACCAGGCCTGCTACGACGTGTGGAGCGAGTTCAGCGACGATTGGCGCCTGCCCTCCTCTGTCACTCTGACTCAGGAGGAATCCACCGAGCGCGCTGCCCTGTATGCTGACATCAGCACCATCGTGAAGGAGCAGACTGCCCAGTTTATCAGCGGCGCTCTGGACATCGAGGAGAACTGGGACGCTTACATCTCTGCCCTGGAGGCCAGCGGCATGGAGCGTGCCATCGAGATCACCCAGGCTGCGTATGACCGTTACCTGGCCCGTGTCGAGTAATTCAAGTTTGAAAAAACCGGTTATCACTGCGCGAGGACCCCGCCCTTGGCGGGGTCCTTTCCGCATGATATAAAAAGGAGGAACCATTATGAAATATGGACTGCAAATGTACAGCGTGAGAGATTTGACTGAGCACGACCTGCGGGGCGCGCTGCAGCAAGTGGCGGAAATGGGCTACTCTTTTGTGGAGTTCGCCGGCTTTATGGGCAACTCTGCCGAGGATGTAAAGAACTGGCTGGAGGAATACGGCCTGCAGGTCTCCAGCACCCACACCCCCCTGGCCGAGCTGGAGGACGAGGTTCTGGACCAGACCATTGCCTATCACAAGGTCATTGGCTGCAAGGACATCATCATCCCCTATGCCAAGCTGGAAACCAAGGAGCAAATCGACGCCTTTGTGGAACGGGTCAACACGCTCATCCCCAAGCTGCAGGCAGAGGGGATCTCCCTGCACTATCACAACCACGACTGCGACTTTGCCCCCACCCCTGAGGGGCTGGTCCCCGAAGAGGAGCTGCTGGCCCGCACCAGCATCCTGCTGGAGGTGGACACCTATTGGACCTTTGTGGCCAAGCAGAACCCTGTGGAGTTCATCCGGCAGCATAAGGACCGCATTCACATGATCCATCTGAAAGATGGCATGGGTGACCACACTGGGAAATCCCTGGGCCAGGGCGTCGCCCCGGTGAAGGAAGTGCGCCAGGCCGCCATCGAGCTGGGCTTCCCCATGATTGTGGAAAGCGAGGGCCTGGACCCCACCGGCCTGGAGGAAGTCAAGCGCTGCATAGAGTTCCTCAGGGAAGAGGACGCCAAATAAGGACACAATACAAAAAAATACAGAAGGAAGAAGGGCGCGGCTTGATGCCGTGCCTTTCTTCCTTTTCTGGTAGTCAGATTACTACGGCTGCTTTTGCACTTCCTTTTTCACAATCCCCGCGCTTTTCCACCCAAAAAGGGGAGGGCCGCGCACTTCTGCCGCTGTGCCCCGAGGGTGTGGCCGCTCTGACAGAGATCGGGGAATTTTGCCCCCAATAGAAGGCCCCGCTTTTTAGGAGCAACACCGTTTCAACGCCAAAGAAAAATCACAAAAAAGTTGTTTTTAGATATTTACTTCTAGCTGTTCTGCGGGTATAATCGCATTGTTTCTACCAATTTCAACCTATAAGGGGGAGAAGCTCGTGAATATACCGCGCGCTGAACATCCCAATCCCCAGTGGGAGCGGGAAACATGGAAAAATTTGAACGGGCCCTGGGAATTCGAGTTCGACTTCGGCTGCAGCGCCGTGGAGCGGCGCCTGTGGGAGAAGGAGCGCTTCGACCGGGAGATCCTGGTCCCCTTCTGCCCGGAGAGCCGGCTTTCCGGCATTGGCTACACCGATTTTATCAGCGGCGTGGCCTACCGCAGAAACTTTGAGCTCAGCCAGGAGGAACTGTCCGGGAGGGTCCTGCTGCACTTTGGCGCTGTGGACTACGAGGCCTCTGTGTATATCAACGGAACTCTGGTGGGCTCCCACAAAGGTGGCTATACCTCCTTCTGCTTTGACATCACAAAACATGTGGCCCCGGGCCCCAACACGCTGTTTGTGGCTGTGAAGGACGACGTCCGCAGCGGCCTGCAGCCCAAGGGAAAGCAGGCCCATCTCTACGCATCCTCCGGCTGCGATTATACGCGCACCACCGGCATCTGGCAGACTGTGTGGCTGGAATTTGTCCCCGAGCGCCACATCCAGTCCGCCAAATACTATCCCGACCCCGCCAACGGCAAGGTCACTGTCACCGGGCTGGTCCAGGGGCAGGGAACGCTGCAGCTCACCGCCCTGTGGGAGGACAAGCCCGTGGGAGAGGCGGCGCTTTCTGTGGAGGACGGCTTCTTTACAGCCCAGCTGGACCTGTCGGAGACCCACTTGTGGGAACCCGGCAAGGGCGGTCTGTACACCCTGCTGCTCACCTTCGGCGAGGACCGGGTAAAGAGCTACTTCGGCCTGCGCACCGCCAAGTTCCAGGGCCGGAAGTTCCTTCTAAACGGCAAGTCCCTATTCCAGCGGTTTGTGCTGGACCAGGGCTTCTATCCCGACGGCATTTACACCGCCCCCACGGAAGAGGACCTGGTGAAGGACATCCAGCTGTCCTTTGCCGCGGGCTTCAATGGCGCCCGGCTCCACGAGAAGGTCTTTGAGGCCCGTTTCCTCTACCACTGCGACCGGCTGGGCTACCTGGTGTGGGGCGAATATCCCAACTGGGGCCTGGATCACGCCCATCCCCTGTCCACCGAGACGTACCTCAACCAGTGGAGCGAGGCCGTGGAGCGGGACTTCAACCACCCGGCCATTATCGGCTGGTGCCCCTTCAACGAGACTTGGGGCTATCGGGAGGAGCGGGAGAAAAACGCCCTGCTCAGCAGCCTTTACAAGCTGACCAAGCGGCTGGACCCCACCCGCCCCTGCATTGACTCCAGCGGCAACTACCGTATCCTCTCGGAGGTCTACGATATCCATGACTACGACCAGGACACCCAGAGCTTCCAAGCCCGCTGGGACGGCCTGACGGACCGCATCCGGGAAACCGGCGGTGTCATCCCCGCGGAGGACCCCTTCTTCAACTCCGCCCCCGAAGGGCCCAGCGGCCGGGCTCCTTTCTTCAACCAGCCCTATGATAACCAGCCCATCTTTGTCAGCGAGTATGGCGGCATCCGCTGGCCGGACGACACGGTGGAGGGCTGGGGCTACGGCAACGCGCCCGCCACTCCAGAGGAGTTCTTCGCCCGCTACAAGGGCCTGACCGAGGCCCTGCTGAACAACCCGGAGATTTTCGGGTTCTGCTACACCCAATTGTACGACGTGGAGCAGGAAGTCAACGGCCTGTACACCTATGGCCGGGCCCAGAAATTCGATATCAGCCTCATCCGGAAGATCAACCAGCAGAAAGCGGCCATTGAAGACTGAGCTGCCCTGTAGGGTACCTTTGCACCGGCAAGCGCCCCTGTGCCCCGCTTCCGCATGTGATATGCGTTGAGCCATACCCTGAACCGCTGTTTGAACAAGCGGCTGAAATTACCGTTCTCTTTACGGCCCGGGCTCTTCACAAAGGAAGAGAGATTCCCTCTACCCTCCCGCGTTTTTCTGTGCTACAATGATAGCAAAGAAAGCAAAGCCCCTTGGGCTTTTGAAGACAACGGAGGAGCATACGACATGAAAAAAACACGCATTTTATTCACCGGGGATTCCATCACCGACGTGTACCGCACGGACGTGGCCCGGGCCATGGAGGGCTGGCTGGACCCTGCCCTTACCGCTCAGGAGCGCCAGGCCTCTACCAACAGCGTGCTGGGAATGGGATACCCCCTGCTGGCTGCCGCCCAGCTCAGCGCCGAGGAACCCGGCCGCTATGAATTCCTCAACCGGGGCATCTCCGGCAACCGGGTGGTGGACCTGGACGCCCGCATCAAGGTGGACTGCATCAACCTGCGACCCGACGTGATCAGCATTATGATCGGCGTCAACGACGTGTGGCACGAGCTGGGCGATCACAACGGTGTGGACGCCCCCAAGTTCCGCCGGGTCTACCAGGGGATGCTCCAGGAGATCACCCAGGCCCTGCCCGGGGTGAAACTCATCCTGCTGGAGCCCTATGTGCTCCAAGGCCCCGCCACGCAGGAGCACTGGGACACCTTCCGCCGGGAAGTGGACCTGCGCCGGGAGATCGTTCGGGAGCTGGCCAAAGACTACTGGGAGAAAGAGGACCTGTACATCCCCTGCATCGACACTCAGAAGCTCTTTGACCAGGCTGCTGCCCACAGCTGCCCCGGAGACTGGACTGCTGACGGCGTCCACCCCACCCCGGCAGGCCACTGGCTGCTGGCCCAGGAATGGGTGCGGTGCTTTAAGGAAAACGGATAAGCTTACATAGAAGTATAAGGAACCCCTGCCGGTTGGCAGGGGTTCCTTTTTGTATTCCGCTTTTCTTTTTCCTGCCAGGGAGGGGCCGGCGGGAAGCCGCAGCCTCCGTCTCTCCCACGGCAACGGCGCTCCGGGGGGCGTTTCAGGCATCCTCGGGCCCATCATCGGAAAGCCCGCTCTGCAGCAGGTACTCTCGAGGGGACATCCCTGTTTTAGCGCGGAATACCCGTGAGAAATACCGCTCGTCGTAATAGCCGCACATTCCGGCAATATCCCCAATGGAGAGATTCAGCAGCTTTTTCTGTTCCAGCAGCTGCTTGGCGTAGTCCACCCGCAGCCGCGCCAGATATTCCGTGGGGGTAAGCCCCGTCTGCTCCCGGAATTTGCGGCGCATGTAATTTTCCGTGTAATTCCCCGAGGAAAGGATTTCCTTTAAATCCAACTCCGGATCGGCAAAACCGGCGATAATCCTGCTTTTTACCTGGTCTACCAAAGGCACGGCGCTGCCCCCTGCCATCCATGCCGCCAGCAGCTGCATCGCCGCCCGGAATAGGGAGAGGACCACAGGGCGCTCTTCCAGCTTTTTCTGGTAATGCAGATTTAAAAAGAGCCGCACCAACCTCTCAAAGCTCTTTTCGCTGTCATCCTGCAGCAAAACAGGGCGGTCCGCGGGGACCTGCCGGTTATCAGCCGTGAGAAATTCCTCCGTGTGGAAATAGTAGTCGACGAATCCCTCTTGCGAGCGTTTGGAGTGTTCCATTCCAGGGGGGATGCAAAGGATTGTCCCCTCGGTAAAAGAGTAGCACTCCTCTCCGATCCACGTTTTCCCCTCCCCCAGCACGTTTACAGAGATCTCCCACAGCTCATGGCTGTGGGGATGGCAGTTGGAAAGGGTCCGGGGCGCGGCGCCCAAAGAATACAGCCTCACCGCTTCACCGCCTTTTCAAAAAGATAGCTCCATTGTAGCCCCAGAACAGAAAATTGTCAACCAAATGTGTCAAATCGTCCACCTTTTCCCCGGATGTGCAGGAGAAGGGGAAAACCGTGCGGAAATCTTGGGAAAATCCACCTTTTCCCCTTTGATCTCCTGCTGATTCAAAAGGCTTTTGTGCTATATTTGAACCTGCAAATCCACATGAGACAAGGAGAAAAGCAGCATGAAAGCGATCATTACCACACTGCCGGGCAAAAGCGTTTTGCAAGAAGTCCCTATGCCGGAGATGAACGAGGACTCCGTGCTGATCCAATTGAAATACTGCGGAGTGTGCTATTCCGAGCACTATGAGTGGAAGACAAACGGAGGGGCCTTTGGCCACGAGCCCATGGGAACCATCGTTCAGGTGGGCAAAAATGTAGAGGGCTTTTCTGTGGGGGACCGGGTCTCCGGCCTGTGGGGGAGCACCCTTCCCGGCGCGGGGGGCATGGTTCAGTATGCTGTGGCCAACCCCAGCAAGGACACCGTGGTCAAGCTACCAGAGAACGTGCGGGACGAGGACCTGGTGCTGGAGCCCCTGGCCTGCATTTACTCTGCTGTGAGCAAGGCCCATTGTTCCATGCCCGGCACCCATGTGTGCGTGGTGGGCTGCGGCTATATGGGTTGCGGCGCCATAAGCCTGCTGAAGGCCCGCGGCTGCTATGTGGTGGCAGTGGATATTCGGGAATCCTCCCGTAGGGATGCCTTGAAGTACGGCGCCCAAGAGGCCTACTCCCCCCAAGAGGCCCTGGAAAAATACGGAACTGAATCCGGCCACCCCGGTTTTGAGATGGTGATGGAGTGGGGGGAAACCAACGAATCCCTGGACACTGCCATCCAGCTCACCCGCATGTGCGGCCAGCTCTGCGTGGGGGCGTATCACACCGGCGGGAAACGGCTGGTGGATGTACAGCAGCTGAACATCAAAGCCATCGAAATGCTGTCCGTACACCCGCGCCAGGCCCAACTCTCTGACACCGGCGCGCGCCATGCGGCGGAAATGCTCGCCAGCGGCGCCTGGTGCTACAAAAACATCCCCACCATGATTTACCCGATGAACAAGTTTGACCAGGCTCAGGCCGAGCTGGAAACCAAATACGGTCACCATATGAAGGCCCTGATCGACATGGAGGCAGAGGACGGCGAGCCCCATCTGGCACTGTGAGGAAGAGACTGTCATGAAGCCCTATGTGATTGGCATGGACATTGGCGGAACCAACCTCCGCGTTGCCCTTGGCCCCCAGGGGGAAGAGATCCGGCACTTTCAGAAGGTGCCGCGGGAGGCCGTGCTCACTGGGGAATCCCCTGCCAAAGAGCTGGCGGATTTTATCCAGGACTATTGCGCACAGCACGGAGAAGGGGCACGGCCAGAGGCAGTGATGATTGGCTTTCCCGCCACGCTGGACAGGAACCGGCACCGTGTTTTGCAGGCGCCCAATGTTCCCGGGATAGACGGCCTCTCCGCCGCGGACCTGGGGCGCCTGGCCCATGTTCCCGTCTACTTTGAACGGGACGTGAACCTGCTGTTTTCCTGCGACATGCTGGATTTGGGCATCCCCTCCCAGGGCCTTTCCGTTGGGATCTACATTGGCACAGGGATCGGCAATGCCATTTTCTACAATGGCCGTCCCTTACCCGGCAAGAATGGGGTTTCTGGAGAGCTGGGGCACATTCCCCGCAGCGGCAGCGGGGAAATCTGCGGCTGCGGAAACCTGGGCTGCGCCGAATGCTTTGCCTCCGGCCGCAGACTGTCCCATCTGCGGGACACACATTTCCCCAGCCTGCCCATAGGCCGGCTGTTCCCGGAACAGGGCTCTTCCCCCATCCTGCAGGATTTCCTGGAGGAAATTGCCTGCACAGTTGCCGCAGAACTGAATATTCTCGACCCGGAGTACCTGGTCCTGGGCGGCGGCGTGCTCCACATGGCCGGTTTTCCCTTGGAGGCGCTGAAAGAGAAAATTTTAGCCCACACCCGAAAACCCTACCCGGCACAGGGCCTGCAGATCCTCCACTCCCAGGACGCCGTGGAAAACGGCGCGCGGGGGCTGTTGCTCTGGCGTGGGCGCTGGATCAGGAAAGGAAGGCGGTGCTATCGTGAAACACACAAAGGAAAGCCCCCGGCTGCTCTGCCCCTCCATGATGTGCGCGGAGTTCGACTGTCTGGCACAGGAGACGGAAACCCTGGACAGGGCGGGCGCGGACATCTTTCATCTGGATGTTATGGACGGGCATTTTGTTCACAACTTCGGCCTGGGATTAGAGGACATTCAATGTGTGCGCCGCCACACCTCCAAGCCCATCGACGCCCATTTGATGGTGAGCAATCCCGGAGAAGTGGCCGATCTCTTCTTGGATTTGGGCGTGGACATTCTCTACATCCATTGGGAGGCGGAGGTGGACACAGCCCGCACCCTCAGCCATATCCGGGAAAGGGGAGGAAAATCCGGGCTGGTCCTCAACCCGGGCACTTCCCTGGAAGCGGTGGAAGGCCTGCTCCCTTGGACGGATTACCTGCTGCTGATGACGGTTACCCCAGGTTTTTCCGGACAGAAGTACCAGCCTGCTGTGGAGGAAAAAATCCAAAAGGCGGCTGCCTGGAAGGAGCGTTACCACTACTGCCTGGCAGTGGACGGCGCGATTTCCCGCTCTGTGATTCAGCGGCTTGCGCCCTTGGGAGTGGACGGCTTTATCCTGGGGACCTCCGCCCTGTTTGGCAAGGGCGATTACCAAACGACCATGCGGGCGCTGCGGGCGCTGTAAAGGAGGAACACAATGATTGCATTGGCATCGGACCATGTGGGTCTGGAATTAAAGCGGGAAATCATGGCACACCTAGAGGCCTTGGGCCTCCCCTACAAGGACTTTGGAACGTACAGCGCAGAGAGGTGTGCAACTATCCGGAATTTGCCTTTCTGGCTGCGTCCGCGGTTGCCGGGGGAGAGTGTGAGAAGGGGATTGTATGCTGCGGCACAGGCGTTGGGATTTCCATTGCCGCCAACAAGGTAAAAGGGATCCGCTGCGTCTGCTGTTCAGAGCCCTATTCCGCCCTGCTCTCCCGCCAGCACAACAACACCAACATGCTGGCCATGGGCAGCCGCGTGGTGGGAAAAGACCTGGCGCTTATGATTGTGGATCAGTGGCTTCAGGGCAAATATGAGGGAGGCCGCCATCAAATCCGGCTGGATGAAATCCAAGCTCTGGAGGAAACCGGGGAAATCGCAAAAAAATAATTGCATATAGGAATCAGGATCCGCAAGCCCCCCTGCAGAGAGCGGTAAAAAACCTGCCTTTGACAATGTCAAAGGCAGGTTTTTTCATTGCTGCCTTTAAGGCTTAACAAAAAGGTGCGCGGCCTCCCGTTCTGAGAAACCGCGCACCTTTCTGATGCGCTGTTAAGCTTTACCGGCAAAAACAAACCCTGCCGCCTTGCTTCAGCTTCCTGCTGAAAACTTTCTTGTTTTCTTCTTATAGAAAGCACGCTGAATGCAATGGCAAGAATTTCACGAAAAAATTGGAACCGAGCCTAAAAACGCCTTCCATTAAAGGGAAGTTTATCCAGCGGATTTCGCCAGGACCCATCCGGGGCCCCCGCCCTTTTACACCCTCCCCAGGGCCCGGTCCCATGCTTCTTCCAGGAAGCGCAGTGTGGGATACCGGTTTTCCCGCTGGGATGAAGCCGCTTTTCCAGCGCACTTCCAGGCAGCCGGGGAAAGAGGCCAAAGGGAAAGCTCCCTCCCTTCCGGTGAAAACAGTTCAAAGGCAAAGGAACCCATGGTGTACACCATGGTGCGTTCATCGACAGGGGCTCCCTTTTGGTACTCCTCCGGAGCCATAAAGCGGGAGGAACCCCACATCCGCCCCACCGGGTTAAAAAACGGCGTCCGGTGGTAGGCGTCCACATCGCAGAGAAGGGGGCGGCCGGTCTCCTCCTCATACATTACGCAGCCATCGTAAAAGTCCACAGATACATAGCCCCTCTCCGCCACATAGCGGTGGAACGCCAGCACAGCCTGAAAAACCGCCAGCTTCTTTTCCACGGGGAGGGCCAAAAAGGCCGCTCGGGTGGGATATTGCTTTCCCATGCACAGGGCATCTGTCCAGGGGAACAAAAGCGCATACCCTCCGGCCACGGGCCCATCCCACAGCAGGGGCAGCAGTGCCGGGTGGGCCAGGTCCCGAATGACCTGGGCGGATTTTTCCAAGAGGCGGACAGCCTCGCTGGGCTCGCCATCAAAGCAGAGGGGCCTAGCCCCGGCATATTTCAAAAAGTACCGCCGCCCCTCCCGCTCCAGGCCGAAGCACAGGTTTCCGGAATCCTGGCGGTCGAATACGCGGAAGACCCTTCCCCACCGGTGGAGGAAAGAAAGGTCGGTCTCTTCTTTCACCACACAGGGAATCCCATCGGGAAACAATGTGACAACCATAAAAGCCCCCTTATGAATAGACAAAGATAAACCGGTCTGCCCGGTAAACAGTGCGGTAAACCTCGAGGATGGCCCCGCTGCCGTCCTCCACGGTCTTGCTGCTGAACACCAGCCCGGTGGAGGCCGCTGGCAGCTCCAGCATCTCCTGCTCCAGGCGGGTGAGCAGCCCTACCGTCATTTGGGAGTTTTCCCCATGGAAGCGCTCGTGCCCATTTTCTCTTAAATAGGCGTGGAAGGAAAGGATGGACCCGGCATCCTCTGGGAGATGGGGAAAGTATCTTTCCGGCAGGTAGCGGGTGTACACAGCCGCGGGGGCGCCGTCCACAATCCGCAATAGAGAGACCTTCCAAACCGGCTCCTCCTCGGGCAGCCCCAGGCTCTCATAGATGGAGGGATTATAGGATATTCTTTTGGCCCGGATGTTTTCTGAGCGGAAGGGGATGCCCAGCTCCTTCATTTTTTCAGAGAAGCTTGTCCGCCCCACCATGGCCAGCGGGATCTTTTCCTTTTTCCCCGCAAAAAAGCTGCCATACCCCTGCAGGGAGTAGATATACCCCAGCTCCTTCAGGCGGCTGTAAGCCCGGCGCACATCCGAACGGGGCACCTGAAATTCCCCGGCCAGCTTATTCTCGCTGGGCAGCTTGTCTCCCGGGCTGTATTTCCCATTGCGCAGATCCTGTATCAGCTGTCCGGCAATGCGCTCCCAGCCAGCTTCCTTTTCTTTCAAGGCGCGTCCCCCCTTTCGGTATTCTGTTTTGGATTATACCCCCTGTCCTGTTTTGGCACAACCCCCGGGGCCATATTTTAACGGTCATTTAACTTTTCACCCTTGGCACCTTTACAGGAGGTTTTTATCATGTGGGCGTTGCGAAAAGAAAAAAGAGAAACGAGACCACACTAAAGGAGGCAAAATGTTTATGAAAGCGAAAAAATTGGGAGCGCTGCTTCTCGGCGCCGCACTGGCCATCTCCACCCTTGCAGGCTGTTCCGCCACAGGGCAGACCACTTCGGGCACGCAAGCGCAGGCCACTGCGGAAAACGGCTATGGCCTGGAGGAGTTCGTCATGGTGATGATCCCTGGGGAGGACACGGAAAAATCCGTGCAGCTGCGGGATAACATGGCCCAGGAGATGAGCGAGGCCATCGGCGTGCCGGTTACCACCTACCGGGCTACCGATTACAGCGCTGCTGTGGAGGCCATGCGTACGGGCAACGCCCAGCTGGCGTACCTGGGGCCCTTCTCCTATGTCACTGCCCGGGAGCGGGCCGGGGCCGAGTGTTTGGTGGTCCAGGGGCAAGTGGGAACCAAGGGCGGCTACAAATCCTACATTGTGGTCCAGGCGGACAGCGATATCCAGTCTCTGGAGGACCTTCAGGGCAAGACCTTTGCCTTTGTGGACCCCGAGTCCACCTCTGGCAATGTGATCCCCACCGATGAAATCCTCTCGGCGTTCCCCGACCTGGGCCTGACCTTTGACGACCTGCACACCGATGGGAAGTTCTTCTCCTCCGCCATGTTCGCCGGCTCCCACCAGGGGTCTTTGCAGGCGGTGGCCCAGGGCAATGTGGACGCCGCCGCGGTGGGCTCCTCCGTCTATGAAAACCAGGTGGAAGAAGGCTCGGTAAACGAGGAGGACCTGCGCATCATCCACGAATCCCCTGACATCCCCGGCTCGCCTCTCGCCATCCAGAAGGACCTGCCCCAAGAGCTGAAGGACAAGGTGAAGGACTTCCTGTTAAGCTACGACGACCCTGAATACTTCGGGGATGAAGAGGGCGTGGAGCCCAAGCGTTTTATTGAGATCGCCGACAGCGATTACGACTATCTGGCCGATCTGAAAGAGACCTACAATCTTTCCGACTGAGGAGCGTTGGCATGGAAAACGTGTTAGAACTAACCCATTTGAAAAAATATTACGGCCAAACCCGGGCTGTGGAGGATGTGAGCTTCTCGGTAAAGCCGGGGGAAGTGGTGGTCATCATCGGCCCCAGCGGCGCTGGGAAGTCCACCGTGCTGCGGTGCATCAACCGCATGATTGATCCCACAGAGGGCACAATCCTGTTCCAGGGAACGGACATGGCCCAGGTAAAGCGGGAAAGAGACCTGAAAGCCATCCGGCGCCGCATTGGGATGATTTTCCAATCCTTCAATCTTGTCTACCGCCTTTCCGTGTTTCAGAACGTGCTCCACGGGCGGCTGGGCTATATGTCCACCCCCAACGCCGTTCTGGGCCGCTACTCTGAGGCGGACAAAGAGAAGGCCCTGGAACTCCTGCGGATGATCGGCCTGGAAGGGATGCTCTACAAAAAGGCTGGGGAGCTTTCCGGTGGGCAGAAACAGCGGGTGGGCATTGCCCGGGCCCTGATGCAGGACCCTGCCCTGCTGCTGTGCGATGAGCCCATCGCCTCCCTGGACCCCAGCTCCTCTAAGATCATCATGGACCAAATCCGGGACATGGCCCGGATGCGCAATATCGGCTGCATTGTCAATCTGCACCAGGTGGACGTGGCCAAAACATATGGGGACCGGATCGTGGGCATCCACCAGGGACGTGTGGTTTTTGACGGTCCGCCCCAGGAGCTGACCAACTCTATGATTGAAACCATCTACGACGCCCCCATTGAAGAGCTCACTGTGGGGCTGGAAGGGGAGGCAGCCCATGGCTAAAAGGACCATTCCCCTCACGCCGAAAAAGCAGAAGCGGGCCGCTACCCTGGCGTTCCTTCTGATTGCGGCGCTGTTCCTCATCGCCAGCCTGCAAACGCAGTACACTCCTGTAGAGTTTTTGCTCAACATGGAGAATTTCTGGAGCTTCATCTTTGTAGACCTGCTCCCCCCAAAAATTGCAGACTGGGAAACCATTGGCATTGGGGTGCTGCAGACCATCTCTATGGCCATGGTTGCCAGCCTTGTGTCGGCGGTGATCTCTCTGGCACTGGCCTTTTTGGGCTCTAACACCACGGCCCCCTGGCGGCCCCTGAAAAAGATCATCCGCGCCTTTGCCTCGCTGCAGCGGAATATCCCCAGCATGATCTGGACCTTTCTGCTGATTATGTCCTTCGGCATTGGCACCGTGGTGGGAACCCTGGCCCTTCTGATCACCACCTGCGGCTTTCTAATCCGCTCCTTCATTGAAACGATTGACGAGGTGGGCGGCGAAAGCCTGGAGGCGCTGCAGGCCGTGGGGGCTGGGCGCCTGTCCATCATCACCCAGGTGATCCTACCGGCCTCGCTGCCCGGATTTCTCTCCTGGCTGCTTTACTCCCTGGAAGTGAACATCCGCTCCTCCACTCTGGTAGGCGCTGTGGGAGGCGGCGGCATCGGCCTGATTATGATGGGCTATATCAAGCAGTTCCGGTACCACTCTGCCATGGGGGTCATCCTGCTGGTGGCCGTCATTGTCATCCTGGTCGACCTGCTGACCAATTTCCTGCGAAAGAAGGTGCTGGCATGACTGACTTTACCGAAATCTACCCCGTTGCCGGCTCTGCCGTAGAAGAGCCGGCCGAAAAAAACGGCCTGCTCCTGCGGGACAGAAGGGGCCGCATCCGGGTAAAAGACCCCGCCCGTGACCGGGCTCTGAAGTGGTTCCTGTCCCTGTTCACCATTTTGGGCGTGGCCGCCCTGTTCTTTATGGATCTGGACTGGGCCCAAGTGTGGGAGGGTGTCCTTCGCATTCCTGAGGCCATCGGCAAGCTGTGTAAGGTGGACTTCAGCCAGATCGACGTCACCTTTACCTCTCTGTTTGAGTCCATTGCCGTCGCCATCCTCTCCACGGTGTACAGCCTGGTGGGCGGAATGGTTTTAGCGGTGTTCCTGGCCAAAAACCTGACTCCTTTCAAATGGATGGCTGCCGTGCTCTCCGCAGTGCTCACCTTCCTGCGGGCAATCCCCTCCATCATCTGGGTTCTGCTGATTCTTGTGTGCGTGGGCTTTGGCCCCTCCGCGGGGATTATCGGCATCTGCATTTTCAGCACTTCCTTCTTTGCCAGAAGCTTTGCCCAATGCTATGAGGAAGTTCCCCAGGAAACCCTGGAGGCGCTGCGCGCCATGGGGGCCGGCCGGGTAAAAGTGTTCTTCAGCGCCGTGCTTCCCTCTGCGTTTACCGGCATGCTGGCCTGGACCTCTATCAGCTTTGAAAGCAACTTCGAGGCCTCTGCCGTGCTGGGCACGGTGGGCGCCGGGGGCATTGGATATGTGATCTCCAACTGCATGACCCGTTACGCCTACGGCCAGGCCATTGTGGCCATTGCCCTGGTGCTGGCTTTTACCTACGCCATGGAGCTGGGGTTCACCGCCATCAAAGAAAGAAATGGGAAAATCAAATAGGAGGAGCTATGGAACCAAGGAGATTCTCTAAAATTATAGAAAAATGCCCGGCAGAGCGGGTAAAGGAACTGGCCCTCCCCATCGTGGAGCAGCACCAGGTTGCGGTCATCCGCAAGCCCGCTAAAACCCTGGTGATGGTGCGGATGCGGGAAACCGTAGCCAAGGCAGAGTTTTACCTGGGGGAACTGCTGGCCGCTGAGGCCATGGTGGAGCTGGAGGGAACCAAGGGTTTCTCCCTTCTGATGGGGGACGACCTGGACAAGGCTTTCTCCGCCGCTGTGCTGGACGCCCTGCGCCGGTCGGGGCTGCCTCAGTGGGAGGCCGTACGCCTGGCCCTGGAGCAGGAAGAGGAGCGCCAGCAGCAGGAGGAACGCCGGGAGATCTGCCGGCACAACGCCTCTCGGGTGCAGTTCAACACCCTGGACGTGGAATATTGAGGAAACTGGGAGGACAAGCGATATGAGGACTGAGAACCGGTTTGACCCGGTATTTGACTGCCAGCAGGTGTTCAAGGCCCTGATGAATGCCTTGGCCCAGCCCGGCAAGGTGTTCTCCATTGAGGAGAATGTAAAGCGGCTGGGGGGCAACGGCGCCCCCTTCAAGGCGGTGGCCCTGACCCTGCTGGACAATTGGCGTTCCTTTTATGTAGACGGAGCCCCCGCCCTGTCGGAGGAGCTGCGGGAACTGACCTATGGCGTGCCCGCTCCTTTGGAAGAGGCCGATTACCTGTTCTTTCCCCGCATGGGGGAACCGGGCCCCGTTATCGAGAAGGCAAAACCCGGCACCTTGCCGGAACCTCACAAAAGCGCAACGCTCTTCCTGCTGACGGACTCCCTGACGGGAGGAGAGGCCTTCTCCCTCACCGGCCCCGGTGTGGAGGGGGCGGTCACCGTCACCCTGCCTGCTCCCTGTCGGGCCTGGCTGGAAGAGCGGCAGGCACAGGCGTTTGAGTTCCCCTGCGGGGTGGATTTATACTTCCTCACCCCCCAGGGCCAGGTTATGGGGATTCCCCGCAAGGTGAAGATAGGAGGTGAGGGCTGATGGGCTATGTTGCAGTTACCGGCGGGCAGGAAGCCATCCAGGCTTCCATCCAGCTGCTGAAGGAGTACCGCTCCAAGGGGGAGCGCCCTGTAGACCTGCAGGTCCTGCGGGACCGGATGGGCCTGCTCATTGACCGCATTATGTCCGAAGCGGGCCTGTACGCCCCAGACTACGCCGCCCTGGCCCTGAAACAGTGCGAGGGCAGCCCAGAGGAGGCCGTATTCCTGCTGCGGGCCTACCGCAGCACGTTGGCCCGCAACTACACCTCCCGCACAGTCTCCGGCGATCAAATGCACATCCGCCGGCGGATCAGCTCGGCCTTTAAGGATATCCCCGGCGGCCAGGTGCTGGGCCCCACCTATGACTACGTCCACCGTCTGCTGAATTTCGGCCTGCTGGAGGAAACCGAAGAGGACCTCCGCCAGTGGCGGCAGGAGTTTGAAGCCGGAATTCCCGCCTCTCCGGAGGGAGAGCTCTCGGATACAGCCCCCCGGGTGCTGGACCTGCTCCGGGAGGAGGGCTTGATTGAGCAGGTGGAGGAGGATCACTCCCAGCCCTGCGACGTCACCATGGAAAAGCTGCCCCTCCCCGCCCCGCGCAGCGCCATTCTTCAGACTTTGACCCGGGCGGACACCGGGTTTGTCTCCGGCCTGGCATACAGCGACATTCGGGGATTTGGCATGTCCCACCCCACCATTGGGGAGCTGCGTTACGGCAGCCTGGAAATTGAGGTGGACTCTCCCCTGGATGAGGGCGCCGCCTGGTATGTGGGCGAGATCTTTGTCACCGAGGTAGAGGGCCTGATGGGGACCCGTGCCGGCGGCGAGGGGATCGGCGTGGGCTACGGCTGCGTGATCGGCCGCAACGACACCAAGGCCATTGCCATGTCTGTGCTGGACCACGCCCTGACCCTCTCCATTGACAGCCCCACCAGCGACATGGAATTTGTGCTGCTCCACGGGGACTGCCTGGAGATGAACGGGTTTATCTCCCACCTGAAGCTGCCCCACTATGTGACCTTCCAGTCCAAGCTGGACAGCCTGCGGAAACGGAAAAGGAGGCTTGAAGATGAGCAAGGAAACTAAGCGGGGCGACTATAACTTCGCCTTTTTGGACGAGGGCTCCAAGCGGGAAATCCGCCGGGCGGTGCTCCACGCCATTGCCGTGCCGGGGTACCAGGTGCCCTTTGGCTCTCGAGAACTGCCCATCGGCCGGGGCTGGGGCACAGGCGGCATCCAGCTGACCATGTCCCTCATCGGCCCGGATGACACCTTGAAGGTCATCGACCAGGGCAACGATGACAGCGTCAACGCGGTGAGCATCAAGCGGCTCATCTGCGACACCACCGGTGTGGAAACCACCACAGACACCGCCCAGGCGGACATCATCCAGTCCCGCCACCGCATCCCCGAGGAGCCCCTGCGGGAAGATCAGGTGCTGGTGCTCCAGGTGCCCACGCCGGAGCCCCTGCGCAGTGTGGACCCCCACGAGGAGGTCACCCGGCAGCTCCACGCCGATGGGGAGTATACGGGCATCTGGGTCAACCTGTTTGAACAGCTGCTCACCCGGGGCTCCCCCTTCCGGGGGGCGGATCATCCGGTGCTGGTGGACGGCCGGTATGTGATGAACCCCAGCCCCATCCCCCGCTACGACAATCCCAAGCTGCACCAGTCTCAGTGCCTGTACTTGTTTGGGGCCGGCCGGGAAAAGAAGATCTACGCCGTTCCCCCCCACACCGATGTGGTCTCTCTTGCCTTTGAGGACTATCCCTTCCAGCAGGAGGACCTTTCCGGCCGCAAATGCCGGCTCTGCGGGGCAGAGAACGTCTACTTTGACGAGATCTTTGATGCAGAGACCGGAGAGCGCTACTACCAGTGCTCTGACACAGGCTATTGCCTGAAGCGCCGCAACGCGCAAGCATCCCAGGAAAAGGGGGAAGAAACCCATGAATGAGAGAACGCCCGTAATGGAGGGCAGGCACATTACCGTGCGCTTTGGCCCCGGCTGCCCCTACTGCCAGAAGCATACCGACCTGGAAAAGGGGCGCTGCCCCGTGTGCCACACCATCTGGGGCGTGCGGGATGTGAGCTTTCAGCTGTACCCCGGGGAGATTTTGGGAATTGTGGGGGAATCCGGTTCGGGAAAAAGCACCCTGCTGAAGACCCTCTATTTTGACCAGCCCGCCACCAGCGGAGAGGCCACCCTCACCATGTATCAGAATGGAAAGGCCAACATATTGGAGGCCAGCTCTCAGCAGCGGCGCTACCTGCGCAACCACCTGATGGGCATGGTCTACCAAAACCCCATGCTGGGCCTGCGGATGAACATTTCCTCTGGGGCCAACATTGCAGAAAAACTTATCGCCGCAGGCAGCCGCAACGCCGGCAGGATGATTGCCCGCAGCTCCCAGCTTTTAGAGCATGTGGAGATCCCCGTGGAGCGCCTGCGGGACCAGCCCCGGGTCTTTTCCGGCGGCATGCAGCAGCGGGTGCAGATCTCCAAGGCCATTGCCAACAATCCTCCCATCCTGCTGCTGGATGAGGTGACCACCGGCCTGGATTTAAGCGTGCAGGCCAAGGTGCTGGATTTGATCCGCACCATTCAGCAGGAGCTGGGCATTGCCATGATGATTGTCAGCCACGACCTCTCCGTCATCCGCATGATGTCCGACCGGACCATGGTCATGCTGGGGGGCCGCGTAGTGGAGGAGGGCCTGACCGACCAGATCCTGGAGGACCCCCTGCACGCCTACACCCAAACACTGGTCAGCTCGTTGTTGTAAGGAGGAAGCCATGGGAGATCTTGTCATTCAAAATGTAAATGTGGTGCTGCCGGACCAGGTCTTGGAAAACGGCTCGGTACGGCTGCAGGATCAGCTGATTCAGGAGGTTTCTGAAAACCCCTGGCTGGGGCCCGAGAGCCCCGACGGCCGCATTCTGGACGGCCAGGGCGCTTTCCTGCTGCCAGGGCTGATCGACATTCACTCGGACAATATTGAAACGGTCATTCAGCCCCGGCCCCAAAGCATGATCGACTTCGAGCTGGCCATGCGGGAGCAGGAAAAGCAGCTGGTGTGCCAGGGCATCACCACCATGTACCACTCCCTCACCATTATGGACACCAATTTTGGCGGGGAGAGGGTGGCCCAGAAGCAGCAGCTGCGCAGTCCGGAAAACTTGACCAAGCTGATCGGGCTGATCCGCAACTTTCACGAGGGCGACCATTTGATCCGCCACCGGTTCCACTGCCGGTATGAGATCACCAACACCCGGGGCTACTCCATGCTGCTGGGATTCATCCGTAACCGGGACATGCAGCTGCTGTCCTTTATGGATCACACCCCCGGCCAAGGGCAGTACAGAAACCTGGAATTTTTCAAAAGCCACGTCATGTCCCAAAGCCAAACCGAGGAGGAGAAAAACCAGATCCTCACCCAGCGGATGAACCGCACCAAGCTCACGGCGGAGCAGCTGGCGCTGGCTGCGGACATGGCGGTTCAGGCCGGCATCCCCATTGCCTCTCACGATGATGACAGCCTGGAAAAGCTGGACTATGTAACACAAAACCTCCACGCCCGCATCTGCGAGTTCCCCGTGGAGCTCTCGGTGGCCCAAGAGGCCCACCGCCGGGGCATGGCCGTGGTGGTGGGCGCCACCAATGTGCTGATGGGGCGGTCCCACTCCAACAACCTCTCCGCCCGGGAGGCCATTGAAAACGGCTGCGCTGACATTCTCGTCTCCGACTATTTCCCGGCAGCCATCCTCCACGGGGTGTTCAAGCTGTGGGAGGACGGAACCCTGCCGCTGCCCCAGGCGGTGAACATGGCCACGCTGAACCCCGCCAAGGCTGTGCGGGTTGCAGACCACCTGGGGTCCATCCAGCCAGGCAAGTGCGCCGACCTGATTTTGGTAAGCAAAAAAGGGAAAATCCCCGTGGTGCTTTCCACCTTTATCAATGGCGAAGAAGTGACCCGCCTCCACTACCGCAATGATTTCGTGGGGAAGGATGGGGCCCGCTATGATTGAGGAGCTTTGGCCCCTGGCGGACTTTGCCCGAAACCTGGTGGTGGCCTGTGGAGCCCGCCTGCGGGAGCGGCGGCGCAGCATCTCTCCAGCCATGCGGGAAAAGGGAAGCTACCGGGATATCGTCACCGACCACGACCTGTGGGTGCAGCAGTACCTGGCAGAGGCGCTGCAAAAGGAAGCCCCCTTCTGCGGCATTCTGGGAGAGGAAGGCGCCCGCCGGCAGGGGGACTCGCCCTGGACCTGGGTGCTGGACCCCATTGACGGCACCACCAATTATTACCAGGCCGGCCGCGGCTACGCCATCTCCTTGGGGCTGTTGTACCGGGAGGAACCCGTGTGGGGGCTGGTGCTGGAGGGAAGCTCTGGCAAAGCCCTGGAGGGTTCCATTCCCTACGGGGCCGGGCGGTCCGGCCCCGCGGACCCTCACCAGGCAGTGCTCCATTTAGGGGTAAAGACCATGGAGTCCCTTACGGCCCTGGGCGTGGACGCCTATCGCTTTGCCCGCCAGTTTCAGGGGGTGCGCTATTTTGGCTGCGCTTCACTGGAGCTGTGCTCTGTGGCAGAGGAGCGCGGCGGAGTTTATGTAAACAGCCATCTCAAGCTGTGGGACTTTGCCGCAGCCTGGGCGGTTTTAAAATCCCAGGGCTGCTCCATTGCCGCGGTCCCCATGGAGGGGGAAGACTGGTTTGTCTGTGCGGCCTCCAGCCAAGAGCTGTACCAGGCCTGCCTGTCCCTCCTCCCCGCTTCCATCCGAACAAAATTGGAGAAAACAGGAGGAATTCTTTCCCATGCTGAACATTGACTCTCTTTCCAAAGAATTTATCATGCACATCCGGGGGGATGCCCAAATCGACGGCTTCCAGGACATCAGCTTTTCTGTAGAGCCCGGCACGCTGGTGGCGATCACCGGCCCCAGCGGCTCGGGAAAATCGTCCCTGCTCAAATGCGTGTACCGCACCTACACCCCCACTGGCGGCCACGCTTGGTACACCCGGGAGGACGGCTCTACCGTGGATTTAGCCACTGCCGAGCCCTGGAAGATCATCCAGCTGCGGGAAAAAGAAATTGGCTATGTCTCCCAGTTTTTCAGCGTCATCCCCCGTGTCTCCGCCCTGGATATTCTCACCCACACGCAAACCGCCCGGGGGGTAGAGGAGCCCTTGGCCCGCAAGCGCGCTGCCCAATACCTGGAGCGGGTGGGCATCTCCCCCCAGCTGTGGGACATGTACCCAGCTACGTTTTCCGGCGGCGAAAAGCAGCGGCTGAACATCGCCAATGCCTTAATCACCAAACCCCGCCTGCTTCTGCTGGATGAACCCACCGCCTCCTTGGACGCCAACAGCAAGGGCTGGGTTATGGACATGATTCTGGATTTAAAGCGGCAGGGCACGGCCATGGTAGGGGTGTTCCACGACGAAATCGCCATTCGCACCCTGGCAGACTGGCGGTATGAAATCCGCGAGAAGCAAATGGTGCCCATGGACTACAAAATGGATTACGCCATGGAAGAGCTGGCAGCCTTTGCCTGAGGCGCCTATGGTGGATTTACACACTCATTCCCACTTCTCCGATGGGGACCGCTCTCCCTGGGAGCTGGTGCGGCAGGCAAAGGCCTGTGGGTTATCCGGCCTGGGTCTCACAGACCACGACACGCTGGCAGGCGGGGAAGAGCTGTTCCAAGCGGGCAGGGCCTTTGGGCTCCCTGTGGTGCTGGGGGTAGAGATCAGCTGCAGCCAGCGGGACGGCCGCCAGCTTCACCTGCTGGGGTACGCCATCCCCACCGAAGGAAGGCAGGCCGTGGAGGATTTCTGCCGCCCCATCCGCCAAGCGCGCAATCGGGCCGTGCTGCAAAGCGCCCAGGCGCTGGCGCAGGCGGGCTACCCTGTCTCCGAAAAGCGGCTGCTGGCCCAGGCAGGCCCCCAGGGCCAGCTGTGCAAACAATATCTGATGGCCCAGCTCATAGAGGCCGGCCTGTGCAAAGAGCTGTACGGCGCCCTGTACAAAAAGCTGTTTAAAGGGGAAGCCGCCCCCGCCGCTTTGCAGTTCCCCACAGCGGACCCCGTGGAGGCGGTCCAATGCGTAACCCGTGCCGGGGGGAAGGCGGTGCTGGCCCATCCAGGCCAATACGGAAACTTCCAGGCGCTCCCCGCCCTGGCAGAAGCAGGCCTGTGGGGCATTGAAGCCTACCATCCCAAACACAGCCCCGAGGACACGCAGAAGTGCTTGGAGCTGGCACGCCGCTTTCAACTGGCTGTCACCGGCGGCTCCGACTTCCACGGCCGCTATGGCGAGGGGGAGCGTCTGGGAGAACAGGGGGCCAGCTCGTTCCCTCTTTTTTAAGACGCGAAAGATCGAAAAGCAGGGACCATTGTCCTGCTTTTTTTATTTAAAAATCAGGAGGTGCCATCGCATGGAAATCCGCCCTATGGAATGGACAGATTATCAAAAGGTGTATGCCCTGTGGCTTTCCTGCCCGGGCATGGGCTTAAACGACCTGGATGACTCATTGGAAGGCATTGGCCGTTTTTTGCAGAGAAACCCAGAAACCTGTTTTGTGGCGGTGGAGGGGGAATCCATTGCCGGCTGCATTTTAGCCGGAACAGACGGGCGCCGGGCTTACATTTACCACACGGCGGTCCACCCGGAATTCCGCCGCCGCGGCATTGGCCGGCTGCTGGTGGAGCGGCTGCTGGCAGCCCTTCGGAAAATCGGGATCCACAAGGCGGCTCTGGTGGCCTTTTCCCGGAACCAGGCGGGCAATACCTTTTGGGAAAAAATGGGATTTACCGTCCGTACGGACCTCACTTACCGCAACCGGGCCCTTACAGAGCTGCGGCGCATCGACACATAAGCGGAGCCGCCCCGGCAAAAAAGGCCCCGTGCCAAGCCTACCCCCAAATCCCCCCGGAGCCTGTGTCTCCGGGGGGATTTGGGATGTTGTGGGAAAGCCCCGCTGCCCCAGCCGGTTTTCAGCATGTTTTAACCTGAACATTACCTATCCTTTTCCCACCTGTGATAGACGCGCCCACGTGCCTTCTCTACAATAAAAATAGGAATACTGGGCACTTATGCCCCGTGACAGGAGGCATTATGAAGCTTCAAAGAATACTCACATACTTATTTACCGCGCTGCTGCTTCCAGCCCTGCTGGCGGGCTGCGAGGCATTCAGCCAAACGCAAACGGCGGACACGGTGCTCGGCAGCGGAAGCCGCGTACTACGCATTTTGTCCGGCTCGGAAAACCGTGAACTGGAGCCCATCCTGGAACAATTTGCCAGGCAGCAGGGAACGCGCATTGAAATGACCTATTTGGGCTCTCTGGACATCATGCGCCAGCTGGAGCGGGAGGACTTCCCCTATGACGCGGTGTGGCCTGCCAGCTCCCTGTGGCTGAACGCGGGCGAATCCCCCCTAAACCTGAAGCACACGCAATCCATCTCCATCACCCCGGTGGTATTCGGCATCCGGCAAAGCCTGGCGGAAGAGCTGGGCTTTGTGGGAAAGGAGGTCACTGTACAGGACCTTCTCGGGCCCATTCAAAGCGGAGAGCTGAAATTCTGCATGACCAGCGCCAGCCAGTCCAATTCGGGGGCCTGCGCCTACATTGGCTTCCTGTACGCTCTGCTGGGGAACCCTGAGGCCATCTCGCTGGAGGACCTGCAGGGGGAGGAGCTCCGCACCCAAATGACGCAGCTTCTCTCCGGTGTAGACCGCTCTTCCGGAAGCTCTGACTGGCTGAAGGACATGTTCCTAGAGGGGGACTTTGACGCCATGGTCAACTATGAGTGCCTCATCATCCAGGCAAACCAAGAGCTGGAGGACCAGGGCCGGGAGACGCTCAGCGTAGTGTACCCCACCGACGGCCTCACAATTGCCGACTCCCCCCTATCCTATGTGGACCGCGGGGACAGCCAAAAGGAGGAGCTGTTCCTCTCCCTGCAGGAATACCTCCTCTCTCAGGAGGCACAGAGCCAAATCCAGCGCACAGGGCGGCGCTCCAGCTACACCGGCGTGGCCCCGGAAAACCGTGACGTGTTCCGGGAGGACTGGGGCCTTCAGCCAGACCGCCTGCTCTCCCCCATCCACATGCCGGCTTCAGACGTGCTGTTTGAAGCGCTCAGGCTGTATCAAACCGAATTTAAAAAGCCTTCCCTCAACATCTACTGCCTGGACTACTCCGGGAGCATGTCCGGCGAGGGGAACCAGCAGCTGGAGGCTGCCATGGAGCAGCTCCTGATCCAGAGCAATGCGGCAGAAAGCCTGCTGCAGGCATCTGAAAACGAGGTCAACATCCTCATCCCGTTCAACGACCGGGTCATGGGAACCTACACCGCCCAGGGAAACGGGGCGGAGCTGGAGGAGCTGTATACCGTTGTGGAGGAGCTGAGCCCGGGAGGCGGCACCGATATGTACCAGGCTGCCGCCCAGGGAATTGAGGAGCTGCGGGGATATGACCTTTCCCAGTACACACCTGCGGTCATTCTGCTGACCGACGGCCAATCCGGCGGCAGTTTCCGCCAGCTCGCCGATGCCTACGGCAGCCTGGGCAGCCAGGTGCCCATTTTCTCCATTATGTTTGGGGACGCGGACGAAAGCCAGCTGGAAAGCCTGGCGGACTTCTCCAATGCCCGGGTGTTTGACGGACGGGAAGACCTGGTGGGGGCGTTCCGCAGTGTAAAGGGGTACAACTGATGCGGGAGATAACAAGGGCATTGCTCTCCCTGTGCGCGGCAGCGGGGCTGTTTTTGGCGCTGTTCCTGGCCCTGCAATGGAATCCCTTTGTCTCCCTCGCCTTCAGTGTGGGGGTGTACTTCGGCCTGTTCCTCCTGTTAAAGCCCAGCCGCAAAATTGGCGGCATTTCCCTGGAGGGATTAAGGGATGGAGAGGAGCTGCAGGCCCTGCTGCAGGGGGCCCAAGAGGACCTGGAAACCCTGGAGCGCGCTGGAAAGGAAATTTCCAAAGCGCCTGTGGCAGAGCAAGCACAGCGCCTTTTCTCCACAGCCCAGCGGCTGATGGCCTATTTGAAGAAGAACCGGAAAAAAATTCCCCAGGCCCGCAGGTTTTTCCTCTATTACTTGGACACCGCCGCACGGCTGCTGGGGCGGTATATGGAGCTGGAAACCCTGGGCCTGCACACCCAAGAGGTGTTAGAGGTCCAGCGCAAAACAGAGAGCGTGCTCCCCGTTTTGAACCAGGCCTTTGAGCGGCAGTTCACCCAGCTGATGGCGGGGGAACTTCTGGACACAGAGGTGGACATCCAGGTGCTGGAACAGGAGCTGGAGGGAAGTACCCTGAAAAAGGAGGCGCAGTGATGAAAGCAAAATGGATCGGCCTTCTCCTCCTGCTGGTGGTGGCCCTGGGAGCCGCCGGGTATGTGTGGCTTACAAATGCCCAGCAGGTTTCTGAGATTCAAGGCTATGTGGGCGGAGAAAAGATTGGCCTGCTGGAGGATGTGGAAGTGCAGGAGATCCTGCGGGAGCGCTATAAGCTTTCCATGGATTACACCCGGGCCGGCTCGATCGAGATGGTCACCATGGACGCGGAAGGCCAGAATTATCTCTTCCCCTCTAACCAGACCGCGCTGGAGCTGTATGAAAAAGCCCATGGAGCCCCGGAGGCCAGCGAAATTATCTTGAACACCCCCATTGTGCTGTACACCCACAACGCCGTTGCAGAGGCCCTAAAGCGCCAGGGGATTGCCCAGGAGAGCGGCGGCGTCACCACAGTGGATATGGCGGGGCTCACGCAGCTTATCGAGTCCGGCGCGGAGTGGGCTGACATTGGCCTGCCAGAGCTCTACGGCACTGTCTCTGTGGGGACTACCGATCCGGCCAAGTCCAACTCTGGCAACATGTTCGCCGGCCTGCTGGCAAACACCCTGGCGGGGGGCGTAGCCGCAGAGGAGGACCTGCCGGAGGTGCTCCCCCGGCTGCAGGAAATCGTTGAGCGGCTTGGGTATATGGAAAGCTCTTCCTCCGACCTGTTCGACCAGTTTTTGAAAACCGGTATGGGGGCAAAGCCCCTTATCGCGGGATATGAAAGCCAGCTGCTGGAATTCGCCGTTCAAGAGCCGGAGGTCTGGTCGCAGATTCAAGAGGATATCGTGATGCTGTACCCCACCCCCACCGTATGGTCCTCCCATGTGTACATTGCGCTCGATTCCCTGGGCGCGAAGGGGGCGCAGGCCCTTTTGGATGAGGACATCCAGCGCATTGCCTGGGAGAAGCACGGCTTTCGCACCGGAGTGTATGACGCGCCCACGGACATCGGCCAGTTCGGGGTGGACGGCGTGGCTCAAGAGGTCACCCAAGTGGTCTCCATGCCCAGCGCGGCGGTGATGGATCAAATCATCCAGGCGCTCTCCTGACCAACAGAAAACCCCGCTTATCTAAAACAATCTGAATGGAAGGAGCCGAATCGCTATGTGGCAGGCAATGGGAGTCTGTGTTGCACTGTGCGCCCTGTTCTTTTTCCTCATGGCCGGTGGAATGCGCCGGGAAAAGCAGTGGAAAGGGGCCGTACGCCTGACAGCGCAGGTGACGGGCCTGGAATATCGCAAAACATGGGTGGATTCCTCCACCATAGACGGCGACCACTCCTCCACCCTCATCACTTTGCGCTGCCTTTGGGAGGGGCAGCCCTTTACGCTCCAAAAGGAGTTTCGGGGCATTCGTCCAAGCCTCTGCCAGGGGGACAGGGTTCCAATTGTCTATCTCAAATCTCAAGGCGCCTGGGCCCCTTGGAAGGAGGTCCGGTCCCTTTGGCCTGTATGGGGGCTTTTGGGCGCCCTGTGCGAGGGCTCCGCGGTGGCGCTGCTGTTCCAGGGGCGAAACATTCTGGCGGCGCTTTCCGATTACACCGTGGAATATCCCAACCTGCCCGGAACCGCCCTGTGCCTCATCATCGGGATTGCCTGCGCCGCGGGAGGCTTTGCCTTTGTCCGCACTCTGCTGGGCGACGCGATCCGTGCCTTTACCGCCCCCCTGGCATGGGGCCTTCAAAAGCTGCTGGGCAGGCTGGAGGAGGTGCCTGCCCGCTGCGAGGGATGGATTAACAAGTCGGATGGGGACGGCGGCTCCGACACCTATCCCCTGTTTTCCTTTTGGGAATCCGGCAGGATGTCCCACTGGATTCCCCCCACCGTCCAAAACAGGCACAACTTTCAGCCAGGAAACCAGTACACCCTTTATCGGGACAGGAAGGGACGCTACAGCCTCCAACCCAGCCTATCCGATGTTCTGTGCATGCCCTTTGCCCTGATCCCCCTTTCCTTTTTTCTGATGATGGCCGCCTCCCTGGTTTTGACAGCCGCCGCAATGTTTGGAATAGCAGGCTGGGGGCTGGTGTATTTCTTCAGCCACCCCTGAGAAGGAACAGGCGCCCCGCCTTCCCTTTGCGAAGAGCGCCGGGGGAAAACAGAAAGCGCAGACCAGGCCTTATGGCCGGCTGCGCTCCTTTTTTTCGCTGGGAAAAGGGGCGCCCTCCCGCCGGGGCAGCGCAACCGTAAACTGGCTCTGTCGGCGGGAACCATACTCTCGGTGTATTACTGCAACTATCTGGCGCCGGTGAAATTCACTGTCCCCTCCTCCCTCTCCGCCAGCCGGGATACCCAGTCCCTGCTTCCGGGCCTGGGCTCTCTGATGTCGGACGTCCTAAACTTGGGGGACGGCGTCTCCCTTACAACGGGGGACACCGCTTCTCAGGACGGTTTGGAAATGCCCCCGGTGACCATCCCCGGCACTCCGGCGGACCTGAGCGGCAAATTCGCGGACAAGTTCTCCAGTAAAACTGTGGCCACAGCCAACAGCTATCAAAGCAAGGACCTGGCGGTCACGGTTACGCAGCACTCCTACGGCACGGGCAATGACGAGGTAAGCTACTACAACGAAGAGGCGAGAAAACTCAACCAAGAGGCCCCCAATGTAAAGCTGTGGGTGCCTATGTGCGTCAACTGGCTCAACGGGCTGTTTGGGATTTGAA
>OLRD01000401.1_pt1 | contig 37634 bp, 32 predicted proteins | sample 1672051 | NCBI WGS metagenome assembly OLRD01 (sample SAMEA3136640, study PRJEB25190) | human gut metagenome | biome: human gut; feature: human-associated habitat; material: faeces | place: Austria | collected 2013 | reverse complement strand
GGAACGATGATTTCACCGCTTCTGCCACCTTTACCTGCGGCAATGATGCTTCCCACGTGGAGACGGTGAACGCTGCTGTTACCAACGAGGTGACCACTGCGGCCACCTGCGAGGTCGATGGCGTTCGGACCTATACCGCCAAGGTCACCTTCGAGGGCAAGGAGTACACCGACACCAAGACCGAGGTCATCCCCGCCACCGATCACGACACGGAGCTGGTGAGTGCCAAGGATGCCACCTGCACCGAGGACGGCTACACCGGCGACGAGGTCTGCAAGGTCTGCCAGACTGTCGTGAAGCAGGGCGAGGTGATTCCCGCTCTGGGCCACGACTACAAGGACGGCAAGTGCAGCCGCTGCGGCGCTGAGGAGCCTACCACTCCCGTGGAGCCCGGCAAGCCCGCCACCGGCGACAGCAGCACTCTGGTGCTGTGGCTGGCCCTGCTGGCCATCTCCGGTATGGCTGTGACGGTCATTCCCTCCCGCAAAAAGCGCAGCCGGTAACATACGATCACTGGCTGACTCATTCACCGAGGAAGCTGCCTGCGGGCAGCTTCCTCGGCTTTTTATCCCCTTGTATACGCCGGGCAGTCATGCATCCCAGCGCACAAGGCCCAAAATTTTCGAGTGACAAGCGGTTTGAATTGTGATATAGTGATAGTCCCATCGATGGACGAGGACGGATGCAGATCCGCCCTTGTTCCTCCATGATATGATCGCAGCGTGGGGTCGGGACAGAGCACCGCACCCCCATAGAGGAGGCTGATTATGAGAGAGATCGCACACATCCGGGCCACGATGCTGGGGCGGTTTGCCCTGCAGCAGACCGGCATGAAGGAGCCCCGGATGGTCAGTCTCGCCGGCCGTTCCGGGCGGCTGTGGACGCTGGTGGCCTACCTGATCCTGCACCGGGATCGGGGCGTCCCCGCTCAGGAACTCATCGACCTTCTGTGGCCCGACGGCAGCGGCAGCAATCCCGCCAGCACTCTGCAAAATAACGCCAGCCGGGCACGCAACGCCATGGCTACACTGGGCTTTTCCGACACCAAGGGCATGATTCGCTACGAAAACGGCCTGTACCGCTGGGTTCCCGGGACCGATACATGGCTGGACGTGGATGTCTTTGAGGATCTGGCCCGCCGGGCGCTGGAGACCTCCGACCCGGAGGAGCTCCGGACACTGGGCCGGGAGGCCGCCGATCTGTATCAGGGGGATTTTCTGCCGGATGCGGCCGACGAGCTGTGGTGTGCCGATCTTCACGCCTACTATCGCTCCCTGTTCGTGCGGCTGTTCCGCAGACTGGTGCAAGAGCTGATGAGGACTCAGGAGTACGCCGAGGCGGCGGCCCTGTGCGCCCAAGCGGTGCATCTGGATCCCCTGTCGGAGGAGTTCAACCTGCTGCTGATGCAGAATCTCACCCGCAGCCATCAGGCCCAGCAGGCGCTGGATCACTACGAGGCCCTGCAAAAGCTGTATCAGGAGAGCTACGGCCTGACCCCCTCCCCGGAGCTGGAGGCCGCCCGCCTCACCGCCTCGCAGGAACTGTACGGCGGCGGCATGGGGCCGGCGGCTCTGGAGACCTTCCTACTGGCCGGCGACGGCGAGAGCAGGGCGCTGGCCTGCGACAACGGCACCTTTCGGGAGATCGTGCTGCTGTACCTGCGTTCCATGCGCCGTGACCCCGACCTGAAGGCCCAGCTGCTGATGCTGTGTCTGGAGGGCTGGGAGGCTCAGCCGGAGAAAAATGCCGTCTATATGCAGCAGATGAAGCTGATCCTGCAGGGCTGCCTGCGCTCCGGCGACCCCTTCACTCAGATTGGCGCCGGGCAATACTGGGTACTGCTGCCGGGCGCCGGGTCAGAGACCCATAGCGCCATCGCTCAGCGGCTCCAGCAGGCGATGCACCAGCGTTTTGCCCAAAGCAGCGCCGTCTTTCGGACTCGGACCATCGATCTGCGGAGCATGGTCCATCTGGCCGAACCCAAAGACTGACACCCCACCGGACGGCTCCGCCGCCGGTTTCAGAAAGGATGGATCGCTCCATGCAAGAAAACCGAAGCATTGCGCCGGGTCTGGGCACCTTTCGCCTGACGTTCCAGAGCCGGGAGAACGGCTTTTGCGGCTATGTGTACAGCGCCGCTCTGGGCTGCCGGGCGGAGTTCACCAGTCTGGCCCGGCTCATCGTCCTGCTGGAGGAGTGGATGAACACCGCCACCGACAGTCCCATGCCGGAAAAACCCTCCGCTGCGGCGGCCCCCGCCGATGTGGAGCTGGAGGTCCGGCTGCGCCGGCATTACAGCTGGCAGGGGCAGCTCCGTGACCTGAAGGGCGGCGCCGTTTTCTCCTTCCACAGCGTGCTGGAGCTGCTTTTGCAGCTGGAGGCACTGTTGGAGCAATAGGCATCATTCGGGCACGCAGATCCCGTGGGGTCTGCGTGCTTTGCAATTTGTGCGCTATTCGTGGACAAAGATTGACTTCCCGACGGGGATATGGTAAGATGGACGAAAAAGAGCAGGAGGGATCGTATGGAACGACACGATGCGTACTACCGGCAGTATGTGCAGATCCTCCGGGAGGAGCTGCGCCCCGCCACCGGCTGCACCGAGCCCATCGCCATCGCTTACGCCGCCGCCAAGGCCCGCAGCGTGCTGGGTGCGCTGCCGGATCGGGTGCTGGTGGAGGTCAGCGGCAATATCATCAAGAACGTCAAAAGCGTGGTAGTCCCCCATACCGGCGGGCTGCGGGGCATCCCGGCAGCTGCGGCGGCGGGCATTGTGGCCGGAGACGCCGAGGCCCAGCTGGAGGTGCTCTCCGGCATGACGGAGGCGCAGAGCGCCGCCATCTCTCCCTTCCTGAAGGTCGTGCCGGTGGAGGTACGCCACGCCGACACGCCCTATATCTTCGACATTCAGGTGACGGTTTTTCACGGCCCGGACAGCGCTCAGGTGCGCCTTGTGGGCCACCACACCAACGTGGTATCCGTCCGGAGGGGCAGTCAGGTACTGCTGGAGCGGGAGATCTCCGAGGGCTCCGGCAGTCTCACAGACCGCAGCTGCCTGACGGTGGAGGGCATCGTGGCCTTTGCCGACTGTCTTTCCACGGAGGACGTGGAGGAGGTGCTGGAGCAGCAGATCCGGTGTAACATGGCCATCGCTGAGGAGGGACTGCGCCACGATTACGGGGCCAACATCGGCAAGACCCTGCTGCGGGGGCATGAGGAGGATCTGTCCTATCGGATGCGGGCCTACGCCGCCGCAGCCAGCGATGCCCGGATGAACGGGTGCGAGATGCCGGTGGTCATCAACTCCGGCAGCGGCAATCAGGGCATCACCTCCAGTGTGCCGGTGATCGTCTGCGCCCGTGCCACGGGCCGCAGTCATGAGGAGCTGCTGCGGGCGCTGGCGGTGGCGAATCTGGTGACCATCCACCTGAAAACCGGCATTGGGCGGCTGTCCGCCTACTGCGGAGCCGTCAGCGCCGGATGCGGCGCCGCCGCAGGGCTGGCGTATCTGCAGGGCGGGGATTACGACACCGTGGCCCACACGGTGGTCAATACCGTAGCCATGGATTCCGGCATCATCTGCGACGGGGCCAAGGCCAGCTGCGCCGCCAAGATCGCAGCCGCCGTGGACGCCGGGCTGCTGGGGCTGGCCATGTATCGCAGCGGCAACCAGTTCTTTGGCGGAGACGGCATCGTGAAAAAGGGCGTGGAGAACACCATCGTCAACGTGGGCCGGCTGGCCCGACTGGGCATGGCGCAGACGGACAAGCAGATCATTCAGCTGATGATGGAGAGCTGACCACAGCGGTGGGACAGCCTTATGCGTATAGAGCAGGCACGCAGGGTGGTTCCTGCGTGCCTGCTGTTTGTCTCCGGCGGGATACTTTTTGCCGGCAGTTTTTCTGTTTTGCCTCCGGCGGCGTGCAAACGCCGGAAATCTCCCCCTCACGGGCGAAACATCCTCTTCCCCACCCACATGGTAGGTAAAATTTGAAAAAAGGGGTTGACAAGCGCAGTTAGAGATGTTAAACTACCACCAAGTTAGATACATATAACCGGCCGGATCATTCGAGTATCAGAACATCGCAGAACCACGAATCAGGCAATCGAAATCAACCAGCCATTTCCCCGCCGCATATTTGCCGGCCGGGAAGCCATGATAAGAAAGGAACACCTATGAGCATTGTCATTCTGGGCGGCAACGAGTGTATGGAGCGCCGCTATATGGATTTGTGTCAGTCCTACCGCTGTCGGGCCAAGGTTTTTATCAAGCCTGTGGGCGGCCTGAAAAATAAGCTGGGCGACCCGGATCTGACCATTTTCTTCACCAGCACCATGTCCCACAAAATGGTCCAGAGCGCCCTGCGGGAGCTGAAGAGCTGCGACACGGTCATCGAGCGCTGTCACACCAGCTCCCTGTCCGCTCTACGGAACATTCTGGAAAAGCACGCCGGATAAGGAGGGCTTACATCATGTCTGAGGAGCTTGTGGTACGTCAGTGCGCCCCTACTCTGGCCGGGATCAAGACCGGCAGCCTGTTCTCCTGTCCCTGCGACTCCCCGGAGGAGCTGCGGCAGGAGGTGCGGCGCATCAACCGTCTGTTGGCGGGCAAGGGCCTGTGTCTGCTGCCCCTTCGCTTTGACGGCAGCCGTGCGCTGCTGTACCTCTACCGGCCCAGCCGCCTGCGGCAGGATCTGGAGGATGCCGAGGCCGTGCGCCTGCTGGAGGAGTCCGGGTACCCATGTCACAGCGCCGGGCAGTGCGTGGCCTGTCTCATCCGCCGTCTGCGGGAGAGCGAGGAATTCCCCCACGAGATCGGACTGTTCCTCAGCTATCCTCCGGAGGATGTACGGGGCTTCATCGAGAACAAGGCCTGCCGCTTCAAGTGTGCCGGACTGTGGAAGGTCTATGGCGACGAGGAGCGGGCCAAGGAGCTGTTCCGTCAGTATAAGCGCTGCACCGACCGGTGCTGCGCCCTGTGGCGGGCGGGCTCCGGACTGGCGCAGCTGGCCGTGTGACATATTTTCAACAGAGAAAGGAAAGAAACCATCATGAAAAAGACTGCAGTAGTGTATTGGAGCAGCACCGGCAACACGGAGGCCATGGCTCAGGCGGTGCTGGAGGGCATGAAGGAGGCCGGTGCCGAGGCGGTGCTGCTGACTCCCGACGCCGTGGATGTCGGCGCTCTGGCCGGTATGGATGCCATCGCCTTCGGCTGCCCCGCTATGGGCTCCGAGGTGCTGGAGGAGTGCGAGTTCGAGCCCATGTTCTCCGGCTGCAAGAACCGTCTGGGCGGCAAGAGTGTGGGCCTGTTCGGCTCCTACGGCTGGGGCGACGGTCAGTGGATGCGTGACTGGGAGAAGGACTGCGACGACGCAGGCATCAATCTGGTGTGCGAGAGTGTCATCTGCTGCGAGACGCCGGACGACGCCACACTGGAGGCCTGCCGGGCCATGGGCAAGGCTCTGGCGGAGTGATTTTCTCCATGTCTCATCGGCTGAAAAACCGTCTGGCTGCTCTGGCGCTGGCTCTGGGCCTGTGCCTGCTGGCGGCGGCGGTGAAGCTGCTGTGACTCCTACTTCTCCTCAAACGTAAGTGATCCCTCTCCTCAACATAAGTGACCTTTTTCCTCAGCGTTTTCTCCGGGGCCATGCCGCAAGGCATGGCCCTCAGCATTTTTCAAAGCTTCAAAAAGCTCTGAAAAATGGGGATCATCATCGTGCAGGACACCCTTTCGGGTTTCCCGCACACACCCTTCCGCCCCGTTGACGAAAGTGTCCCCCTTGGGGGGCGGGCATGGCCCCCTCTCTTTGCAAAACAGCTTGGTTTTTTCGGGCGTTCATGGTATAATGCCATACATCATACCATGAAACATCCCCCCAAAAGGAGTGACTCCCATGCCCGATACCATTGCCGCCATCGCCACACCGCAGCTGCCCTCCGCCATCGGCATCCTGCGTCTGTCCGGCCCGGACACCCGGCGTATCCTGGACGTCGTATTCTCCCCCGCCCACGGCGGCCTCGTCAGCGGACAGGCCCCCCGGCGGATGGTGCTGGGGGATCTCCACGACCGGCAGGGGCGCATCATAGACAGCGCTCTGGCGGTGCTGTTCCCCGGCCCCCACAGCTACACCGGCGAGGACTGCGCCGAGATCCACTGCCACGGCTCCCCGGTGGTGCTGAACGAGGGGCTGGACGCCCTGTTCGCCCAAGGCGCCCGGCAGGCCAAGGGCGGCGAGTTCACCCAGCGGGCCTTCCTCAACGGACGGATGGACCTCATTCAGGCAGAGGCCGTGGCGGACCTCATCGACGCCGAATCTCCCGCCGCCGCCCACAATGCCGTGGGGCAGCTGGAGGGCCGTCTCAGCCGGGGCGTGGGGGAGATCTATGACGGGCTCATGGAGGTGGTGTCCCGGTTCTATGCCGTGGTGGACTACCCCGACGAGGACATCGATCCCCTGACCCAAGGTCAGCTGACCCAGACCATCGCCCGCAGCGAGACGGCACTGGAGGCGCTGCTGGCCACCTTCCGCCGGGGACAGCTGCTGCGGCAGGGCGTCCCGGCGGTGATTTTAGGTAAGCCCAACGCCGGGAAGTCCTCCCTGCTCAACGCCCTGCTGGGCTATGACCGGGCTATCGTCACCGACGTGGCCGGCACCACGCGGGATACCGTGGAGGAGAAGGTGCAGGTGGGCCATGTGCTGCTGCGTCTGTGCGACACCGCCGGCCTGCGGGACACCGGAGACGCCGTGGAGCGGCTGGGGGTGCAGCGCACCCGTGATGCCGCCCGGCAGGCGGCGCTGGCTCTGCTGGTGCTGGACGGCTCCCGGCCCCTGACGGCGGAGGACGAGGACGCCATCGCCACCGCCGCCGCCGTCCCCCGGCAGCTGGTCATCGTCAACAAGACGGACCTCCCCGCCGGGGTGGAACCGGCGGCGCTGGTGCAGCGCTTCGGGCAGGTCTATCCCCTGTCCGCCGCCACGGGAGAGGGCGTGGACGCCCTGTGCCGGGCCGTGGAGGCCCTGTACCCCGCCGGAAAGCAGGCTCAGGGCGAGCTTCTCACCAACGCCCGGCAGGCTGACGCCGTGGCCCGCAGTCTGGAGGCTGTCCGCTCCGCCCGCAGGGCGCTGGAGGACGGCATGACCCCCGACGTCGTTCTCACCGACGCCGAGGCGGCACTGGAGGCGCTGGGAGAGCTGAACGGTAAGCGCATCCGAGAGGATCTGGTGCAGACCATCTTCTCCCGCTTCTGTGTGGGAAAATAAAATTTATGAACAAATTGTAAATTCTATTCCGGCGCTTTTTTCACCTGTCCTGATATGATATATTAGATTCATCCCATCATCCCATCCGGGGCGCTGCCCCGTTTCATCAACCACCCAAAGGAGGAGCTACCCATGCAGGATTACATCATCATGACCGACAGCTGCTGCGACCTCACCGACCAGATGGCCCGTGAGTTGGAGCTGGAGGTGCTGCCCCTGACCATGACCATGGACGGGAAGGAATACCCCAACACGCTGGACGGCCGCTACATCACCAATGAGGAGTTTTATAAGCGGCTGCGGGCCGGCAAGACCTCTACCACTGCCGCCGCCAACGTGGGCCAGTTCGAGGACGCCATGCGGACCGTGCTGGGCCGGGGACAGGATATTCTGTGCCTGTGCTTCTCGTCGGCACTGTCCACCACCTATCAGTCCGCCGTGATCGCTGCAGAGAACTTGGCTCCGGACTTCCCGGAGCGCACCATCCGGGTCATCGACACCCTCAGCGCCTCCCGTGGGCAGGGGCTGCTGGTGTATCTGGCGGCTCAGAAGAAGAAGGAGGGTCTGACCCTCAGCCAGCTGGGGGATTGGGTGGAGGATAACAAGCTCCACGTCTGCCACTGGTTCACCGTGGACGACCTGAACTTCCTGAAGCGTGGCGGCCGGGTCTCCGCCGCCACGGCGCTGGTGGGTACCATGCTCTCCATCAAGCCGGTGATGCATACGGATAACGAGGGCCGCCTGACCCTGGTGGGCAAGGCCCGTGGCCGCAAGGCCAGTCTCAAGGCCCTGCTGGACGCCATCGAGCGGCTGGCCATCGAGCCGGAGAAGCAGACCATGTTCATCTGCCACGCCGACTGTGAGGAGGAGGCCAAGCAGGTGGCGGCGGAGATCCAGCGCCGCTTCGGCACCACGGATATCCGCATCCACTACATCGGGCCGGTCATCGGCAGCCACACCGGCCCCAACACCATGGGCCTGTTCTTCGTGGGAACGGAGCGGTAAGGCATGAAGTGGCTGGAATTGAAGCTGGACACCTCCCCGGCAGGGCTGGAGGCGGCGACGCAGCTGCTGGAGGAGCAGGGCATCACGGGGCTGGTCATTGATGACGAGGGGGATTTCCGGGATTTTCTGGAGCACAATCACCAGTACTGGGATTATGTGGACGAGGAGCTGATGCAGGAGAAGCAGGGCCTCTGCCGCATCACCTTCTACCTCTCAGACGACCCGGAGGGCTATCACCGGCTGGCGCAGGTGCGGATGGCCCTGTCGCAGCTGAAGGCGGCGCACCCGGAGTACGCTCCCCTGCTGCTGACTATGAACGAGCTGGAGGACGCCGACTGGGAGAACAACTGGAAGCAGTTTTATAAGCCCATGGAGATCGGGGAACGTCTCATCGTGGTGCCGGAGTGGGAGCAGGCCAATACACAGGGCCGCATCCCTCTGATCCTGAATCCGGGGCTCACCTTCGGCACCGGCAGCCATGCCACCACCCGGCTGTGCCTGACGGCGCTGGAGGAAACCATCCACGGCGGTGAGCGGGTACTGGATCTGGGCTGCGGCAGCGGCATCCTCTCCATCGCCGCCCTGCGGCTGGGGGCGGAGCACGCCTTCGCCTGCGACATCGACGAGAAGTGCGTGGAGGTGGCCTATGAAAACGCCGCACTCAACGGCATCGACCGCTCCCGATACACCGTCCGGTGGGGCGATGTGCTGTCGGATCAGCAGCTGAAGGCGGAGATCGGCGGGGGCTATGACATGGTGGTGGCCAACATCGTGGCGGACGTCATCATCGGCCTGTCCGGTCAGGTGCGTCCCTTCCTGAAGGAGGACGGCCTGTTCCTGTGCTCCGGCATCATCGACGACCGGGCGGAGGAGGTGGCCCGGCACCTGCGGGAAGCGGGATGGGACATCCTCCGCACCCGCCAGATCGAGGGCTGGTTCTCCTATCTGTGCCGGTAATGCGGGGCTTGGGGCAAGCGGCCTTTTTGCTAAGGTATAAAAGAGGCAGGAACCACAACAGTTCCTGCCTCTTTCTTCAGTCTGTCCGTAACATCAACTCACCATGGAGCTCGTTAAAAGTCATACAAAGATTTCCAAAGTATCCATTGTGGTAAACATTTGTGCCAGTCAAGTAATCTATTACAGCTTGAAGATCATCCTTTGATACATCTGGATCCATGACAGGAGCAGCATATTTGACTATTTCAGCTGCTTGTTCAGAAGTAATACCATCAACGTAAACCCGAAGTTCATCCTTTTTCCAACCACAGTTTACAATGTCGATAACGATGTCTCCTATCTTACCTGTTTTTGCGATGGATTCCTTAAAGGCATCAAGTCGAAACTCCGTCCTGTAATGCCCGCTTGCGCTGTCGGTAATATCTACTTCAACAACATCTGTAATTGGGGTGGTTGCTATTTCATTGTACTTCTCAATGAATGCATCTACCATAGACTGCTCAACTACTGGTTCATCAACGGTTGGTTCCTCTGAAACCTGGTTATCAGTGTTACTGCTACACGCAGTGATAGACAAAGTCATTATGATTACAATCGCTAATGCAAGAATCTTCTTCATGTCGTGTACCCTCCGACAGATAATTATGTACTACTATTTATATTGTAGCGCATTTTGACGTAATTTACAATCAAAATCTAATATATAAGAGCCGCACCTGTGGGTGCGGCTCTTTTGCTGCTTTTGAGGCAGTATGTATGGCTCTCAGGGCTTTGCCTTGCCGATGCGGATGATCTGATCCCGGCTCTCGTAGTTGCTGGTGGCCTCGAAGGTGCTGGAGAGGAGGCTCCCGTCCCCGGCATAGACATTGCGCCACGTCTGCACCACATAGCCGGTATAGGGGGTCTGGATCTCCTGCTTCTCCCCCGGCGCCAGCTCATCCGTCTCCTCATAGACGGTTTCCCACGGGATGACGTCCACCGTCTCGCTGACCATCTCCACATAGCTGTCATCCACCTTGGTGCCTAAAATCTCCACCGTCACGTTGTTGTTGTTCCAATAGGTGACGATCTTGATGGGGTAGTCGGTGTTGTTGGCGAAGATAAAATCCGGGAAGCCGTCGTATACCGTGGCGTCGCACCCCCACTTGATGTAGCCGGGGGCGTACTGGTGGCAGTAGCGCATGACGATCTCCAGGTTGGCCTTCAGGGTGGCGTAGTACAGGGTCGAGGACACCTGACACACACCGCCGCCGTAGACATCCACCGTCTTGCCCCCCACGTAACCGGGAGCGGCGTAGAAGCCGTAGTCCGCCGTGGTAGGACCTATGGCGTCGTTATAGCTGAACTGGTCGCCGCAGTTAAGCACCGTGCCGGAGATGTTCTGGGCCGCCTTGCGGACGTTCTGGATGCGGCCCCATGCGCCGCTGACGTAGGTGGTGCAGCTGGCCAGCACGTCCCGGAACAGCACCTTCTCCAGCGCCGCCTTGCTGACCTTGGGCTGCTGGATCTGGGCGGGAACGGTGATTTCCTGTCCCGGCTGAGCCTGAGCCACCAGCTTTTGGGCGGCGTCGGCATCAAAGGTCACCTGCACCGTCCCCTCCTCCACCTGATCGGCGGCGGCGTTATAGGAGGCGTTTTTCGCCGTGGCGTAGGTCTCGGCAAAGGCATCGAAGTCCACGGGCTTGGCCTCCACCACCTCATAGGCGCAGGCCACCGGCTCCAACGTCCCGGCGGTCAGCGCCGCCCGCAGGGCATCCGCCAGCTGCCGAGGGTCTATCTTGCGGCCGTTCTTTGGCACCGTCACCAAAAAACCGTCCTCTTTTCCCGGCTCCAGCCGACAGGCGCCATCGACGGCCGCCACATCCAGCTGCTCTGCCAGCTCCGCCGCTTTTTCCTGCAAGGCGGCGTCATCCGCCGTCCACGGCGGGGTCAGGGACGTCTCCCGGAACCAGCTGCGGAGAAGGCTCCAGCCGTTTTCCAGAAAATGGCCGCTGTGTCCGGCGTCATAGGCCAGCTGGGCCGCCGTCTCCGGGGTCACGGAGACCCCCAGCTCCCACAGGGACACCTGTCCCGCCGTCTCACCGTCCAACGTCAGGGGCAGCTGAGTCGCCTGACATACGGCCTGTCCCTTCTGCTGCCAGCGCTCCTGCGCCTGCGGGACGGTCAATCCGCTCATATCCACGCCCATCACGTCGGTGCGGCCGAGGATGGTGCCGTGGCTGGCGGAGACGATGCACAAAACCAGATAGAATATGCCCAGCACCGCCACGATGCCGCCGCCGATGAGGGCCGCCAGCTTCCCGGCGGTTTTTTTGGCCGGGGACTCCGGCGATGCGTCCATCTCCTCCGGGATGGGGTCCGCCTCCATGTTCGCTGCCGGGGTACTCTCCGGCTGCGGGATGGTAGCCGTGGGGGCCTCCTGTGGGGTGGTCTCCGGCGTTTCCTGCTCCAAGGGCTTCTGTGCTTCCATACAGCCCCTCCTTTACTATACAGTGCAGCGCACACTGCGCTATCATGCAGTATACTACGGAAAGGGGCAAAATAGGTTACAATTTCATTACAGACGCCGTTTTTTATACACTTCGCCGCATTATGTCCGCACCCGCTTGGGAATACGGATGGTCAGAAGGATCTCCTCGTCGGTATCCTGACGGCCCCAGTCGGCGTTGACTCCCGCCTGGCGCATCAGGTGCAGGCCCCGATCCACGCTGTTGAGGAACAGCCGGACATCCTTGATGATGTAGGTAGTACGGCCCTTGGGAGGCGTCACCTGCTGGCGGTGCAGCAGATCCTCTATGTAGGCCTCGGCAGCGGCCACATTCATCCTGCGCCGGCAGAATACCTGCGCCGCCGCCAGCTGCTGCTCCTCCGTCCCCAGCCGCAGCAGCGCCCGTGCATGGCGCTCCGTCAAGCCGTTTTCCTGCAAAAACTGCCGCACGGAGTCCGGCAGCCGCAGCAGCCGCAGCTTGTTGGCCACCGCCGGCTGGGAGCGGCCCAGACGGCGGGCGGTCTCCTCCTGACTGAGCCCATAGCGGGCGATGAGCCGGGACAGGGCCTCCGCCTCCTCCCAGCAATCCAGATCCCGGCGCTGGAGGTTCTCCATCAGCGCCAGCAGCGCCGAGTCCTCCTCCCCTACCTGCGCCACCAGACACGGCACCTCCCGCAGTCCCGCCATGGCGGCGGCCCGCAGGCGTCGTTCTCCGGCCACCAGCTCATAGCCTGTCCCCTGACGGCGCACCGTCAGGGGCTGGAGGATGCCGTAGCGGCGGATGCTTTCCGCCAGCTCCGACAGGGAATCCTCGTCGAAGCTGCGGCGGGGCTGCTGGGGATTGGGGCGGATCTGGTTCAGGGAAATATAGCAGACACGGCTGGAAAAAAATTCGCCTTTGCGGGGATGCATCATGGCGGTTCCCTCCTTTTGCCCTCTATTTTAGCCGGAGAGGGATGAAAAATCCCCCGTAACGTGTCGGGAAATCAACTTTTTCACTTAGATGAGATTTTTCGGCAGCAGATCGCTGTGAAGGCTTGTTTTTTCTCCGGTGGGTGACTTTTGCCGGCAGCTTTTTTTGTCTCCGGCGGCCTACTTTTTGTCAGCAGCCACAAAAAGTAGGCAAAACCGCCGCAGCGCCGCCGGTGGCGGATGCAGCAAGGCGGTTTTGAGGAAGTGTCCCGGTTTTCACGCCGTGCAAACGGCCGGAAACCGGCTGACACGACGGTGGATCTTTCTTTCGCTATGGAAAGAAAGGTACCCGCCGGAGGCATAAAAAGAAAAAGCTGCTGGGAACCGTGCGCCGGAAAAATAAAAAACATCCCTCACCATAGCCAAAGGGCAGGCATCCTGTGATGCCTGCCCTTTGCAGTCTGTCCTATTCTGATGCACGACGCTTATCCCTGCTCACGCTTCAGGCGGCGGATATCCGTCCCCACAAAGGGCAGCAGCTGGTACTCCCCCTCCAGACGGGACAGCAGCGGCGCTCCATAGCGGCGGCCCAACTCCTCCGGGTCCAGATTGGTGCTGATGACGGTGCTCTTCCCCGCCAGCAGGCGGCCGTTGAGGAGCTGATAGAGGGCGCTCTGAACGAAGCTGGTGGTCATCTCCGTTCCCAGATCGTCCAGAATCAGCAGATCGCAGTTCATGCACCGCTCCACGTCCTCCCCGGCGGTATCGCCGTCGTCGTCCCGGCGGAACTTGGCGCTTTCAAACTGGCTGAACACATGGCCCGCCGTATCGTATACCACAGAGAAGCCATCCTCGCTGACCACCCGTGCGATGCAGGCCGAGAGGAAGGTCTTGCCCAGCCCCGGTGCGCCGAACAGCAGCAGATTCTCCCGCCCCGGACGGAAGCGGGCGGCAAAGTCCCGGCACAGGTTCAGGTTCCGCTGGGCGTTTTCCCGTGGGGAGCGGGGCAGGCTGCCACGATCCGGGGAATACCAGTCCAGCTCGAAGGTATCAAAGCTCTGGCTGCCGATGTCCAGCATCCGGCTCAACTCCCGGATCTGCTCCTGTGCATAGTATTTTTTCAGGCAGCTGCACAGGCCGTCGCCCCGATAGCCGGTATCACCGCACAGGGGGCAGCGGGGCTTTTCCGACAGGTAATCCTCCGGATAGCCCAGCTGGGCCAGCAGCTCCGCCCGACGCTTTTGCAGGGAGAGGTTCTTATCCCGGATCACCCGGATGGCGGGCAGGGGATCCGTGCCACGCCGCAGAGCGGAGGCGATGATCTCGCCCATGGTACCCCGGATCTCCCGCTGGATGCCCTCCAGCTCCGGACACTGCTGATAGACCTGCTGCTGCCGCTGGCGCTGCTGCTCCCGACGGCGCTGCTTGTCCTCGTCAAAGCGCAGGGTGGCCTGACGCAGCACCTTTCCGTCGTATGCCATGGGGTTTTCCTCCTTACCACTTCATGTATTTCTCCATACGGGAGTCGTCCTTCTTCTCCTCCCGCCGGGAGGGCTTGCGGCTGTCGCTCTGGCGGACCTCCTCCTCCGTGTGCCAGCCGTTTTCGTGCCAGCGGCGGAGGATCCCGTTGAGATATCGCCAGTTCAGCTCCTTCTTATAAAACACCGTCTTGTCGTAGGCCAGTGCCACCGTCTCCGGGGGGAAGCCCTTGTCCATCCAGTCGGTGATGTAGCGCTCCTCGCTCTCCACCGGGCGGCGGTCGCCCAGCCCCAGCACCTGCATATACCGGCTCATGGCGGAGCGGCGGACGTTCCAATCCCGCAGATACCGGGAGGCGCTCTCCTGATCGAAGAGGCCCCGCTGCGCCCAGTGATAGCCCTCCTTCTCGATCTGGCGGAGGGTGGGCCGCCGTCCGGGGCCGTAGCGCTCCTCGGATCGGGCGACGCAGTGGCACACCAGCAGGTAGATCACATCTGCCGGAAGGCCCAGATCGTCATACAGCCCCGCCAGAATTTGCAGGTCCGCCGTTTTCAGGCGCTTGCCCAGCTTCTCCTCCGTCTGCGGCACCAGCATCCGAAAGCCGGCGTCGCCGGTGAGGAGGTCCGTCAGGTCGTCCGCCGTATATACCGGGCGCTCCTGTGCCGGCTCCGGGGGCTTCTGCTCCGGGGGCCGGTCGATGAGTCCCAGCTCCTGCAGAGCCGTCTCCGCCGCATGAAGGCGCAGCTGGCTCCACTTCAGTCGACGCTGCAACTCCTGCGCCGTGACACCACGGTCCGCCCGCAGCAGGCACAGATACAGCAGCGCCGCATCCCCGTCGCCCCGGCCGATGAGGCGGTCCGCCTGCTGGGCCGGGAGCACGATATTCGGTTGATCCTCCCGGAGGATATATCCCGCCACGGCGCTGCGCCCCCTCTCTTTTCGTCCCTCTATTCTACACGAAAACCCCGTCTGCGTAAAGCGTCCCGCCGGGATTTTTTGAAAAATCCCCGTTTGGGGAAGAAAAGTCTTTTCCCGGTGGGATTTTGTGCTATAATAGATTCTGTATAGCTATCCAGAAATACTCAGTTTACATAGAAAGCAGGAGGTCACTATGGCGAATCGTATCACAATGAGCATCTGCGGCGAGGATTACACCCTGGTCGCTGATGAGAGCGCCGCCTACATGGAGAAGGTAGGCGTTCTGGTGGATGAGAAGATGACGCAGCTGCAGGAGGGCGCCCATGTGAGCCGCATTGACGCCGCCGTGCTGACGGCGGTGAATCTGGCGGACGAGCTGCTGAAGGCTCAGGAGGCGGCGGAGAATCTGCGTCGTCAGCTGAAAACATATCTGGACGAGGCGTCTCAGGCCAAGGCGGAGGCCTCGGAGCTGAAGCGGCAGCTGTTCAAGGCGCAGCAGGGTCACAAGTAATGGCGGAGCTGCTCTCTCCCGCTGGAGGGTGGGATTCTCTGGTGGCCGCCGTGCAGAGCGGTGCCGACGCCGTGTATATGGGCTTCGGGGCCTACAACGCCCGGCGCAGCGCCAAGAACTTCACGGAGGAGGAGTTTGCGCAGGCGGTGCGGTACTGCCACCTCCGGGGGGTGAGGGTCTATCTGACCCTGAACACCCTGCTCACCGACCGGGAGCTTCCGGGGGCGGCGGAGCTGCTGCACAAGGCCTCCCGGCTGGGGGCAGATGCGGTGCTGATCCAGGATTGGGGGGTGTGGCAGCTGGCCCGTCAGGCGGCGCCGGAGCTGCCCCTCCACGCCAGCACCCAGATGAGCCTGCACACGCTGGGGGGCGCACGCCGGGCGGCAGAGCTGGGCCTTACCCGTGTGGTGCTGGCCCGTGAGCTGTCCCGCCGGGACATTGCCGCCATCTGCCGGGACTGTCCGGCGGAGGTGGAGGTCTTTGCCCACGGCGCTCTTTGTATGTGCTACTCCGGTCAGTGCGCCCTCAGCGCCGTTATCGGCGGACGCAGCGGCAACCGGGGTACCTGCGCTCAGCCCTGCCGCCTGCCCTATGGGGTCAATGCCCCGGCGGCGGGAGGCCATCCTCTGAGCCTGAAGGACGCCAACCTCTCCCCCTACCTACAGGAGCTGGAGGACATGGGGGTGGCGTGCCTGAAGCTGGAAGGGCGCATGAAGCGGCCGGAGTACGTGGCGGTCATCACCTCCATTTACCGGCGGCTGCTGGACGAAAAGCGCCGCCCCACTCGTGAGGAGCAGCGGCAGCTGGAGCTGGCCTTCAGCCGCAGCGGCTTCACCGACGGATACTATCTGGGCCGGAAGGGGCCGCAGATGTTCGGCACCCGGCCGGAAAATGTCCCGGAGCCCAAGGAGCTGTTTGCCGAGGCCCGGACACTGTACGAAAAGGAGGATCGCCGGACGGTGGCGGTGGACATGGACTGCGTCTGCCGGGCCGGTGAGCCGGTGCGCCTGACGGTGCGGGCCGGGGATCAGCGGGCGGAGGTGACAGGCCCCGTGCCGGAGACCGCCCGAAACCGGGCGCTGACGGCGGAGGAGCTGCAGGCCCGTCTGAAAAAGACCGGCGGCACCGCCTTCCGCTGCCGGGAGGTGCGGGTGACGCTGGAGGAGGGGCTGATGCTCTCCGCCGGGGCGGTCAACGCCCTGCGGCGGGAGGGACTGACGGCGCTGGAGGAGGTTCTCTGCGCCGTGCCGGAGCGGCACACGGCCCAGCCGGAGCCGCTGCCCGCCGCCCCGGTGGAGCCGGTGCAGCCGCTGCTGACCTGCTCCCTCCAGAAGCCGGAGCAGCTGACGCAGGCGCTGGCGGACTGCCGCCCGGAGATGATCTATCTGCCGGTGGAGTGGCTGGATACGCTGGATGTGACCCCGTATCTGGACCGGACGTCCTTCTGCGCCGTGCTGCCCCGCATTTTCCGGACGGAGGACGAGGCGGCGCTGCGGGAGATGCTGGTGCGGCACCGGCAGGTACTGGCCGCCGTGGCCGTGAGCAATCTGGGTCATCTGCCCATTGCCGAGGGGCTGGAACTGCCGCTGCGGGGCGATCTGGGGATGAACGTATTCAACTCCCGTGCGCTGCTGTTTTTGCGGGAGCTGGGGCTCTCCACCGCCGCCGTATCCTTTGAGCTGCGGCACCAACAGATCCGGGATCTGAAAAAGTATCTGCCCTGCGAGGCAGTGGTCTATGGCCGCCTGCCGCTGATGCTGATGGAGAACTGCGTTATTGCCAACAGCTTGGGCTGCTGCGATGTGGGCAGCGATTACCGGAAGCGCTCCGCCGCCTGCCGCTGCACCGGGGAGAACGTCCTCACCGACCGAACCGGGGCCCGCTTCCCGCTGATGCCCGCATGGGGCCACCGCAACGAGCTGGAGAACAGCCGCACCCTCTTTCTGGCGGACAAGCCGGAGTGGCGGCGTCTGGGGCTCACCTATGCCCGGCTGCGGTTCACCACGGAATCCCCGGCGGAGTGCGTGGCGGCGCTGCAGCGGTATCAGGGGCAGGGGGACTATATCCCGGCCGATCTGACACGGGGTCTGTTCTACCGGGGGGTAGAGTGAATACATTCCGTTGTTTTTAATCGAAAAATTCCTATAAGTTATCAATAAATTGTCCCAAAGCAGGAGGTTCCGGTGGAAAATACGTTGGCCGGCGTGGCCGGGAAGAAATTTATCCTGTCATACAGCTGCGGCAAGGACAGCACCCTGTGCCTGCACAAAATGCTGGAGGCGGGAGCAGAGCCTATGGCGTTGCTGGTGATGTTTAACCCCGAAGCGGGGCGCTCCTACTTTCATGGGGTGGACCCGGCGCTGCTGAGGGAGTACGGCGAGGCGCTGGAGCTGCCGCTGCTGGCGGTGCCTACCGGCGGCGAGGAGTACCATCTGTCCATGGAGGCGGCGCTGCGCCGGGCCAAGGAGCAGGGGGCGGAGCTGGTGTGCTTCGGAGACATCGACATGGAGAACAACCGGGCCTGGGGCGAGGAGCGCTGCCGAAACGTGGGGCTGGATGCAGTATACCCCCTGTGGCACCACGACCGGCAGGAGAACGTCCGGGAGGTGCTGGAGCTGGGGTATCGGTGTCTCATCAAGACGCTGGACCGCCGGGTGCTGCCCCGGCATCTGCTGGGCCGGGTCATGGACCGGGCCATGGTGGAGGAGATGACCGCCTGCGGCGTGGATGTCTGCGGCGAGAACGGGGAGTTCCACACCATCGCCGTGGACGGACCGGTGTTCCACCGGCCTATCCCCTACTGCGTCCGGCAGGTGCTGGACCTGGGGGACTATTCCGTGGCGGATATCACGGTGCCGGAAAAGGAATAACGGAAGATTTGGGGGGACGAAAATTGATTTTAACAATTCGTTTTTATATTTCAGGAGTAAATTTGCTATGATAGAGTTGAAGATCAAGGCGGTATCGCCGCTGATGGGGGAAAAGTTCCCCCTGCCCGCCTACGCCACCGCCGGTGCGGCGGCTATGGATCTGTGCGCCTGTATGGAGGAGCCGGTGACGCTGGCTCCCGGCGGGCGGCAGGGTATCCCCACAGGTATCGCCATCGCCCTGCCGGGGCCGGAGTATGTGGCGCTGGTGTGCAGCCGCAGCGGCATGGGCACCCGCCACGGCATCACCCTCTCCAACAGCGTAGGGGTCATTGACAGCGACTACCGGGGCGAGCTGACGGTGGGGCTGGTGAACCACGGGGACGTCCTCTACACCATCCAGCCCGGTGACCGCATCGCCCAGCTGATGGTGCTGCCCATTCTGCGGCCCACCCTGACGGTGGTGGAGGAGCTGGACGAGACGGAACGGGGCTCCGGCGGCTTCGGCTCCACCGGGAGGTAAGGGTCATGGCGAGGATCATACTGGCCTCCGGGTCCCCCCGGCGGCAGGAGCTGCTGCAGCGCATAGGGCTCCGTGAATTTGAAATCTCCGTGCCGGACGTGGAGGAGTGGTATCCTCCGGAGCTGATGCCGGAGGATATCGTGGCCTACATCAGCCGGGAGAAGTCTCAGGCGGTGCAGGCGCCGGCGGATGCCATCGTCATCACCGCCGACACCATGGTCTTTCTGGACGACCAGCGGCTGGGAAAGCCCCATGACGAGGCGGAGGCCCTCTCCATGCTGACGGCGCTGTCCGGGCGAAAGCACAGGGTCTGCACCGGCGTGACGGTGCGGCAGGGGGAAAAGGCCCTCACCCGCGCCCAGTCCACCGACGTCTATTTCCGGGAGGCCTCCCGGCAGGAGCTGCTGGCCTACATCCGGGGCGGCGAGCCCATGGATAAGGCAGGGGCCTACGGCGTACAGGGGCAGGGAGCGCTGCTGGTGGAGCGCATCGACGGGGACTTTTTCAACGTCATGGGTCTGCCGGTGGTATTGCTGAGCCGGATGCTGGCGGAGTTCGGTGTGACGCTGCTGGCGTAATGGGCATTACTTTGTAATAAGGAATCAAACGTATGAAGAATTTTTTCCAGAAAAACGGCATCATGATGCTGGCGGCGGTGACGGTGGTGGCAGTGCTGCTGTGTGTGGCCTCCGCTCTCAGCTCCCAGACCGGCTTTCTCCAGAACGCCGGGGGCGTCATTGCCTCCCCCTTCCGGGCGGTGGGCTCCGCTGTCAGTGGGTGGTTCAGCTCCATAAGCCAGCGGTTCGAGGACGTAGAGGCGCTGCAGCAGGAGAATGCGGATCTGAAAAAGGAGAACGCCGAGCTGCAGCGGCAGCTGGATCAGGCCAAGATCGACAGCGAGGAGAACCAGCGGCTGCGGAATCTGCTGAACCTGCGGCAGCAGCGGCGGGATTTCACCTTTGAATCTGCCGTTATCGTGGACCGCAGCACCTCCAACTGGTCCCGTGTGATGACCCTCAACAAGGGCACCTCCAGCGGCATTGCCGTGGGCAACTGCGTGGTGGACGATCAGGGCAATCTGGTGGGGGTCATCCGGGAGGCCGGACTCAACTGGTCCACCATCACCACCATTCTGGACACGGACTCCTCCCTGGGCGCACGGGTATTCCGCACCGGCGAGGTGACGGTGGCCATGGGCGATCTGGCCCTGATGGAGACGGGGCGGCTGAAGCTGTCGTATCTGGAGGGGGAATCCAGTCTCATCAACGGCGACCTCATCGTCACCTCCGGGCTGGGGGGCTACTACCCCTCCCAGCTGGTCATCGGCTCTGTGGAGGAGATCCGCACCGATGACAATGGCCTGACCCGCTATGCGGTGCTGGCCCCCAAGACGGATCTGGATTCCCTGTCGGAGGTGTTTGTCATCACCTCCTTCGACACCGTGGACTGAGGGAGACACTATGAGCCGACGTGATACCATCTGGAAATGGGTGTTTTACACCGCAGGTGTTCTTCTGCTGCTTTTATTGCAGGGGCTGGCGCTGGATCACATCTCCCTGCTGCACGTGCATCCCTATCTGCCCCCGGTGATGGTGGCGGTCTTAGCTATGTTCGAGGGAGCCTACGGCGGCATGGGCGTGGCACTGGCCATGGGTCTGCTGTTTGATCTGACCCAGCCGGGGCTGATCCCCTGCTTCCATATTCTGGTATTTTTGCTGGCGGCGCTGGCCGCCGCTGCCGTGGCCAACTACCTCATTACGCCGGGGCTTCTGTGCGCCGTGCTCATGGGGGCGGCGGCGCTGGTCATCACCAATGGGCTGCAAATTCTGCTGATGACGTATCAGCAGGGAGTGGCCTTCTCCGCCGCCTCGTCGCTGGCGGGGCGGGAGATCCTGGTGACACTGCCGCTGACGGCGCTGGTCTATCTTCCCTTCCGCTGGGTGCGCCGGCGGATCTACTCCGAGTGAGTCCCCTGAAAGGAGTGTGCTATGAAATCCTATCTGGCCAAATCCCGGCTGGTGCCGCTGGTATTGATCTTCGGGATGATCCTGCTGATCTTCTGCGGCGTGCTGTACAATACTCAGATCCTCAACGGATCGGACTATAAGGCTCGCTCGCTGGCCAGCAACGCCACCGCTCAGACGGTGGAGGCCTCCCGTGGCATCATCACCGACCGCAACGGCAAGGTGCTGATCTCCAACCGGCTGACCTATACGCTGGTGTTCTCCGACGAGGAATTTGAAAGCGACACGGACTGCAACGACGCCATCTTCCGGCTGCTGGAGCTGTGCCGCAGCAACAACGTCAAGTGGACGGACACCCTGCCGGTGAGCAAGGAGCCGCCCTTTACCTACACCACCCCCACCGACGAGGGTGCCTTCCGGAAATATCTGGAGTCGGAGGATCTGCCCGCCATCACGGTGGGTACCCTGCGGCCCACTCAGGAGGCCCCGCTGTTCATGGCCCAACTGCGCAAGCTCTACGGCGTGGCGGACAGCTACTCCGACACCGACGCACGGGCTATCATCGGTGTGCGCTACCAACTGGCCCTGCGGGACATTGCGGGGGGTACCTACACCTTCGCCAGCGATGTGTCGGTGGAGCTCATCAATCAGGTGGTGGACGGCCGCTATGCCGGTGTCACCACCGGCACGGCCTCGGCCCGTGTGTATGACACTACCTACGCCGCCCATGTGCTGGGGCGGCTCAGTCCCATCTATCAGGAGGACTGGGTGGGCGATCCGGACAACGGCATCGTGGGATACCGGGACAAGGGGTATTCCATGGACGCTCTGGTGGGCGAGAGCGGCGTGGAGAAGGCCTTCGAGGAGTATCTCCACGGTGAGAACGGCACCAAACTCATTACCACCACCTCCGATGGCCAGATCACCGGTGAGTTCTACACCAAGGAACCCAAGCCCGGCAACACCGTGGCTCTGACGCTGGACATCGACCTGCAGGAGGATGTGGAAAAAGCCCTCAGCAAGACCATCGGTGACATGACCGAGGCGGACGGCATCCGCCGTGGCGGCGCCGCCGTGGTGGTGGGTGTGGGCAGCGGCGAGGTGCTGGCGCTGGCCTCCTACCCCACCTATGACATCAGCAAGTGGGATGAAATTTATGACACGCTGGCCTCCGACGACGAGGGAGCTCCCCTGTTCAACCGGGCCATTGGCGGCACCTACGCCCCCGGCTCCACCTTCAAGCCCTGCACGGCGGTGGCGGCGCTGGAATCCGGTGTCATCACCCCCTCTACCACCATTCTGGACCGGGGCATCTACGACTACTACTCCTCCCCCCAGCCCCGGTGCTGGATCTACAGCTCCTACGGCTCCACCCACGGGCGGGTGAACGTGTCGGAGGCCATCACCGTGTCCTGCAACTACTTCTTCTATGAGGTGGGCCGTCTGACGGGCATTAAGACGCTGGACGACTATGCCACTCAGTTCGGTCTGGGGCAGTACACCGGCATCGAGATCGGCGGCCCCAACAGCGCCGAGGCCAAGGGCGCTCTGGCCTCCCCGGAGTACGCCGAGGCCAACGATCTGGAGTGGTCCGACGGTCAGACCCTGACCGCCGCCATCGGCCAGAGCTATAACCTGTTTACGCCGCTGCAGCTGGCCAACTACATCGCCACGCTGGTAGGCAACGGTGAACACTATGCGGCCCACCTGCTGAAAAACGTCAAGACCTATAACAACTCCGCCGTGGTCTATGCCTACGACAAGGACCCCGTCAACGTGGTGGAGATGCAGGACAGCACGGTGGAGGCCATCAAGACCGGTATGCACGATCTGACCACCGGGAGCCTGTCCACCTACTTTTCCAAGTGCGTGGTGTCCGCCGGTGCCAAGACCGGCACGGCGGAGACCGGTGTCACCGATGCCAACAACGGTACCTTCGTGTGCTTCGCCCCCTACGACGATCCCCAGATCGCTGTGGCGGTGGTCATCGAGAAGGGCGGCGCCGGTGCGGCTCTGGCGGAGACGGCGGTGGATATCCTCAACGCCTACTTCAGTCGGGAGGAGATCGGCACCGCCATCATCGGCGAAAATACTCTGTTGAACTGAGAGGTCCCTGTCCATGTCTATTTGGTTCGATTCCCGTGATCTTCGATATAAGGATCCCTTCGGCGCCGTGTCCTGCGGCGCCGAGGTGCGTTTTGCTCTGGGGTCTGATGAGCCGCTGGAGGAGTGCTGTCTGCTGGTGCGGCAGGAATTTGCCGGGCTGGAGCGAGAACTTCCCCTCTCCCCCTCCGGCGATGGCTGGTGCGGCGTGCTGACGGCGCCGGCGGAGCCGGAGCTGATCTGGTACGCCTTCCGGGTGCGGCGGCCCGACGGCTCCCTCCTCTGGCTGGGACGCAATGGCTGCGGCGGTGAGGCGGACCGTCAGCGATGGCAGCTGACGGTGTATGAGCCCACCCATACCCCCGACTGGTTCGGCCGGGGGGTGACGTATCAGATCTTTCCCGACCGGTTCTGCCGGTTGGCGGTGCCGGACGGCCACGGCATGGTGGGGCAGCGACTGGTGCATCAGCGTTGGGACGACACCCCCCAATGGCGGCCCGATAAAGCGGGCGAAATTCGCAACAACGACTACTTCGGCGGAAGCCTGCTGGGAATTATTTCCAAGCTGGACTATTTGCAGAGTCTCTCCGTCTCCACGCTGTATCTGTGTCCCATTTTCGAAGCGGACAGCAATCACCGCTACAACACCGCCGATTACCGCCGCATCGACCCCATGCTGGGGACGGAGGAGGACTTCCGCCAGCTGTGCCGGGAGGCCCACCGGCGGGGCATCCGGGTGCTGCTGGACGGCGTATTCAACCACACCGGCAGCAACAGCCGCTACTTCAACGCCGAAGGCTTCTACCCGGAGCTGGGGGCGGCCCAGAGTCAGGATTCTCTCTATTTCGACTGGTACAGCTTCCATCCGTGGCCCACGGACTACGATGCGTGGTGGGGCGTAAGGACTCTGCCTGCGGTGAACGAGGAGGCGCCCACCTATCGGGACTTCATCGTGCGGAGTCAGGACTCCGTGGTGCGGCACTGGCTGCGGCAAGGGGCCGACGGCTGGCGACTGGATGTGGCGGACGAGCTGCCCGATGACTTCATCGCTGAAATTCGACAGGCCATGGAGGCGGAGAAACCGGACAGCTTCCTGCTGGGTGAGGTGTGGGAGGACGGCAGCAACAAGATCGCCTACTCCCATCGGCGGAGGTATCTGCTGGGCCGGGAGACCCACGGACTCATGAATTATCCCTTCCGCACGGCTGCGCTGGCGTGGCTGCGGGGTGGCGATGCGTCGGACTTCCGCCGGGACATGGAGGAGATCCGGGAGAACTATCCGCCTGCGGCCTTTCACAGCGGTCTGAACATCTTGGGTACCCATGACACGCCCCGGCTGCTGACCATGCTGGGAGCGGCCCGGACACCGGAGAGCAAGGACGACCGGGCGACGTACCATCTCAGCCCGGAGGAGCTGGACATGGGGCTGGCCCGGCTGCGGCTGGGTGCGCTGCTGCTATACAGCTTCCCCGGCTCCCCCACGGTGTTTTACGGCGATGAGGCCGGGGTGCAGGGCTTTGAGGATCCCCTGAACCGCGGCACCTACCCGTGGGGGCGGGAGGATCCGGCGCTGTTGGCGTACTTCCGTCAGCTGGGCGCTCTGCGGAAGCAACGGGTATCCCTGCAGTGCGGGGACATCGGCTATCTCTACGCCGTAGGCGGTGGGCTGGTGCTGCGGCGGCAGTCCGAGGACGAGGTGACGGTGGCGGCCATGAACGCCGGGATGCAGCCGCTGGAGCTGTCCATTCCCTGGTCGGGAGCGCTGGCCAAGGACGCCCTGACAGGGCAGCAGTTCTTTGCTCGGAACGGGATGCTGCGGCTGACCCTCCCCCCCGTGGGCGGCGTTCTGCTGGTGTAATTGTTTCACGTGAAACAATTACCGGGGACAAGTGCATTAGAAAAAAGAGGTGTTTCACGTGAAACATCTCTTTTTTTGCAAAGTATGCTCCTTCCCTATTGAAAAAAATTGTGACAGTTGATATAATATTCTCACATTAGAGAACTCTAAGAGTGACGGGGGATGCGTATGGCGAAAATCGTTGCGATCGTGAATCAGAAGGGCGGCGTGGGCAAGACCACCTCCTGCGTGAATCTGGCGGCTGCCCTGAAGGCCGCCGGGCAGCGCATCCTGCTGTGCGACTTTGACCCGCAGGCCAACGCCACCTCCGGTATGGGCGTGGACAAGACCGTATCCAACGGCATCTATGATGTGCTTATCAACAGCGTGGAGACGGAAAAGGCCATCGTCCGCACCTCCTATGGTGACGTGCTGCCCAGCAGCAAGGCACTGGCCGGAGCCAGTGTGGAGATGATCGACCTGCCGGAGCGGCAGTTTCGGCTACGGATGGCGCTGGAACAGGTGCGGGACAACTACGACTATGTGTTCATCGACTGCCCCCCCTCGCTGGAACTACTGACCTTGAACGCCCTGTGTGCGGCGGATTCCCTGCTGGTACCTTTGCAGGGGGAATACTATGCGCTGGAGGGGCTTTCCGACCTGATGAACACCGTGCGGCTGGTGCGGCGGAGCCTGAACCCCAAGCTGGAGATCGAGGGTGTGCTGCTGACCATGTTCGACGGGCGCACCAATCTGGCCATTCAGGTGGCCCAAGAGGTGAAGCGCTTCTTCCCCGGCAAGGTCTATGCCACGGTGATCCCCCGGAATGTGCGGCTTTCGGAGGCACCCAGCCACGGAAAGCCCATCACCTCCTATGACCGCAGCTGCCGTGGGGCTGAGGCCTATGTGCAGCTGGCGCAGGAGTTTTTGAAGAGAAACAACGGATGAAAGGAGCGATCCCATGGCGAATCCATCCAAGGGCTTAGGTCGGGGACTGGCCGCCCTGCTGGGGGACGACGTGATGACCCCCGAAGAGGAGAAAACCAGCCTGTACCTGCCCATTTCCCAAGTAGAGAGCTGCGCTTCCCAGCCACGGAAGCAATTTGACCCGGACGCTCTGGCCGATCTGGCGGACTCCATCCGGGAGCATGGCATCATTCAGCCTCTGACGGTGCGAAAGCTGCAGTCAGGGTACTATCAAATCATCGCCGGCGAACGGCGCTGGCGGGCCGCCCGGATGGCGGGTCTGTCGGAGGTGCCGGCCATCGTCATCGAGGCCGACGACCGCAAGGCCATGGAGCTGGCCATGATCGAGAACCTCCAGCGGGAGGATCTGAACCCCATGGAGGAGGCCGAGGGCTACCAGACGCTGATGCAGCAGTACAACATGACCCAGGAGGAGACGGCCCAGCGGGTGGGCAAGTCCCGGTCCGCCGTAGCCAACGCCATGCGCCTGCTGAAGCTGTGTCCCCCCGTGCGGGCCATGGTGGAGGACGGGCGGCTCTCCAGCGGACACGCCAGAGCTATTCTCCCCCTCTCCCCCGCCATGCAGGAGTCGGCGGCCAACGCCATCATCAAGGACGAGCTGTCGGTGCGGCAGACAGAGCAGCTGGTGAAGAAGCTGACGGCTCCCCCCAAGCCGGAGCAGCCGGAACCGGATGGGCTCTCCGTCGATTATGCCAAGGAGGCCGCCAAGGAACTGGGTAGCCGTCTGGGTCGGGGCTGCCGCATTGTCACGGGCCGAAAAAAGGGCCGCATCGAACTGGAATACTACGGGGTGGAGGATCTGAATCAGCTGCTGGACGCCCTCCACGCCCTGAAAACCAAATAAATGTTTCACGTGAAACACAGAAAGAGGTCAGACTATGCTTGATATCAAATTTATCCGGGAGAACCCAGATGCCGTAAAGGAGAACATCCGCAAAAAGTTCCAGAATGCCAAGCTGCCGCTGGTGGACGAGGTCATTGCGTTGGATGCCGAGAAGCGAGCCGCCGAGAACGAGGGCAATGATCTGCGGGCCCAGCGCAACAAGCTCTCCAAGCAGGTGGGGATGCTGATGGGACAGGCGAAGAAGGATCCCTCCAAGCTGGAGGAGGCCGAGGCGGTGAAGGCGCAAGTGAAGGCCGACGCCGACCGTCTGGCTCAGCTGGAGGAGATGGAGGAGAAGCTGAGCCAGCAGATCCACCACATCCTGCTGGTGATCCCTCAGATGATCGACCCCTCCGTGCCGATCGGCAAGGACGACAGCTGCAACGTGGAGGTAGAACGCTTCGGCGAGGCCACGGTGCCAGCCTTCGATATCCCCTACCACACGGACATCATGGAGCGATTCGACGGCATCGATCTGGACGCTGCGGGCCGGGTGTCCGGCAACGGCTTTTACTATCTCATGGGCGACATTGCCCGACTCCACGAGGCTGTGCTGGCCTATGGCCGGGACTTCATGATCAACAAGGGCTTCACCTACTGCATCCCCCCCTTCATGATCCACGGCAGCGTGGTGGAGGGCGTCATGAGCCAGACGGACATGGACGCCATGATGTATAAGATCGAGGGCGAGGACCTGTACCTCATCGGTACCAGCGAGCACTCCATGATCGGCAAGTTCATCGACCAGATCGTCCCGGTGGAGAGCCTGCCCCAGACCCTGACCTCCTACTCCCCCTGCTTCCGCAAGGAGAAGGGCGCCCACGGCATCGAGGAGCGGGGCATCTACCGCATCCACCAGTTTGAAAAACAGGAGATGATCGTGGTCTGCAAGCCGGAGGACTCCAAGGCGTGGTACGAGAAGCTGTGGCGTTACAGCGTGGAGCTGTTCCGCTCTCTGGATATCCCCGTGCGGCAGCTGGAGTGCTGCTCCGGCGATCTGGCGGACCTGAAGTGCAAGTCCTGCGACATCGAGGCCTGGTCTCCCCGGCAGCAGAAGTACTTCGAGGTGTGCTCCTGCTCCAATCTGGGGGATGCACAGGCCCGCCGCCTGAAGATCCGCTACAAGGACGAGAACGGCCGGATGCAGCTGTGCCACACCCTGAACAACACCTGCGTGGCCCCTCCCCGGATGCTCATCGCCTTCCTGGAAAACAACCTCCAGCCCGACGGCACCGTGCTGATCCCCAAGGTACTCCAGCCCTACATGGGCGGCTGCGAGAAGCTGGTTCCCAAACGCTGATTATGTAAACTCTCGGAGGATACCCATGAAGAAATTTCTGAGCGAGTTCAAGGAGTTCGCCCTGCGGGGCAACGTGCTGGACATGGCCATCGGCGTGGTCATCGGCGGCGCCTTCGGTAAGATCACCACCTCTCTGGTCAACGACGTCATCATGCCTCTGGTGGGGATGCTCATCGGCGGCATCGATCTGAGCCAGCTGGATATCGTACTGAAGCCCGCCGTTATGAATGGCGACGAGGTGGTCACGGCTGCCGTGACGCTGGGCATCGGCACCTTCCTCACCACCATCATCGACTTCATTCTGGTGGCGCTGGTGATCTTTCTTATGATCAAGGCCATCAACCGCTTCCACAAGAAGAAGGAAGAGGCCCCCGCCCCGGAGGAGCCCAAGGGTCCCACCAGCGAGGAACTGCTGACGGAGATCCGTGACCTGCTGAAGGAGAAGAACCAGTGACCCCGGAGCAGCTGCTGCGGGAGGGGCTGGCGGTCTACGGGCTGCCGGCGGATGCAGCGGCCATCGAGGGACTGGAGGAGTTCTCCCGGCGGCTGCTGGAGAGGAATCAGGTGATGAACCTGACGGCCATCACCGATCCCTGCGACGTGGCGGCGCTGCACCTGCTGGATTGTGCGTACCTACTGACTGCTGCGGACTTCCGGGGGAAGTCCGTGGTGGATGTGGGGACCGGTGCCGGATTTCCGGGGATGCCCCTGCGGATCCTGGAGCCGAACTTCGACCTGACGCTGCTGGACAGTCTGGGCAAGCGGGTGGATTTCCTCCGGGAGACCGCCGACGCCATGGGACTGCGGCGGGTGCGCTGCGTCCACGCACGGGCGGAGGAGTTCGCCCGGAAGCACCGGGAGCAGTTCGACATCGCCACGTCACGGGCGGTGGCCCAACTGAATGTACTGTGCGAGCTGACGCTGCCGCTGGTGAAGGTGGGCGGCGTGTTTCTGGCCATGAAATCCGTGGAGAGCGACCCGGAGCTGCAGGAGGCCCGCAGCGCCATCGCCCAGCTGGGCGGCGCTGTGGAGGACGTGACGGACTACACCATTCCGGGGACGGAGGTGACCCACCGGGTCGTCCGCATCCGGAAGGAGCGTCCCACGCCGGCGGGCTTCCCCCGTGCTTTCGCCCGCATCAAGAAAGCACCCCTGCGATAAAAACGGGATGGAAATGTCCCCGAAGCTGGGATTTGAGAAAATTTTTCTGAAAATTTTCATTTTTTCCTTTTCAAATGATGCAAGGAGGTATAAAATTGGGTAAAATCATAGCAGTCGTCTCCGGCAAGGGCGGCACAGGCAAGACCTCCTTTACAGCCAATGTGGGGCTGGCGCTGGCGGCGCTGGGGTGCCATACCCTGTGTCTGGACTGCGACATCACCCTGCGGAATCTGGATCTGGCGCTGGGGCTCAGCGACCGGGCTCTGATGGACTTCACCGACGTCATCGCCGGGCGATGTACGCTGGAGGATGCCGTGGTGCAGCACCCCAAGTATCCCAAGCTGCACCTGCTGACAGCCCCCCTGTCGGCCCGGCCCGTGCCCATTGCACCGGAGCAGATGAAAGCGCTGCTGGACCGCATCCGGCAAACCTACGACTACTGCCTGATCGACGCCCCGGCGGGGCTGGGGATGGGTTTCCATCTGGCCAGCGACTACGCCGACCGGGCGGTGGTGGTCACCAACACCGACGCCTCCTCCCTGCGGGACGCCCAGCGCACCGTCATGGAGCTGGACCGTCTGGGACGGGGCAACCTTCATCTGGTGGTGGGCCGGGTGGAGAAGAAGCTGCTGCGAAGCCTTCACACCACCATCGACGACGCCATGGACGCAGCGGGTCTGCCGCTGCTGGGCGTGGTACCGGAGGACCGGAACGTCCCCTATGCCCTGAACACCGGCATCCCCTTGCGGGAGTGCAGCAACTACGCCGCAAGGGCTTACGAGAATATTGCACGGCGCATCATGGGGCAGCGTATCCCCCTGATGCGTATCTGAATCCATAGAAGAGAGGAGCGAATAACATGAATATCGCCTTGATCGCCCATGATAACAAAAAGGAGCTGATGGCTCAGTTCTGCACCGCCTACTGCGGGATCCTGGCTCAGCATACCCTGTGCGCCACCGCCACCACCGGCCAGATCATCTCCGACGCCACGGGGCTGACCATCCACCGGTTCCTGTCCTTCTCCCACGGCGGCGGCCAGCAGATCGCTGCCCGCATCGCCTACAACGAGATCGATCTGGTGCTGTGCTTCGACGATCCCCGCAACAAGACCCCCAACGAGGACATCGCCAACATCTATCGCCTGTGCGACCAGAACAACATCCCCTATGCCAGCAATCTGGCCTCGGCGGAGATGCTGGTGCTGGGTCTGGCCCGCGGCGATCTGGATTGGCGCAACATCGTCAATCCCAAAACCAAGCCCTTTACCGCTTGACATTTCCCTGCATATCCCCTACAATAGACTGCGTTCAAACCGCTATGACGGAGCATGAGTAGCCTGTCCCTGCCGGTGAAGAGAGGTGCGCCACGGCTGCAAGCGCACTGCGGCACACAGTGTGAAGGACGGCTTCACCAGCGGAGATGGAGACATCTGCGGCCGCTCCCCGCAACAGGAGCCTGAAAGGGCCTTACGGCCGAAATTGGGTGGCACCACGAAGCAATGCGCTCTCGTCCCAATCACGGGACGGGAGCGTTTTTTCGCATCTCCCCTCCCCTGCCGCCGGTGCGGCACGTTTTCCACAAATTCCCACATTTTTCCACAAAGGAGCATGACTATGGCAAAGATCACCCCCCGGACGCTGTCCGGCTTTATGGAGCTGCTGCCCGCCCCGCAGCAGCAGCTGGAGCGGATGATGGACATCCTCCGCAAGACCTACGCTCTCTACGGCTTCACGCCGCTGGATACCCCCGTCATCGAGGCCAGCGAGGTGCTGCTGGCCAAGGGCGGCGGCGAGACGGAGAAGCAGATCTACCGCTTCCAGAAGGGCGACGCCGATCTGGCCCTGCGGTTTGACCTGACGGTGCCGCTGGCCAAGTATGTGGCCCTCCACGGCGGCGACCTGTCCTTCCCCTTCCGCCGGTATCAGATCGGCAAGGTGTACCGGGGGGAGCGGGCCCAGCGGGGCCGGTTCCGGGAGTTCTATCAGGCGGACATCGACATCATCGGAGACGGCAAGCTGGATATCGCCAACGAGGCGGAGATCCCCTCCATCATCTACCAGACCTTCACCCGGCTGGGGCTGAAGCGGTTCCAGATCCGGGTCAACAACCGGAAGATCCTCAACGGCTTTTATGCCATGCTGGGGCTGACGGAGCAGTCCGGCGACATCATGCGCACCGTGGACAAGCTGGATAAGATCGGCCCCGACAAGGTCCGGGGGCTCCTTACCGGGGAGCTGGGCCTTACGGAGGCGGCCGCCGGGGATATCCTGCGCTTCATCGCCATCACCGGCTCCAATCAGGAGGTGCTGACGGCGCTGGAGGGCTATCGGGGCCGCAATGAGGTGTTTGACGCCGGCCTTACCGAGCTGGAGACGGTGGTAAAGTATCTGGCGGCCTTCGGCGTACCGGAGGAGAACTTCGCCGTGGACCTGACCATCGCCCGTGGGCTGGACTACTACACCGGCACGGTGTACGAAACTACCCTGCTGGATCATCCGGAGATCGGCTCCGTCTGCTCCGGTGGACGGTACGACAATCTGGCGGAGTACTACACCGACCGGCAGCTGCCCGGCGTGGGCATCTCCATCGGCCTGACGAGACTGTTCTACGTGCTGGGCGAGCAGGGGATGCTGAACCCCCAGCTGCCCACGGCCCCGGCAGATGTGCTGATCCTGCCCATGACGGCGGAGCTGACCCCCGCCATCCAGCTGTCCACCCGGCTGCGGGCAGCCGGAGTGCGGACCCAGCTCTACACCGAGCAGAAGAAGTTCAAGGCCAAGATGAACTATGCCGACAAGATCGGCGTCCCCTATGTGGTGTTTCTGGGAGACGACGAGGTCAGCGCCGGGGTGGTGGCCTGCAAGGATATGGTTTCCGGCGAGCAGACCACACTGCCCTTCGACGAGACCCTCCAGCGCATCCGGGAGGGACTGGCCCTCCGGGAGCAGGGCAGCGTTATCGTGGAATAAGGACAAAATCCGATAACAGAAAGCAATATTCCATAGAAATATTACGATACATTATCAGAAACAGGAGTGAAAGCTATGATGCAGATGCGTACCCATACCTGCGGGGAGCTGCGGCTGGCCGATGCCGGGAAGTCCGTGAAGATCGTAGGTTGGATGGAAAATGTCCGGGAGGTGGGCAGCAACTTCGCCTTTGTGGTGCTGCGGGATTTCTACGGCACCACGCAGGTGGTCATCGAGTCCGAGGAGATGATGGCCATCATCCGGGACCTGAACAAGGAGTCCACCATCAGCGTGGAGGGCGTCGTCCGGGAGCGGGCCAGCAAAAACCCCAAGCTGCCCACCGGCGACATTGAGGTGGTCCCCAGCAAAATCGAGGTGCTGGGCCGCTGCCGCTACAACAGCCTGCCCTTTGAGATCAACCGCAGCCGGGAGGCCGACGAGACCCAGCGCCTGAAGTACCGGTATCTGGACCTGCGGAACCCCGCCGTGAAGAACAACATCGTCCTGCGCTGCCAGGTGGTGGCCGCTCTGCGGGCTGCCATGACGGAGCACGGCTTCCTGGAGATCACCACTCCCATCCTGACGGCCTCCTCCCCGGAGGGCGCACGGGACTATCTGGTGCCTGCCCGAAAGCATCCCGGCAAGTTCTATGCCCTGCCGCAGGCCCCCCAGCAGTTCAAGCAGCTGCTGATAACCTCCGGCTTCGACCGGTACTTCCAGATCGCCCCCTGCTTCCGGGACGAGGACGCCCGTGGCGACCGCTCTCCCGGCGAGTTCTACCAGCTGGATATGGAGATGGCCTTTGCCACGCAGGAGGACGTGTTCGCCGTGCTGGAGGACGTGCTGCCTCCCATCTTCGCCAAGTTCGGCACCTATGATGTCGCCTCTGCTGCTCCCTTCCGCCGCATCCCCTACAACACGGCGCTGGAGACCTACGGCTCCGACAAGCCGGATCTGCGCATCGACCTGACCTGCAAGAATGTCAGCAAACTCTTTGAAAACAGCGAGTTTGAGCCCCTGCGGGGCCAGACCGTGAAGATGGTGGATATCTCTGACTGCACCCTGACACGCAAGCAGGTGGAGAAGCTCCTGTCCGACTGCGAGGTGCAGTCCGGCAGCAAGGCCTACTGGTTCAAGGTGGACGAAAAGGGTGAGCTGGCCGGCGGCATCGCCAAGTTCGTCACCGACCTGCGGCCCCAGCTGGAGCAGGTGCTGACGCTGGCACCCAATACGCTGGTGGTGGTGGCCGCCGGTGCATCGGCCACCAAATCCGCAGGTGTGCTCATCAAGACCTTCGGCGCCGCCTGCGCCGGTCATATGGATCAGGAGCGCTACGAGTTCTGCTGGATCGTAGACTTCCCCATGTACGAGATCGGCGACGAAAGCGGTGAGCTGGAGTTCTGCCACAACCCCTTCTCCATGCCCAGCGGCGGGCTGGAGGTGCTGCTGAAGGCCGAGCGGGGCGAGATCGATCCCCTGACCATCACCGCCGACCAGTACGATCTGGTGTGCAACGGCGTGGAGCTCAGCAGCGGCGCCGTCCGGAACCACGATCCGGAGATCATGGTGAAGGCTTTCGAGCTGGTGCGGCTGGGCGAGGAGGACGTGAAGAAGAAGTTCCCCGCCATGTACAACGCCTTCTGCTACGGCGCACCTCCCCATGCCGGTATCGCTCCGGGCGTGGATCGCATGGTGATGCTGCTGGCGGGCGAGAGCTCCATCCGGGAGATCATCCCCTTCCCCATGAACAAGAACGCTCAGGACGTCATGATGGGCGCTCCCTCCACCGTGGAGCAAAAGCAACTGGATGAGCTGCATATTGCTATTACAGCGCTGGAGGAGGAATAAACCCCGATCGTCTCCCTTCCTCTGCTGCTTTTGCTCCACATCAAGCGTTTTGCGGAGCAAAACCTTGCCGCAGGCGGAATTCACTTCCGCCGAGGAAATTTGATCTGTGCGAGGGGCCCCCGTAAAATGCTCCGTCATTTTGCGGGGACGGGCAAAAGCAGCTGGATGAGCTGCATATTGCTATTACAGCGCTGGAGGAGGAATAATTACTGAAACAAGTGCCTGCTGCTTATGGCAGCAGGCACTTGTTTTATAGGTCATTTTCTTTTGCCTCCGGCGGCCCACTTTTCCCAGCAGCTTTTTCTTTTTATGCCTCCGGCGGCCTACTTTTCCCAGCAGCTGGAAAAGTAGGCAAAAGAGCCGTTTGAAACCGATGGTTTCAAAACTTCCTTTACCTTCAAGAGTTGCGTTCGTTATGGGCCGTCAAGAGAATTGACTCAGCAACAGACCCGCTGCCGCTCCCGCTCTGGTGAAGGAAATGTTGCGTCTATCGCTGGGGAGTACGGATTGCCACGGTAGAACAGCAATCCCCTTCAAACTCCCAATGCAGCGGCAGCGTGAGTAGAAGTACGTCAATTCCCTGTTTCGGCGGGAGTTAGGATGCAGCTCTTGCACACAAAAGGAAATCCAAAAACCATTGGTTTTTGGCGGCGTTTTTTGCATACTTTTTGTCGCTGTTGACAAAAAGTATGCCGCCGGAGGCATAAAAAGAAAAAGCTGCTGGGAAAAGTGGGCCGCCGGAGGCGCCCAACCCCTGAAAAATTTTCCCTTGACGGACGGGGGAAAACATGATACCCTTGAAGTGTTACAGGCGATGATGGGCGTGGCGGCCCGGAGCTGCGGGAGGAAATGCCCGCCGGAAGCCCCGTTAGCGGCACAAGAGTGTGGAGCGATCCAAATTCAGGTGGAACCACGGACTTTTCAGTTCGCCCTGAGCTGCGTCGGCAGTTCAGGGCGTTTTTTATTTTAACTGAGCTGGAAATCCATCATACAAAGGAGAATCGTCATGAAAAACACGGAAAAAACCATGGACAAGATCGTGGCCCTGTGCAAAAATCGGGGCTTCGTCTTTGCCGGCTCCGAAATTTACGGGGGCCTGGCCAACACCTGGGACTACGGTCCTCTGGGCGTGGAGCTGAAGAACAACATCAAAAAGGCGTGGTGGAAGAAGTTCGTTCAGGAGAACCCCTACAACGTGGGGCAGGACGCCGCCATCCTCATGAACCCCCAGACCTGGGTGGCCAGCGGCCATCTGTCCGGCTTCTCCGATCCTCTGATGGACTGCCGGGAGTGCAAGGAGCGGTTCCGGGCGGACAAACTCATTGAGGATTGGTGCGGCGAGAACAGCATGGAGCTGCCCAAGCCCATCGACGCCTTCACCCAGCAGGAGATGAAGGACTTCATCGAGGAGCACAACATCCCCTGCCCCTCCTGCGGCAAGCACAATTTCACCGACATCCGGCAGTTCAACCTGATGTTCAAGACCTTCCAGGGCGTCACCGAGGACGCCAAGAACACGGTGTATCTGCGGCCTGAGACGGCGCAGGGCATCTTCACCAACTTCGTCAACACCCAGCGCACCACCCGGCGCAAGCTGCCCTTCGGCGTGTGCCAGATCGGCAAGTCCTTCCGCAACGAGATCACCCCCGGCAACTTCATCTTCCGTGTCCGGGAGTTCGAGCAGATGGAGCTGGAATTTTTCTGCAAGCCCGGCACTGATCTGGAGTGGTTCCAGTACTGGCGCACCTTCTGCCACAACTGGCTGCTGGGCATCGGTCTGAAGGACGAGAACCTGCGGCTGCGGGATCATGACCCGGAGGAGCTGTGCTTCTACTCCAAGGCCACCACGGATTTCGAGTTCCTCTTCCCCTTCGGCTGGGGCGAGCTGTGGGGTGTGGCGGACCGCACCGACTATGACCTGACTCAGCACCAGAACGTCTCCGGCAAGGATCTGACCTACTTCGACCCGGAAACCAACCAGCGCTACATCCCCTATGTGGTGGAGCCGTCTCTGGGCGTGGAGCGCAGCGTGCTGGCAGTGCTGTGCGACGCCTACGACGAGGAGGTCGTGGGACAGGATAAAAACGGCAAGGACGACGTGCGTGTGGTGCTGCGGCTGCACCCGGCGCTGGCCCCCTATAAGGCGGCCATCCTGCCTCTGAGTAAGAAGCTCAGCGAGCCGGCCACGGAGATCTACAACGAGCTGTGCAAGGACTTCATGCTGGATTTCGACGAGACCGGCTCCATCGGCAAGCGCTATCGCCGGGAGGATGAGATCGGCACGCCCTTCTGCATCACCGTGGACTTCGACACCGTGGGCGACGGGGAGAATCCCGGTGACCAGTGCGTCACCGTCCGGGAGCGGGACAGCATGGAGCAGGTGCGTGTTCCCATCAGCCAGCTGAAGGCCTATCTGACGGAGAAGCTGGCCTATTAAGCGCTCAAGCATCAGCCGTCCCGAACCTTCGGGGCGGCTGATGCCGCACCCTGATCGATCTTGCGGACGTGCCTTTTTTACCACCGGTAAGGTGCGTTCTTTCAATGGCAGTTTTTTGTTTTCCCTCCGGCGGCATACTTTTTGTCAACAGCAGCGCTTTGCATAAGGAACGTATCTCCGGCGGGTAACTTTCTTTCAGTAGACTCTTTTGCATAAGGAACGTGTCTCCGACGGGTAACTTTCTGCCAATAGCGGCAGAAAGTCACCAAAGAACGCCAGCAGAAACCCATGGTTTCTGCACTTCCTTCCCGGTATGTAAGAGTTACATCCTAACTCCCACCGAAGCAGGGAATTGACTTTCTCCTACTCACGCTGCCGCTGCGTGGGCAGTCGAAGAAACCTTCAGCTCTACCGTGGGGAACGGATTGCCCAGCGGCAGACGCATCATCCCCTTCACCGGAGCGGGAGCGGCAGCGGGTCTGTTGCAGAGTCAATTTCCTTTACGGCCCATAACAAGCAAGGCTCTTGCCCACCAAAAAGAGAAATCCACACATCACACATTTTCAAGGAGGGATCATCCCATGAAGGTTCTCATGCTCAACGGCAGCTGCAACCCCAAGGGCTGCACCTACACCGCCCTGACGGAGGTGGGCAAGACCCTGACCTCTGCGGGCATCGACTACGAGATCGTGCAGCTGGGCGGCGACCCCGTCCGGGACTGCATCGGCTGCAACCAGTGCAGCAAGAACGGCTGCGTGTTCACCGACGGCGGCGTCAACGACTTCATCGCCAAGGCCCGGCAGGCCGACGGCTTCGTATTCGGCACACCGGTCTATTACGCCCACCCCAGCGGGCGGGTGCTGTCCTTCCTGGACCGGGTATTCTACGCCGGAGGCAGCGCCTTTGCCGGAAAGCCCGGCGCTGCGGTGGCCTCCGCCCGGCGGGCAGGCACCACCGCCAGTCTGGACGCTCTGGGCAAGTACTTCGGCATCTCCGACATGGTGACGGTGGGCTCCACCTACTGGAACATGGTCCACGGCCACTGTCCCGAGGATGTGATGCTGGACGGTGAGGGACTCCAGACCATGCGGAATCTGGGCCGCAGCATGGCGTGGCTGCTGCACTGCATTCAGGCAGGCCGGGAGGCCGGGTACGACTTCCCTGCCCCGGAGCGTGGTCATCAGACGAACTTCATCCGCTGAAGGATGCGGCAAAAA
>OLRD01000390.1_pt1 | contig 38060 bp, 35 predicted proteins | sample 1672051 | NCBI WGS metagenome assembly OLRD01 (sample SAMEA3136640, study PRJEB25190) | human gut metagenome | biome: human gut; feature: human-associated habitat; material: faeces | place: Austria | collected 2013 | reverse complement strand
TTTGGCAACGCAGATGCCGTGCCGCAGCCGCCGGAGCGGTGCTTAAGCCGTCAGGTGGGAATTGTGCGGTGTTGCCATAAGGAAAAGCCGGGCGGTGGAGAAACCGCAGGGAAGCGCCGTCTGATTCTTGCGTTTTACTGCAAATTGTGCTATATTTAAAATTCAGGATATCCTAGTGTTTTCCTTGGATATTCGGGATAGGATACAAACGAAATGAGGTAAGTTGGATGGGACTTTGGGCAGACGCAAAAAACATCCGGGACAAGGACCCTGCTGCACGCAATGTGGCGGAGGTCATCATTTTGTACCCCGGTTTCCATGTGCTGGTAACGCACAAAATTGCACATTTTTTGTACTGTCACAAGTGTTTCTTCCTGGCGCGCCTCATCAGCCAGCTGGCCCGCCATCTGACCGGCATCGAGATCCACCCCGGTGCCAAGATCGGCAACCGGCTGTTCATTGACCACGGTATGGGCATCGTGTTCGGCGAAACGACAGAAATCGGTGATAACTGCACCATCTACCACGGCGTTACCCTGGGCGGCACCGGCAAGGATTCCGGCAAGCGCCACCCCACATTGGGCAATAACGTGCTGATCGGTGCCGGTGCCAAGGTGCTTGGCCCGGTGTATATCGGGGATAATGTCCGTGTCGGCGCGGGCAGTGTGGTGCTCAAAAATCTGCCGGCCAATACCACCGCGGTCGGTGTTCCGGCCGAAGTGGTCCGCGTGCGTGGCAGCCAATCCTGCCCGGCGGACGACCTGGACCAGCAGGCGCTGCCCGATGTGCTCAGCAACCGCATCAGCGCACTGGAAGCCCGCTTGAGCCGCATGGAAGCCGCCATGCAGGGCGAGTACCCGCCCGACAAACCGCGTTTTGCCGCCCCGGAAACGGACGGTGTACCGCCGCAGGATCCGCATACAGAAGAATAATTCAGGGCAACACCGCACAATTCCCGCCTAGCGGCTTAAGCACCGCTTCGGCGGCTGCGGCACGGCATCTGCGTTGCCAAAATGCTCGATAATACACAAAGTATTATCTGCGCTTTTGGCTTAGCAGCTGCCGCACCTCGCTCGCCGTATCGGCACTTAGAATTATGCGGTATTGCCTCAGAAGAATTTCAAGCTCTCTGCCCCACTTTGGGGTAGAGAGTTTTTTACTTTGCCGCAATTTTTCTGCTTTTTATTTGGGCAGGTGCTACCCAAATGCGGTATTATCTGCTATAATAAACGTGATTTTGATAATAAAGAGGGGTGCCTGTCATGAAAGCTGTTATCACTGTTATCGGTCACGATACCGTGGGTGTTGTTGCCCGCGTAAGTGCCGTGTGTGCCGAGCTGAACATCAACATTGAGGATATTACCCAGAGTATCCTGCAGGATATGTTCTGCATGATTATGCTGGTGGATATCTCTGCCTGCGCAAGCGAACCGGCCGAAATCCGCGCCCGTTTTGACACATTGGGCCAGGAGATGGGAATGCAGGTCACTGTGACTCGGCAGGAAGTCTTTGACGCGATGCACAAGGTGTAAGGGGGCACACGATGAAAATTCTGAACAGCGGCGATATCTTGGAAACCATCGAGATGCTGACCGCAGAAAACCTTGATGTGCGTACTGTTACCATGGGCATCAGCCTGTTGGACTGCATTGATCCCGATGGCAAAAAAGCCTGTGAGAAAATCTATAACAAGATCACCCGTCTGGCGGGGAACCTGGTTCCCGTTGTCAACAAGATCAGCGCGGACTATGGCATTCCCATTGTCAACAAGCGCATCAGCGTAACGCCCATCGCCATGCTGCTGGGCGCTGCACCGGACGCCGACCCCGTGTGGTTTGCCAAAACGCTGGATGCCGCTGCCAAGGCGGTCGGCGTCAACTTTATCGGCGGTTACGGTGCTTTGGTGCATAAGGGTTTTTCCGCCGGCGATGTGCGTTTGATCGAAAGCATTCCCCGTGCACTGGCCGAAACCGACCTGGTCTGCTCCAGCGTCAACATCGGTTCCACCAAATCCGGCATCAATATGGACGCCGTTGGCCTGATGGGCCGCGTGGTGCGCCAGACCGCCGAGCTGACCAAAGATAACATGTGCATGGGCGATGCCAAACTGGTGGTTTTCTGCAATGCACCCGAAGATAACCCGTTTATGGCCGGTGCTTTCCACGGCCCTGGAGAGCCGGACTGCGAGATCCATGTCGGCGTTTCCGGCCCCGGTGCGGTGCGCGCCGCTCTGGCCAAGCTGCCCAAGGATGCCCCGATGGATCAGGTGGCAGAGCTTGTCAAGCGCACGGCGTTCAAGATCACCCGTCTGGGACAGCTGGTGGCCAACCTGGCCAGCGAACAGCTGGGTGTGCCCGCGGGCATCATTGATCTGTCCCTGGCGCCGACCCCGGCTATTGGCGATAGTGTTGCCAACATTCTGGAAGAAATGGGTCTGGAAAGCTGCGGCTGCTGCGGCACCACCGCCTGCCTTGCCATGCTGAACGACGCCGTGAAAAAGGGCGGCGTAATGGCATCCAACCATGTGGGCGGCCTGTCCGGCGCATTCATCCCGGTATCTGAGGATGACGGCATGATCAAGGCAGCCGAATGCGGCAGCCTGACGCTGGAAAAGCTGGAAGCCATGACCGCCGTCTGCTCCGTTGGCATTGACATGGTGGTTATCCCCGGCGATACCACCGCCGAGGTCATCAGCGGTCTGATTGCAGACGAAGCCGCCATCGGCATGGTCAACAGCAAGACCACCGCTGTGCGCGTGATCCCCGCCATTGGCCACAAGGCCGGCGATGTTCTGGACTTTGGTGGCCTGCTGGGCCACGCCCCCATCATGCCCATCAGCCAGTACAGCCCCGCCGTTATGATCCACCGCGGCGGCCGCATCCCCGCACCGATGCAGGCATTGAAAAATTAAAGAATCATTCAATAAATAATAATATACAAAAGAGCCATACCAGGCAGGAGAAGCGCCTGGTATGGCTCTTTTGTATGAGCATATTGAATGTGAAAGATGCAGGAATAAGGATGGTTTCTATACAATTTGTAGGGGCCGATGCTTGCCGTCGGCCCCTACAAATGGTTTTTAAGTTTGCAGCAACCAATTTACGTTTCTCCGCGGCGCGATGAGGGCATCGCGCACGACAGAATGTTTATATATTAGCCGCGCATAATCAAAGCACTCCCTGCTCCATCTTTGCCTTTACCTCAAACAGGTCCTTGCAGCAATCGTCATACAGGCTGCGCATTTCGTCGGTTACGGGCAAAAGGTCGGGCACCATCACGGTTTCGGCACCGCTGGCGTGGCCGGCGCGGATGCCGTTGTGGCTGTCCTCCAGCACCATGCAGTCATGGATGTCCACCTTAATGCGGCGGGCGGCTTCCAGAAAGATATCCGGCGCGGGTTTGCAGAGCTTGACCTCGTTGCCGCACACGATATCATGGAAATAGCGGGCGGTGCCGGTGGTCTGCAAATTCAGCTCGACCATGGTGCGCGGGCTGGAACTTGCCACAATGCGGGGCATGCCCAGATCTTCCAGGTAGGACAGCAGTTCTTTCAGGCCGGGCTTGCAGGGCACGCCCTTTTTGATCTGCTCGCCGCCGTATGCCCACACGGCATGCAGCAGTTCCTCGGCTTTGTCGCCGTAATAGCCGGCAATGTACTGGAGCTGGTGCTCCCCGGCCAGGCCGCGGCCATTGGAATAAAACTCCGGCGGCGGGTCCGGCAGGCTCATCTTGCGGCAGCAGGGGCTCCAGAACTGGTCCCAGATGCGCTCCGTGTCAAACATCAGGCCGTCCATATCAAAAATAACGCCTTTTACTTTCGGTGCCATAGTGTGTGATCCCTCTTCTTGTCTTTGCAAATGCTGCCCGGCGCTGTGGCCGGGCGCGACTTATGCTATTATTGTACCCCATAAAATGGGGTGGTGCAATCAAAAAGTAGTCAAATTTTGCATAAAAGCTGCAAATGTGTGCAGAAAGCGGAAAAATAGCTCTTGTATTTGCCACTTTAGAGCGTTATAATAATTACAATTTCGCACCACAATCAGGTTTGTGCGAACCTTCATGCGGTGCTGAATAAGGAGAGTAGGAAATAATGTTGGATATCAAAATTGTTCGTACTACTGAACCGAAGGCAAAGCCGCAGGACGAAAGCAAGCTTGGCTTCGGCAAGATTTTTACCGACCATATGTTCCTGATGGACTATACCGCCGGTGAAGGCTGGCATGACGCCCGCGTTGTGCCGTATGCCTCCCTGCCGATGGACCCCGCTACCGTGGTGTTCCATTACGCACAGGAAATTTTTGAGGGCATGAAGGCCTACCGCACTGCTGACGGCAGTGTGCAGCTGTTCCGCCCCGATTGCAATGCAAAGCGTTTCCAGGATTCTGCTGACCGTCTCTGCATCCCCAAGATCCCGGTTGAGGATTTTGTTCAGGCTGTTGAGACCCTGGTTGACGTTGACCGTGACTGGGTTCCCCACAGCGACGGCGCAAGCCTGTACATCCGCCCGTTCGTGTTTGCAAACGATGTCGGCCTGGGCGTGCATGCTTCCAAGCATTACCTGTTCTGCATCATCTGCGCACCTTCCGGCGCTTACTATGCCGAGGGCCTGGATCCCGTCCGCATTTATGTTGAGGACGAGTACATCCGTGCAGCCCCGGGCCTGACCGGCTTTACCAAGTGCGGCGGCAACTACGCTGCTTCCATCAAGGCTGGCGAGCTTGCCGAGGAAAAGGGCTTCAGCCAGGTTCTGTGGCTGGATGGCGTTGAGAAGAAGTATGTGGAAGAAGTCGGCTCTATGAACATCATGTTCAAGATCGACGGCAAGATCTACACCGCGGCCTGCACCGGCACTGTTCTGCCCGGTGTTACCCGCCGCTCCATCATTGAGCTGCTCAAGGATTGGGGTTACGAGGTTATCGAGGGCAAACTGGCCATTGCTGATGTGATGAAGGCTGCCGAGGAAGGCAAGCTGGAAGAAGTGTTCGGCACCGGCACCGCAGCTGTTGTCAGCCCCGTTAAGGAGCTGGATTGGGAAGGCAAGGTTGCCAACATCAGCGGCGGCAAGATCGGCCCCCTGACCCAGAAGTTGTACGATACCCTGACCGGTATCCAGTGGGGTAAGCTGCCTGATACCAAGGGCTGGACCGTCAAGGTTGAACCGAAGGTCTGATTCGGCCCGGAAGCTATGCTTTTTAGCTGAGGCAACACCGCACAATTCCCGCCTAGCGGCTTAAGCACCGCTCCGGCAGCTGCGGCACGGCATCTGCGTTGCCAAAATGCTCGATAATACACAAAGTATTATCTGCGCTTTTGGCTTAGCATCTGCCGCACCTCGCTCGCCGTATCGGCACTTAGAATTATGCGGTATTGCCCTGAATAAAAACAACAGCGCACGGAACGGCACAAACTGCAGCTCCGTGCGCTGTTTTATTTTGTACACCACGTGAAAACACATGGTAAAACTGCACAAAAATGCAGTGCATAATTTTTGCAGGTTGTACATTGAATCCCTTGCATTTTGTGCGGGAATATTGTATTATACTAGCAAGAAGCAAAGGCGCTTTGGAATAGCAGATCCGCTGCTTCCAAGGCGTATTTTGTTTTTTAATTAAATATTTCCCTAAAAAGAAGAGGCTTGCCAGAGCGCCCCGGATTGAGCTTACGAGCTCATCAGTAGAGGGGTGGGTTATCGTTTTAAGGCAAAAATCGGGGACGCTCTGTTTTTCTCCTTCTTTTTAATAAAACCCGAACGGGGCAGTGGCCGTTCGGGTTTTATTTTTTGCCTTTTTTATTGTGCGGTATATTGGATCACCATGGCCGCGCGGGTTGGCGTGCTGCCGGGGTTATGGTAGGTGTGGCACTGGTCGGCATGGTAATACGCGCAGCTGGGGCTTGAAAAGCCCAGCGCATCCTTTGCCACCCCCACAGTGGAACAGCTTGCCGCGTGGCGCAGAATGGCGAAAAATGAGTACCACATCAAAGTGGTATCTTACCAGTAAAAAAACAAAAGCACCGCCAACCCCAGGGGGGCGGGCGGTGCAAAGGGTTATGCGTTATTTGCCGGCCAGCAAAATGCCCAGCACGGCTTTTTCTACATGCAGGCGGTTTTCGGCTTCATCAAAAATCTCGTCTGCATGGGTTTCAAAAACGTCGGGGGTGATCTCCTCGCCGCGGTGGGCGGGCAGGGGATGCTGCACGATACAGTCCGGCTTGGCCAGCGCCATGCGGGCTGCATCCAGGCAGAAGCCGTTGAAATCCCGGCGGCGGCGCTCGGTTTCGCGCTCCATGCCCATGCTGGTCCACACATCGGTGAACAGCACATCGGCACCGCGGGCGGCTTCGTCCGGGGCGGTGGTCAACTTAAAGTGGTCGCCATATTCCCGCGCAAAGAAGAGCACATCGGCGGAGGGACGGTAGCCGTTCGGGCAGGCAATGGTAAAGTCCATGCCCATCATCAGGCAGCCCACGATCAGGCTGTTGGCCATGTTGTAGCCATCGCCCACAAAACCGGCTTTCAGCCCGGCCAGTTTGCCCTTGTACTCCCGCACCGTCATCAGGTCAGTCAACACCTGCAGGGGATGGGCGTAATCGGTCATGCCGGAAACTACCGGCACGCCGCTGTACCTGGCCAGGGCGTCCACATCACTCTGCTTAAAGGTGCGGTACACAATAGCATCGTAATAGCGGCCCAGCACGCGGGCGGTATCCTGGATCGGCTCGCCGCGGGCGATCTGCATGTCAGCGGCGCTCAGATAGGTGCCAAGGCCGCCCATCTGGTAGATGCCGACCTCCAGGCTGGTGCGGGTGCGGGTGGAATGCTTGCCAAACATCAGGGCAATGGCCTTGCCCTGCAGATCCTTGGGGTCAGTGCCTGCTTTGTGCAGGCGCTTGTATTCATCGGCGACATCCAGAATGTGGATGATCTCATCGGGGGTCAGGCTGCTTAACTTGAGTAAATGCTCCATGAAAACCCTCCTGATCAGTTACATGGATGAAAGCACGTCATCCAGAATAGCCAGTGCCTTGGCAACGTCTGCTTCGCTCAAAATCAGCGGGGGCAGCAGGCGCAGGCGGGTCTTGGCGGTCAGCACCAGAAGGCCCTTGCGCTCGCAGGCAGCACGCACATCGGCGGCTTTTACGTCATCGGCAAAGGCAATGCCGACCATCAGGCCCATGCCGCTGACAGATGCGACATGCGGCAGAGAGGCAAGACCCTCCCGCAGCTGGGCGGCGCGGGCGTTGACGTTGCGCATGAACGCATCATCCATGGCATCCAGCACAGCGCAGCCGCCTGCACAGACGACCGGGTTGCCGCCAAAGGTGGAACCGTGAGAGCCGGGACCCATGGTATCGGCAACCTTTTTGCTTGCCAGCACGGCACCGATGGGCAGGCCGCCGCCCAGCCCCTTGGCCAGGGTGACGAGATCCGGCTTCAGGCCGAACTGCTCGCAGGCCAAGAAAGTGCCGGTGCGGCCCACGCCGGTCTGTACTTCGTCCACAATAATCAAAATATCGTGGGCGTGGCAGTAGTCGGCAACGCTCTGCACATAGTCGGCGTCCAGCGCAACCACGCCGCCTTCGCCCTGTACCATCTCCATCATAACAGCGCAGACAGAATCATCCACAGCGGCCTTGAATGTGTCAAAATCGTTGGCGGGGATGTAGCCGAAGTTAGCAGGGAAGGGGCCAAAATCCTTGTGGAAAACATCCTGGCCGGTGGCGGTCAGGGTGGCAAGGGTGCGGCCATGGAACGAGTTGACCAGCGTCAGAACTTTGTTGCGGTCGGGACCATAGGTGGTCACACTGTATTTGCGGGCGCACTTGATGGCACCTTCGTTGGCTTCGGCACCAGAGTTGCCGAAAAACACCTGGTCAAGCCCGGTGCGGGCGCACAGCCGCTTGGCCAGCTTGCCGCAGGGGGCGGTGTAATACAGGTTGGAAGAATGCTGCAAACGGGTGGCCTGCATGGTAACGGCCTGTACCCAGGCCGGGTGGCAGTAGCCCAGCGCGTTTACGCCAATGCCGGAGGTAAAGTCCAGATAGGCTTTGCCGTCTGCATCATAGGCATACATGCCCTCGCCGTGCTCCAGCACCAGCGGGCTGCGGGCATAGGTGTGCATGATGTATTTCTGGTCACGTTTGATGACTTTTTCGGTATTCATGGTATTCCCTCCTTGGGAGGTCTGGAAGGGTTGGCAGCCGGATTATTCAGGAATAAACCTAAAAAATAGGCGAATGAATAACTGTGCCGTAAGTACATGCTATGTACCCACGGCCAGCTTGCACTATTTTTATATTATAATATATTGGAAGTTTTTTCGGTACCTTTTTTTCAAAAAAGGTACAAAATCCCCCGCGAATCCCCGTAAAATTAAATCATCGGTTGCCGCGGCGGTAGAACAGGGTGCCGGAACCACGGTCAGAGAACATTTCCAGCAGAATAGAATGAGGAACACGGCCATCAATGATAACCGCCTCATGCACACCCTCATAAATGGCATCGGCCATGCCCTCGATTTTGGGGATCATGCCGCCGGAGATGACGCCATGTGCCTTGTAGCCCTCTATCTCGGAAATCTCCACTTCGGGGATCAGGGTGGATTCATCGTCCTTGTCATACAGCAGGCCGACAATATCCGTCATGGAAACGAACTTTTCGGCGTGCAGGGCAATAGCAATGGCGGCTGCAGCAGTATCGGCGTTGATGTTGTAGGCAATGCCGTTTTCATCCATGCCAACCGTGGCAATGACCGGGATAAAGCCATCGTTGAGCAGGTGCTCAATCAGGGTGGTGTCCACTTTTTCCACGTTGCCCACATAGCCCAGGTCTACATCACTCTTGCGGGAGCAGGTGATGGTGTGGCCGTCCAGACCACACAGGCCAACGCCGCGGCCCTTGAGCAACGCAACCAGATCCTTGTTGACCTGACCGGCCAGAACCTGCTGCACAATGCTCATGGTTTCTTTATCGGTATAACGCAGGCCGTTGACAAACTTGGATTCCTTGCCCACGCGGTTCAGCATCTGGTTGATGGCCGGGCCGCCGCCGTGTACCAGCACAACGCGCACACCCAGCAGGGTCAGGGTGACAAGGTCGTTCATAACGGCCAGTTTCAATTCCTCGTTTACCATGGCATTGCCGCCGTATTTGATCACCAGGGTTTTGCCATGATATTTCTGGATGTAGGGCGTGGCTTCCGAAAAAAGCAGCGCCATTTCCTCGTTTTTCATAAATCGCTCCCCAAACGTAAAAGTAGCAAGATAAGTTAGGAGTTAGGAGTTGGCGGTGTGCGCACAAATTAAAAGCTACAAGCCTAAACGAGCCGTTCATTGCTCATTCCTCATTCCTAATTTCTAATTGCAAAATCAGGTCCGGTAATCGCCGTTGATCTTAACATAGTCATAGGTCAGATCGCAGCCCCAGGCTTTGCCGCTGGCTTCGCCGGTGCCCATATCGACTTTGACCAGGATGTCGTGCTCGCCCAGAACCGCATAGGCTTCGTCCTCGCTGAACGGATGGTAGGCGGCGTTTTCGCACACAAACACCTCGCCTGCCTTGCTGGCAATGCGCACGCTGACCTTGTCGATGGAAAAATCCCCCGGCGTATAGCCGATGGCGCACAGGATGCGGCCCCAGTTGGCGTCGCGGCCAAACACGGCGGCCTTGAACAGGTTGGAGCAGACAACGCTCTTTGCCACGGCGCGGGCAATCTCGTGGGTGGGGGCGTGGGTCACTTCGCAGGTGATCAGGTGGGTGGCACCCTCGCCGTCAGAAGCATGCAAGGCGCACATATGCTCCGCCACAGCGCCCAGGGCAGCCAGAAATTTGTCATACTCCGGGCCTTCGGTCACAACAGGCTCGTTGCCCGCCAGGCCGGAAGCCAGCAGCAGCAGGGTATCGTTGGTGGAGGTATCCAGGTCAACGCTCATCTGGTTGTAGGTAGTGGGCACAACGGCGCGCAGTGCCTTTTGCAGCAGCTCCGGGCTGACGGCAGCATCGGTGGTGTAGAACGCCAGCATGGTGGCCATGTTGGGGGCAATCATGCCGCTGCCCTTGCCGATCGCGCCAAGGCGGCAGGTTTTGCCGGCCAGCTCAAATTCAATGGCATATTCTTTCTCGTAAGTATCGGTGGTCATAATGGCCTTGGCAGCTTCGCTGCTGCCCTCGGCGCTGGCCTGCAGCCTGGCCGCTGCGGCGGGAATACCGCGGGCGAACGGGTCAATCGTCATGGGCTGGCCGATAACGCCGGTGGAAGCCGGCAGAACATCCTCGGCTGCAATGCCCAGCTGCTGGGCCACCAGGGCGCAGCACTCATTGGCCAGATCCACGCCGTTGGCGGCGCAGGTGTTGGCGTTGCCACTGTTCACCAGAACAGCCTGTGCGTGGCCGTCCACCAGGTGGGCGCGGTCAACCTTGATGGGGGCGCCATACACCTTGTTGGTGGTGTAAACACCGGCAGCGGCACAGCGTACATCCGCCTTGATGATGGCCAGATCCAGCTTGTTGGGATTGGCCCGGAACCCAGCATGTACGCCGGAAGCAGAAAAACCCTTGGCGGCACAAACGCCGCCGGAAATGACCTTATACTTTGCCATGTTACTTTTCCTCTTTCCCACAAATAACATCAAAAATCAGAAGAAACGGAACCCACCCGGTAAAGACAGCTGCGGAACAGTCAAGACCGTTCCCTACAAACCACACCAAAGCGGTGCCATGCGGCCAGCAGGCCAACATACCGGAAAACTCCTAACTCCTAAGGCAACACCGCACAATTCCCGCCTTGCGGCTTAAGCACCGCTCCGGCAGCTGCGGCACGGCATCTGCGTTGCCAAAATGCTCGATAAGACATCCAGTATTATCTGCGCTTTTGGCTTAGCAGCTGCCGCACCTCGCTCGCCGTATCGGCACTTAGAATTATGCGGTATTGCCCTAACTTACAATTCCAGCCCTTTCGTTTCCTCCAGCCCCAGCATGATGTTCATGCACTGCACGGCGGCACCGGAGCTGCCTTTGCCAAGGTTGTCCAGCAGGCTGATGAGCAGCATCCGCTTGCCGTCGGGGGAAACAGTGGGGTAAATTTCCAAGGTGTCCTTGCCGGCCAGCGTATTGGCGGGCAGGAACTTGGGGGCAGTGCCCAAAGCGTGCACCTTGATCATGGTTTCGCCTGCGTAATACTCCTGCAAAGCGGTGGCCAGCTCCTCAGCGCTGTGGCCCACAAGGTCCAGACGCAGGGGAACGGTAACTTCCATGCCGCAGTAGTAGTCATCTACAATGGGACAGAACACCGGCGGCTCCGCAAGGCCGCAGATCTTCTGCATTTCTGGCAGGTGCTTGTGATCCAGCGTTAAGCCGTAGGGGCGCGGGCTTTCAAAGGCAATGTCGCGCTCCGGGTCGCGGTACTGGGCAATGCCGCTTTTGCCTGCGCCGGAATAACCGGAAAGCCCGTGGCAGGTCAGTGGATAATCTGCAGCCAGCAGGCCAAGCTCCACCAGCGGGGCCACCAGCGTGATAAAGCCGGTGGCATAGCAGCCCGGAACAGCCACGCGGTTGGCGGTGCGCAGAGCATCCCGTTTGCCATGCAGCTCCGGCAGGCCATACACCCAATCCGGCGCGGTGCGGTGTGCGGTAGAAGTGTCCAGAATACGCACATCGGGGCGCAGCAGGGGCACAACCTCCCTGGCTGCAGCATCCGGCAGGCACAAAAAGCTCAGATCGCTCTGGTTAATCACGGCGGCGCGGGCGTTTACATCCTTGCGGTCGGCTTCGGAAATGTGCAGGATCTCAAATTCATCCCGTGCGGCCAGGCGGTCCGCAATGCGCAGGCCGGTTGTGCCGGAAGAACCATCCACAAAAATTTTATACTTAGCCATCCCAAACAAACCCCTATCTATTACAGCGTTCAGCAGTTGATTTTGCTTTTTACATCCGCAATCTGTTTCAGCACGCTGGCCTGAGTGGGGCCGCCGTAACTGGTGCGGCCCTCGCAGCAGTGCGTCAGGTCAATGGCGTCATAGATGTCCGCCTCAAACAGATCACTGTACTGCTTAAACTCGTCCAGCGTCAGCTCTTCCAGCGTTTTGTCTGCCCGGATGCAGGCACCCACCATGGTGCCGGTGCATTTGTAAGCATCGCGGAACGGCATGCCTTTCTTGGTCAGGTAGTCGGCGCAGTCCGTTGCGTTGATAAAGCCCTTGGCGGCGGCGCGGCGCATGTTGGCGGGCAGCGGCGTCATGGTGGCCAGCATCGGGGTGATGGTTTTTAAGCACAGCTCCAAAGTGTCCACCGCGTCAAATACGGCTTCCTTGTCCTCCTGCATGTCCTTGTCGTAGGCGAGGGGGATGCCCTTCATCATAACCAGCAGGGTGTTCAGGTCGCCGTAAACGCGGCCGGTCTTGCCGCGGATCAGCTCGGTCACGTCCGGGTTTTTCTTCTGCGGCATAATGGAAGAACCGGTGGTGAAAGCGTCGTCCAGCTCAATGAACTTGAACTCCCAGCTGCACCACAGGATGATCTCTTCCGACAGGCGGGACAGATGCATCATGCAGGTGGCCATGGCGCTGGTCAGCTCAATGCAGAAATCGCGGTCAGATACGCCATCGATCGAGTTGCCGCAGGGAGCAGCAAAGCCCAGCTCCTGTGCCGTATAAAAACGGTCCAGCGGGTAGGTGGTGCCAGCCAGAGCGCCGGAACCCAACGGGCACTCAGCGTCCATGCGGGCGGTGGCGTCCTGCATGCGGCCCAGGTCGCGCAGCAGCATCCAGGCGTAAGCCATCAGCTGGTGGCCAAAGGTGACCGGCTGGGCACGCTGCAGATGGGTGTAACCGGGCATAACATAGGAAGAAGATTTTTCTGCCTGGTCGCAGATGGTCAGGATCAATTCCTTGATCTGCCCCTGCAAGTGGAGCGATGCTTCCCGCAGGTTCAGGCGGATATCCAGCGCAACCTGGTCGTTGCGGCTGCGGCCGGTGTGCAGCCGCTTGCCAGCATCGCCCACGCGGGCGGTCAGAGTCTGCTCCACAAAGGTGTGCACATCCTCGGCGTTGGGGTCAATCTCCAACGCGCCGCTGTGCAGATCGTTCAAAATGGATTGCAGGCCCTTGTGGATATCGTCCACATCCTGCTGGGAGATGATGCCCTGCTTGCCCAGCATAGCAGAGTGTACCATGCTGCCGTGGATATCCTGTTCGATCATCCGCGCATCAAAGCGGATGGAAGAGTTAAAGTCGTTCACGCGGCTGTCCACCGCTTTGCTGGAACGTCCCTGCCAAAGTTGGGGCATAAGAAAACCTCCGGTGTTATTGTAATGAATAGCGAATAAAGAATAATGAAACATGTTGGTGTGCGCGCCGCGCACGCAAATAAAATAGATACAGCCTTTTAATGGGGGCTCAGTCTGATGTTTGCTGCGACCTTGGCTTTTTTTGAGCTGTGCCGCAGGCACGGCGGTCCACCATCATTATTCTTTTTTCTTTTTATAGTATATACTGGAACGCCAAAGCCGCCAAGGGGGTCAATGCCTCCCTGGCGGCAGTTTTGTTAATGGAAAAATGCGATTACTTTACTTCCGGCCAGTTCTTTGCCAGCTTGGCGCGCTCAGCAATGGGCAGGCCAAACAGGTTGATAAAGCCGTTTGCATCAAACTGATCGTAATCCTCATCCTCGCCGAAGGAAGCAGTCTGCTCATCGTACAGGGTGAACGGGCTGGTAACACCAGCGTTGATCAGGTTGCCCTTGTACAGCTTCAGTTTCACATCACCGGTAACGGTCTTCTGCAGGTCGTCGGTGAATGCGCTCAGGGCTTCACGCAGCGGGGTGAACCACTTGCCATCGTAAACCAGCTCGCCCATCTTCTGAGCAACGGACTCCTTGAAGTGGAAAGCATCCTTGTCGATGGTGATGGTTTCCAGAACGTTGTGAGCCTTGTACAGGATGGTGCCGGCGGGGGTTTCGTACACGCCGCGGCTCTTCATGCCGACAAGACGGTTCTCAACGATATCCAGCTGGCCAATGCCATTCTCGCCGCCGATCTTGTTCAGGTACTCAATCAGGGCAACACCGTCCATCTCCTTGCCGTCCACAGCGGTGGGAATGCCCTTCTCAAAGTGGATGGTAACATAGGACGGGGTATCCGGTGCCTGCTCCGGGGAAACACCCAGCTCCAGGAAGCCGGGCTTGTTGTACTGCGGCTCCAGAGAGGGCTTTTCGAGGTCCAGACCCTCGTGGCTCAGATGCCACAGGTTCTTGTCCTTGGAGTAGTTGGTCTCACGGTTGATACGCAGGGGAATGTTGTGTGCCTCGGCGTAATCGATCTCTTCGTCACGGCTCTTGATGTCCCACTCACGCCACGGGGCGATGATGGCCATTTCGGGGGCCAGTGCTTTTAGGGCCAGCTCAAAACGAACCTGGTCGTTGCCCTTGCCGGTGCAGCCATGGCAGATGGCATCGGCATTCTCTTTCTTGGCAATCTCAGCCAGTGCCTTTGCGATGCACGGACGAGCATGAGAAGTGCCCAGCAGGTACTCTTCGTACTTGGCATCGGCTTTCAGGCAGGGCCAGATGTAGTTTTCAACGTAATCTTTCTTCAGGTCCAGAACGTACAGCTTGGAAGCGCCGGTCTTGAGGGCCTTTTCTTCCAGGCCGTCCAGCTCAGTGCCCTGGCCAACGTCGCCGGAAACAGCAACAACTTCGCAGTTGTTGTAGTTCTCTTTCAGCCAGGGAATGATGATGGAGGTATCCAGACCGCCGGAGTAAGCCAGAACAACCTTTTTAATATCTTCCTTTTTCTTTTTCATAAGAACTGCCCTCTTTCAAAATTCTATCCGCCGAAGTGGCTGAATATTTATTCATTTCATGTTTCTTATTATACACGCCCTGCAACAAATTGCAACACGGCATATTGCACAAGGAAATTTCAACTTATAGAGATAACTTTGTTCTAGAGCTTGCATTTTGCGGCGTAAAGGGAAAAAACAAAACGGATTATTTGCATTTTTATTCATAGAATTGAATATTTGCCGCATAAAGCCCGCATATCGCAGTTGAAAAAGGATGCAGAAAAGTGCCAAAGGGTACAAAAAAGCTCTTCCCCACAAAACGGGGAAGAGCGGAGAGGAAAAGATGATGACAAGTTGGAAGGATTGATCCTGCAAGGGTAGGACAGTGGCGCTTTGTCCCGGCAAAGTTATTCTTTGCTGGCACATTCGGCGCAAACGCCGGTCACGGTCAGGCAGTGGCCTTCAATACGCAGGCCGGGAACATTTTTGATCAGGGCGTTCAGCTCGCCTTCCGGCAGATCAAGGTTAATGATCTTGTGGCACTTGCGGCAGTAAAAATGCTCATGGGAGTTGGGGTCCCAGTCAAAGCATTCGGCACCGCTGATCATGCCAACACGGCCGATCATATCGTTATCAGCCAGGGTGTTCAGGTTGCGGTACACCGTGCCCAGGCTGATATGAGGGCAGCGCTCACGGGCATAACCGTAAATCTGCTGCGCAGAAAGATGCTCTTTATGCTCTTGAATGGTTTCCAGAATAATCTGGCGCTGCCAAGAATATTTCATAGCGAGTGTTCTCCTTAAAGTTACGGATGGTTCATCTTCGACACACTTTTAACGAACGCCGATTTTTAAATTATTTTAACACTGGGGTACTACTATGTCAATATATTAAATGCGAAAAATCCGCAAAAAGTTTCGTAGCTTAAAATAAAATGAACAAACCGGGTGAAACCTGAAAAAATGAAGAATTTTGTACTGCACTTTATTGCGCTATTGTTGTATAATGCAGGAGAAAAAATCGGAACAACACCGGGAATGGCTACCAGCTGATGCCCGCAAAGCCCATGGCTGTGCTATTTGTGCCGCAGCACTGCCGGCACAGAAAAGGGAGAAAAAACTTTTTGAAAAAATTCAAAAAAATGCTTGACAAATGGTGGCGAAACCCGTATACTAATGGAGCACCGTTTGAGATGCACACCACATGGCGGTATAGCTCAGTTGGCTAGAGCATTCGGTTCATACCCGAAGTGTCACCGGTTCAAATCCAGTTACCGCTACCATCAATGCAGGGTTTCGCTAAAATACTTGGGGGCCGGTTGCAGTCGTGACTGGTAAGTTGCTTGCTGTTTTAGCAAAATCCTGTATCTCTTAGGCCCGTTGGTCAAGCGGTTAAGACACGGCCCTTTCACGGCTGTAACATGGGTTCGATTCCCGTACGGGTCACCAAATTAAACTCTTGATTTTTAACGTTGATGCGTTTGAAATCAGGAGCTTTTTTATATTCCTTTTTGCAAGTACCACAATCGTACCACACTTTTAAAATAAAAGCAAGACCTGTAACATGGGAACACAGGGGTGCCGCGGAACAAATTGTAACCGTGACGCTCCTGTGTTTTGTTTTTTTGTTGTTCCCCTTAAAATTATAAAATCACGGATTGGAAAATTGTAAAGGAGCTTTTGCGGCATATCCTTGCTAAAAAATTAGCTGCGGTATTCCACAGTCCCCTTGACAATTATCCAACCTCACTTTTTCCGCTAATCGCGGAACAACCCACAACCCCTTATCCCGAAGGGATAACGTGAGCAAAGATTGGGAAAACGAAAGTGAGGACGCAAAAATGAAAGAAACCGTCAAAACATCCCGGACCGCTGGATACCTTGAAAAAATCTTCCGCGCATTGAATGCGAAATATTTCAACGGCGAGTTGGAGGAACCTATCATCACGATACAGAGCACACCCAGGGCCTACGGACACGTTACTGTAGCCAAGGCATGGCAGCGCGGTGACACGACCCGCCACGAGCTTAACATCGGTGCTGGGACGCTTGCACGGCCAATAGAAAACGTGGTGGCAACCACCCTGCATGAGTGTGTACATCTTTGGAACCTCCAAAACGGCATACAGGATTACAGCCGCGGCGGTCAGTACCACAATAAAAAGTTCAAGGAAGCTGCCGAGGCCCGCGACCTTAAAATCAGCTATGACCCGCGTATCGGATGGAGCATCACTGAGCCGACTGACGCACTGTGCGAGTTCATTTTGGAACAAGGGTGGGAAGATATCAATATGAACCGCATCGAAGGCGCTTACATCCCACGCGGCAAAGGTACGGGTGACAACACCGACAAGCCGACAGGGAACAACCCCAACAGCCACAGCATCAAGTATGTTTGCCCCTGCTGTGGCAACAGTGTAAGGGCAACCAAAGTCGTCCGCATAAAATGTGCTGACTGCGACATGATGATGATTGCAAAATGAAAAATACCGGGAGCCAAAAAAGCCCCCGGTTTTTTGTTTCAAAATTCGGGCCGCAAGCGGCCAGTTTTGCTTTGATGTTAACACGTCAAATGACGAGTTAACATATTTGAGGTAGTATAACGATTTGTTAGGTCACCCCTGTTTTTCTACGATATTATGAGCGAACGGTTTTGAAAAAACATTCGCGTCAAAAAAGGACGGTACAGATCGCCGCTGGCGACTATGCCGTCCCTTTTTGATGCTATGAAAAAACTATGTCAATAAATCATGTAAATAGGAACCGTCCCCCTTGAATGCAACGAAGAGATGTCAACACAATGCGGCCGCCCTTTCTTCGTCAGTGCAACCGTTGTCGGTTGGTGAAGAGAGAACAGGGCCACCCCATTCCCAACCGCCGCTCGGGTCATTAGGATTGCTATCAGTACTTCCCCCACTGGGCTGTTCAGGCTGAGGGTCCGGTGCAGGCTGGGCAGGTTCTTCGTACGTCGGCTGGCTCGGCTGTTCGGCCGGAGCAGCAGGCTGAGCCGGTGCAGGGTTACTTGCAGGAGCAGAGCTACCTGTACCGGAGGAAGTATTACCCTTGTTGGAACTCTTGTTGGAGGTAGTGTTCTGCACAACTTTCTTGGCCTGGACGGTCAGTTTGTAGGTTGTACTCTTTTCACCAGCGTTAGCGGTGATGGTTGCCTCACCTGCTGCAATTGCCGTGACTTTACCATTCTCATCGACGGTAGCAACTTTCTCATCAGAAGAAGTCCAGGTAACGATAGTTTCATCTGCAATCTCTTCGGGAAGCACGGTCGCATTCAAGGTAACAGTGTTACCAGCGGTAAGGATGCCTTCGGTCTTGTCCAGTGTGATACCTTCAACTTCGTAGAAAGCCTTGATGTGAGTCTTCTTTTCAACAACCTTCTTGCCTTCCTGAGTGAGGGTTGTCACGATGTCGCATTCACCAGGCTGCAGAATCTGAACCTTGCCATCCTTATCGACGGTGGCCACCGCCTCATCAGTAGAAGCATAACTCACCTTCACATCGGTGGCATCAGCCGGGCTTACAGTTGCCTCGACAGTGGTTTCGTTTCCATCGTTGAGCTTGACGTCAAGGTTGTCAGGAACGGTGATGTCTTTCGCAGCCACTTTAACCGTAACCTTGCATACAGCACTCATCTCAGAATCCGTGACGCTTGCAGTGATGTCAGCTTCACCTGCAGAGACAGCAACCACCATGCCAGTCGCATCAACAGTCGCGACGCTCTCATCGGAGGAGGTCCACTCAATGGTGAGCTTTTCGGCAGCCTTGGCTACTTTCTCATCCGTTGCAGCACTTTCACCGGTTGCAGCAGTCTCGGGGGTCACGGCCGGAGCATCGTCGGTGCCGTACACAACGGGCAGGGTAATACTTTCACCCTTCTCCACCATCGCAGACTCCGGAACCGCGATGTTCGTGATTTTCACGCCGCACCCTACCAGGGTAATCGCCATCGCAGCGGCTGCTACCACTGCTAAAATGATAGTCTTACGTTTCATATTCAATTCTCCTTTACATCCCGGCGTCTAGTGCCGGGGCCACATAAACTAATAGGTTCGACGTCAGCCCTACGCAGCTTTGTATTTCGTCATCGACGAGGCTGTGGACTCTTTTGCCGCCTATCCTTCTGTACAATTGCATAATACCATTTATGTGGTAGTTACACAATACGAACCCCGAAAAGTTCACAGATTGTTAATGCGGTCTAATTTTTGTCGTTTCGACACCGCGCTATTGATGCGCGGTGTCTTTGATATCTATTTTCGGGGACGGGGGAGATCGCTGCGCGACTCACCGTCCCCTATTTTTCACCCAACCGCTAGATAATCCCGCAAAGAGGCTGCAACCCCTTGCTGCGTAGCATCATCCCAAGCGGCATATTTATTTTTCGGGTATCCTGCTGCAAATATAGCAGCGTCAGAAAGCTGCCATTTGGAAACAGGCTTCCCCTCTACTACCTTGATAATAGTTGGCGCACCGATGCGCTTCTCTCCAACATCAATGCTATTTTTGTTTTGGTCGGTGACGGTGTACTCGGCCAGATAGCCGTCCAGCCATGTCAGCAGTTCGGCGTACCCTTCCCCTGCCGGTCTGGTCTGCACTGGCGCAGCAGCATCCACACTGTAGGCGTATATGTCCCGGTAGAGGTCTATCTGGCAATAGTCCATCCTGACCCCTTCGCTTTCCGCAACGGTGGCAAGCACCGGCAGCAGATTGCGGCAGTAGGGGCAACGGGGATAGCCGAACAAAATATATCCGTCTTTTTTTGCACGCGCTTCAACGGCTGTCACTGGAGATAACGGAACCGAAAATGGCAGATTAACGTTCTGATAGGTATATTCAGGGGAGCTGGGCACCGGGCACCCGTTATACGCTTGATAACTGCGGGCAATTACTGCCCCCGGCGAGCTGCCAAGGAGCAGCAGCACAGCCATTCCAGCAGTTGCCACAGCATAGGCTATATAGGGTGCTGCGCGGGATAGCTTATGCATTGGTTTATCACCTTCTTTTTATATTATAGCACATTGGCACGTAAGAGCAAGGTTTATATCGTCTCTATGTAGACGACTTTTCCTTTTTTAAATCGGTACAATAAATATACTTTTATTGTACACGGTGGTGAGGGCAAATGCTGCTACAGGAGGCAATTAAGCTGCGCATTTTGGAGCTTGCTGCAGAGCGCGGCTACAGCGTCAACAAGCTGGCCGAGCGTTCCGGCATTGCACCATCCGCACTCAAAAAAACTGTTAAGCCTTATGCAACAGTTAAAAATACTTCAACTGAGCTGATTGCCCGGATATGTGTGGGACTGGAAATTCCGTTCAAAAAATTTTGGGACAGCCCCTTGTTTGACGACATTGAGACAAAACAACAAAAAGAGGATGAGAGCCAGTAACGGCTATTATCCTCTTTTTGCTTATTTTTTATTTGATTGTTGTTAAGCTGTTAAAATGGCAGATTTTCTTCTTCATCCTCATCATACACTGCATCAAATTCATCGTCGCCGTAATGGCGCGCGTCTGTATAAATATTATCGTGCTGATCAGGGGGAGTGGTCAAGTTCATACTTGCCTGCTTGTTGCCATCGTCGTAGGCACATTCCACTACCAATTCCAGCCGCATCTTTCCGCCCTCCATTTTAAGGGTCGCATGTAAATCATACATATATGATATATTCCTTTCTTTTATAACAATTATAACAATCGGCGGCGGATGTCTCCGCGCGCCAAACCAGTCAGTCGAGCGAGCTGCGAAATGCCTGCGCCCTCCTGTTCAACAAGCCGACGAAGCAGCGGGGTTGTAATCGTCTCTGGATACAGCGGAATTTCATGGCACTCCATTCCGGCAGTCATTCTTATAAAACTGCGCAATTCTGTATCCGTGAAGGCAGGCAGCGGAGAATCTTCCAGCATACCACGGGTGTTCAGTTCCGGCCGCTGGTGATAGCTCCGCAGCCATTCCAAGCCATGCAATGCAAGCGCATAACTGGTATCTACCTGACAAAGTACCTTTTTTCTGCTGCCAAAGTAATCAAGATAACTGCTCCAAGGGTAGTCCTGCATTTCCTGCACGATTCCGGCAGCAACCGGGTTGCGATGGATATAACGCAACACACGCAAAAAATATCCTTTTGTTGTAACAGGTTGGGAGTTATACCGCCCGCGAAAAAGAGGTCCATCCCGCTGATAACGCCTGTTAAAATAGGCCACATAGCGGATGCCCACAGCCTTCATAACATGCTGTAAAACGTCAGCATCTGCTTTTGCAAGCAGGTGAAAGTGGTTGCCCATCAGGCAATACGCAAAAATTGTAAAATCTTCGTCCGCACAAAAATCCAGGATATGTAAAAAATTCATGTTGTCGGCATCATCGTTGTAAATTGCTGCATGGTTGATACCGCGCCCCATAATATGGTAGCACCCGGTAGCAGACCGTTCACGCGCTTTACGTGGCATCGTCCTGCACCTCCTGGGCTTGCTCTTGTGCGTCCTGCTCTTTGGGGGCGTACGCCAAAAGCTGAATCACGCGGGAAGCATCCCCGCGGGTCATCTTTTTGGTGTCAATTTTATAATCGGGGGCCAGTTTGTGGATAAGCGAAATTTGCTCACTGGTGATGGGCTGCCGGTCCCATTTGTAACGCTGCTTTTTGTCCCATATATGCTGTTGTTGCGGATGGTTTTGCTTGAGGTCCTGATAAACATAATCCAGCACAAATTGCAGTGGAACGGCACATCTGGAGCACTTTTTATTTTTGCGCAGATACACCATACCGTTTGGCAGCGGCTTGCTAATGCGGTACACTACATTGGGCAGAGGGAGGATACGACCTCCACCTTTCACATCAAGCCACGCTACATCATGTGTGGTATAGCCTTCTCCAAGCGCCATAACGTTCACCTCCTTCTGATTTTTAATCCAAGAATCGGGGATTTCATTTCCTTCCAGCACTTTAATCGGGTCTTGCTCTTCCGGTAATTTTTCCGTAGGCTCTTTTTCGGGTTTTGGAGCTGGAACGTCTTTGCCGATCAAGGTTGCTGCTGTACAGATAGGCATATTGGATACGCCGACACAGTCAATCACTTTGCAAGAGGCTTTGCCGGGATAAAGACGCAAGCCGCGGCCCACCATCTGTGCATATAAGCCAACATTTGTCCGCGCGATTGGGCGAGCCAACACAACGGTCTCCGTCATTGGCAAATCAACGCCTTCTGTCAGCACTGCGTAGCATACCAGCACTTTAATCAGGCCCAGGCGGTAGGCTTCCAAGAAGTGCCCCCGATTTTGGGTGGTGCCATCAATAAAGGCTGCTGTACTGGCTCCATGTTGAGAATTGAGCAATGCTGTTACGTTTTTACCCTCTTCGATTGAAGGCGCAAAAATGATGGTCTGACCACGGGCATTTTTGGTGTAGGCCTCTGCAATTCCGGCTGCTGTGCCAGACATAACACGTGCGATATCTGCGGCGTCATAATCGCCGGTATCCTCACGGTACTGTACTGTCCCCAGGTCAAATTTGAGGTTAACCTGACAAGCATCTATTGGGCTAAGGTAGCCGTGTTCGATACCATACAGGGTGTTGAACTCACATAGAATCTCTTTAAAAACCACAGCCAGACCGACGCCATCCCCGCGAACTGAGGTCGCAGTAAAGCCAAAACGAACTGCATTTTTAAAATATTCAAAAATTTTGCGGTAAGTCGGTGCAGCACTGTGGTGGGCCTCGTCAATGATAATGGTGTCGATACTGTAAGGATTATACTCGCTGAGCCGCCCCACGAGACTTTGCACCGAAGCACTGATAATGGGTTCACCGTCTGCATGCAGAGGTCCCAGTTCAATGCCGCAGGGTAAGTCTTTAAGGTATTCCAGCGGCTGCCTCACAAGTTCCTCCCGATGCGATAAAATCAGCACGTGGTGGTCATTTTCTGAGACATCCCAGCGGATATACTCGGTGTAGATGCGAGTTTTGCCAAGGCCCGTCGCAATATTACATAAGGCAGCTTGGCCGTCATAGTCTTTCATGAGCTGAAGAGTTTTGGCCTGATAATCCCTTAACGGGGGAGCCCTTTTGCCGTTTGTACTTGCGGACTGCAAAATTTTTTGCATCTGTAATGCCTCCTATCAATTTTTTATAAAAATCGTGCTGACATGGCTTTCCAATTCCCAGTCGGTACGGAGACGCAGATAGTGTGCCAATTCCTTTTTGTTCACCAAAAAAGTGTAGTAGCTTCCCTCATCATCCTTATCCACCATGCCACCAACGAGATAACGTGACGCATGTTTATTGGTATAAATCGATTCGTGAGAAACAGTATCGAATCCGTCATTCCAAGCATATTCCCACGCCGACACAAAGATTTCTGGATAATCGGCCCAATTAGCGTCCTCACGCAAATATTTCGCAATGCACCAATCGCGGTACAGAAAAAATGCCTTTTTTGCGGTAGTCATAATAATGCACCTATTGTTTGTTAACATTCAAAAATATTACTTGTGATAGTAGTAGGCCTGCACAATGTCATCCGTCTCACTACCATTGCGGATGATGAAGCGTCCAGGAATGGCAGGAAGATTCGCAGCGCTACCATCATCCAGGATAACAATAGAGCTCTGTGCGTCAGCGGTATGGCCACAGATACGGCCATCAAGCTGTGCTTTAAGACTTCCGGGAACAGACCCTACGTCGGGGCGCTGGGTTGCCACAAGCAGATGGATGCCAAGCGCACGGCCCAGACGGCCAATGGCAAGGAGCTTGTTTGTAATCACAGAAATTGCGGCCTTACCTTCTTTATCACGACCAGTTGTATCAAGAATCATCGAGGTTTCATCCAGGATAACGACGATTCGATGCAGGTCATCTCCAGTCGTCCGGACATATTCCTCAAGATTTGCACAGCCAGCGATAGAAAACTCTGTACGACGGCGGTTCAGTTCGCGTACAACACTGTCGAGCATCTGCTCGAGATCAGCGTCATTATCTGCATAATGGCCCGGTTTGCGGTATTCGGAGCCAAAGTCCACACCTTTATAGTCAGCGAGGTAGATGACGTAGCCTTTTTGCGTCAGTTGATGCAAAATCAACAATACCAGCTGCGTTTTACCCATGCCGGTGGCGGCAGCCAAAAGCCAATGAGGCAACTGGCCAAAATCGATGCAGACGGGAATGCCTGCCGCATTGATGCCCAAGACAATTTTTGTATCACTATCGTCCATATATGTATCTGCCCACGGGATTAATCGCCCCATAAGATTGCACCCAGCAACAACACGAAGTTCAAAGAGCTGGTTGTTACTTCCCTGAGTGATAGACAGGATGGTTACATTAAGTGCAGATTCGATTCTTGTGCGGTTATCTTCCCAACATTCGAGAGGATAGCCCTTAATATAATAGGTAAGCTGTTGGATGTTACCGTCTCTGCTGGCCTTAATCAATAACGGCGCTTCGCGTGCTTGGTTATAGATGCCCGCGCGCGTAAAATCGTCATAATATGCCCAACTATGAGGCAGATAGCCAAATACGAAAATAACTCCGATACACTCTGCCAACCATGCAATGGCATAGACAGCATAGATAATAGGACGAAACACAACCGAAAGCACATCATTTCCAGAACTGCCAGAAGCAAAAAACAAGGCAACAACCGCAAGCGCAAGGCACAGGAAAACAAACTTTTGTGCGACCTTGGAATCGTCTTGAATACACCTAAGACCATTACGAAATGTATCCAAAACATATTTTTTCTTGGTTTGCAACTGCAAACGTTCATAATCATCATTCATGGTAATAACTCCTTTCTGATAAAGCGCCCGTATAGCCTGATAGCACAGCTTTTGTCAACGCTTAAAACGGACAATCATCATCCGAAAAATCAACTAATTCATATTCCGATTTAACACACTCCCGGAAATAATCGTCGGTGGAATAATCCTTATGGCTTCCATCAGCGGCAAAAATCCGCACAGTGTTAATGCGTCGCAGGAAGGCGGCCCACGTTTCAGGCTTCTCGTCCTGCAGTGCACGGTACTGCCTTTCTAACGGCAAATTCGAGACAAGGTATACTTCTGTATAACAGGCTTGCTTGTTAGCATACCGACACGGCAACTCCAACGGATAGCCGTCAAGATATTGCAGCATATTGACGAGAGGGAGACTGTTGTGGAACTCATCAAACAAGATTGCTGCTTGACCCCTGTACCCGTCAAAGGGATGTTTATAGTCGGATACGCTGTAACAATTTGCGTATCCACATCCTTCTCGTACCGAACGAGTTTTGCCAACCCCTGTCGGACCGGATATATATGTGACATTCATTCGCCGGAAAACATTTCGATATTTTTCTTCCAAAATGGTTTGTCGCGTCCGATCAATATGAGAGATATCACGCAAATACTCTGGATGCTCACCAAGGATTTGAGCATTGTCTTCCCCGGAGGCAATCAGTTTGTATAGCATTCGCAAATCATTTCTATCTCCCTGCTTTGCGTCAGGCGGCAAATCGCCACTTTCCTCGAAAGTATCAGAGAAATTTGTGCCTACATGTACCTTTCCTTGGGCATCCGTATACTCATAATGGCCGTTTGCATCCTTATGATACTTTGTGCCTTCTTTGCGAATATACGCATAGTTTTCGGAGTTGGTGCCCCATTGCGGTACTTCGATGTGTGCTGTCGGAAATTTGTTCTTTAGAGTTTTGAACATCACCGCGTTATAAAAGACCAGGTACAAATGCGTATGATAAGTTTCTTCCTTACCCTCTTCATCGCACATGCACCAATATAACAATTTCGCGCCTTTTGCTAGAATAGCCTTAATTGTATCGTGGTCGTAACCATGCTCTTTCGGATTGTTGATTGTCAGCTGGTAGCGTCTTGTCGCAAATTCTTTTGCCATTTGATACACCATACACAGCGGACACAACCCATCTGTGTACGCTACAAAGCTTATATCTGTCAGCTTTGTGGACTGTACACGGATGTGAGAGGGTAATACTATCCTCTCACATCCGTGTTGATTTAGTCCGCGGCGTATACTTGCTGTCGAGTCTGGAACACGATCTGCCATTGAAATGTTAACCGCAAAAATGAGACAAGCCCCATTTTTGCGGCAAGGTCGCTATCGCTCCCTTTTTGCGTCAGGTGCCGGGGAAACTCTTAATCGAGCAGAACAATGCTTTCAGGCTTACGGAACTCGTTATAGTAAATCTTAACTTCGCGCCCCATCAAGTCATGGAGGTTGATTTTAAGTCCCGCCATTTTGGCATCGGAAAGATACATATCCTTGACCATAACACCTTCGCCCTTTCCGGCATCAACCTCCGTTGCAAGATAGATGCGACAACCAGTGATAGGCCGACCTTCCTTGCTGACAAAATCATTACGACTATAACCGATAATTTTCATAATTATTGTTTTCCTTTCTATTATATATATTGTTTTTTCAAGGTACTTCTGAACCGCGTCAACGAGGTCATGATTTGACTTGTCGATGACTACTGAGCCGGGGTCAGCAGCGTGGATTTCAGCCGCCGCCCCGGCTATCGTGCAAATTTTCATGGTCTATCACCTCCCAAGCCAAAAAAATGAAGTTCCAACGAGTTTTATAGACTTCCTATTGGCTATATCTTCATTATCTGCAACTCGCAAGCAGCGTCAAGCACAGTATTTATATATTTGGGTTATAATCTTTTTGTGTGATGCTTGTTAAATATTGCAAAACCCATGTTACTGTCTTATGTAGAAGAGATGCCGTGACTACTGAGCCGGGGTCAGCAGCGTGGATTTAAGCCACCGCCCCGGCTAACCTGCGGATTTTCATATCTTGTCACCTCCCAAGCCGAAAATTTGAAGTTTCAACGAGTCTTTCTACTTCCTTACGGGCTATATTTTCATTATCTGTGACTCGCAAGCAGCGTCAAGCACAGTATTTATGTATTTGGGTTTATTAATCTTTTGTGTGATGCTTGTTAACTAATTACAAAATGGTCTATAATAAAAATGACGAATAACTTTCGCAATATGCGAAGCTATTCGTCTAGACTTAATGTTGAAATGTTTTAAAATTTATACAGCAGATTGATTTTGAAGCAGTTTACGTTTAGCCCTACCAAGTGCAAGTCTCTCATCTAACAGAGAGTCAAGACATGCGAGAACGTTGTCCATATCTCCGTCCATAGGATGCATATACACTCCATTAACACCAGGGTGAGTGTGCCCCACAAGTTCTTCATAGACCCAATTACTTAAGACGTTTTTATAGATTGAAGAAAAGGTATGACGCAATTCGTATGGTGTAATATAAGGTATACCATTATAATTGCAATATATGCCCCAACGCTTACGATAACAGAGTTGCCCGGTAGGCCCAAAAACACGCTCGTGGGGGTCCAGAGGGTTAACGCGGTAGACTTTCTGACTATCTAAAAGCATGTGTGTATATCTCGTTTGGGGAAAGTCACGTGCGGCAAATTCATTTTTACCGCTGGTCGTGATACCTTTGGCATTAATGGCACGTCGTATATGTATATAATTATCGTCAATATCGCCCCATTCAAGGCCCATCAGCTCGCCAGTACGCATGCCGGTGACCACGTTAAAACGATATGCGTAGATAAGACTGTCCTGACAAACGGTGCCGTTATAGGGGGCTTGCGATTCTGAAAACAAAATATCAAGAGAAACAACATCAAGGGCTTGCTTTTTCCCTTTTTTGGCAGTGGACGGTATCCTTATATTGTTTGTGCGAAGGTCGTTCCGAATATCTGATAAATCCAGATAGTTGCAAAAACCGGACAAATCACCACGTATATTTTTGAGGCTTTTTTGACTCAAATCGCATTTTCGATATGCAGTATAGATAACGCGTTTCAAATCCTGCTTAGTCAATAGCATAACAGGTATTTTACCAATTATAGGCTTGATATGATTGTTATATCTGTTGCGAATAGTATAGATATTTGTAGTTTCAAGCTCTTTGTCCTTCAGATAGCGTTCAAATACAGTCTCAACGGTTGTATGATCGCTGACAGCAAATGGACAGGAACCAGACAACCAAGATGCTGCATTTTGAGCACAAATCTTACGTCCTTTATCACCAGGGGTGGAAGAGTAGAAAGATTTTCTAATTCCATTTTTTTGAATATTGATTTTCCAAATTTTTTTCTTCTCGAGCCAAATGGTACGAGAAACCAATTTGCTTTGCATAGTAGGCATGTGGACTCCTTGGAGAGCCAAGATTTTTAGGTAAGCGGCTCAATGAAAATAGTGTAGTAGTCGTTTTTTGGAATGTTTAAAACTTTTCCGATGCGTGCAATTTCTTTTGCCGTAAAGAGCGAATAACCATTCATTTTATGCGACAGGGCTTGTGGGGAAATTCCGATTGCACTCGCAAGATTAGAGCAGGTAAAACCTGCACGGATAATCGCAGAATGTAATTCTCTGTAACTACCTTTCATGTTAGTAATTCTCCTTAGAAAAAATATTTCTTATTGAAGTGTTACTATCATAATATGTAGTTCGCACACTATCGCAAGGGGGATATCACCATCTTTTTTACTTATTCTTGCAAACCGGTTTTGTACCACACTTTTTATTGATGCCGTACCACACTTTGTACCACACATGAATTAAAAAATCCTTTAATGAAATCCATACACATGATAAAAATATCGTTGATATGTATTTCGTTAAAGGAATATATAAGAATATTATAAGTTCGATTCCCGTACGGGTCACCAAAAAGCCTTAGCGTTAGCTAAGGCTTTTTTCTTTTGTATTTTAGCCCTCGTACCACACATTATACCACATCTTTGGCGGTTGGAATATATAAAGTAAAGGCAACACCGCACAATTCCCGCCTTACGGCTTAAGCACCGCTCCGGCGGCTGCGGCACCTCGCTCGCCGTATCGGCACTTAGAATTATGCGGCATTGCCCTTGATTTTGTTTGTAGGGGCAGATGCTTGTCATCAGCCCGCAGCAACCTTGCGGAATTGGCAGGTATAGTTTGGTGAGCGGCAACAGCCCGATGCGAGCATCGGATCCTACAAATCATTTGCAGTGCTTGCCACGGTCGATAAAGGTTTCTCCAGGGCGGGATGAGGGCATCCCGCCCTACAGATTGCTTGCATTGCCTGCTGCCTATTATAAAAAGCTCTGTAGGGAACGGCTTATTCCGGTTCAAGAGCCGAATCAGCGGTCTGGTTGGCCTCTGAAGTTCGACTGCGGGCGCAGTGACCTACCGTACATTTTCCGAATAACGCTGCCGGCCAAAAATCTCTCTCCATTTTATCCCATTCGCTCTGAAAAATATGTTGACAAACCGCGTTTCATCTGGTATATTATACAAGCAATCTTTTGCGGTCATGGCCCGTTGGTCAAGCGGTTAAGACAGCGGCCTCTCACGCCGTTAACGTGGGTTCGATTCCCGCACGGGTCACCAAAAAACACTCCAGCTTATGCTGGAGTGTTTTTTCGTGTATCCCGTGCGAGGAATCGAACAGGGCGGTGCGCCGCAGCGCACAAAAAACAGTCCAGTGGACTGTTTTTTAGCCCGCGGGAGATTCCCGCGTGTGTCATCAGAAACACTCCAGCTTATATTGGAGTGTTTTTTCGTGTATCCCGTGCGAGGAATCGAACAGGGCAGTGCGCCGCAGCGCACAAAAAACAGTCCAGTGGACTATTTTTTAGCCCGCGGGAGATTCCCGCGTGTGTCACCAAAAAGCACTCCAGCTTATGCTGGAGTGTTTTTTCGTGTATCCCGAGCGAGGAATCGAACCAGACGGTGCGCAGGTGCTTTTGTGCGCGATAATGGAACGCTGTGTTTTTGGTTGTATCCTTGACATGAAAATACCCCCAGAGCTTTCAGAGTTTTTTCTCTGTCTACTCTAGGGCAACACCGCACAATTCCCGCCTTGCGGCTTAAGCACCGCTCCGGCAGATGCCGTGCCTCGCTCGCCGTATCGGCACTTAGAATTATGCGGTATTGCCCTAGGGGTAGCATATCAAAGAAGCACCGGGCTTCATATTTTTTATTTTGCCTGCCTGCTGGCGGCGTGGCGCTTGGGCAGGGGGATGGAGCATACGATGGCAATGCCAAGGGCCAGGGCAACGGCAACTTTTAAGGTTTCAATGCCTTTGCTGGTGCACAGGGCACGGTCGTTGCGCAAAAAATAGTAAGCCGTGTAATAAATGCCCGCGCCGGGCACCAGGGGAAAAATGCCGGTCAGCAGAAATACCGTGATGGGGGCTTTGTGCCGGATGGCAAAAAAGCGGGAAAGCGCGGCCAGCGGCAGTGTGGCAATCAGTGTGGCCATGGGGGCGGTCATACCGCCAAGGGTAGTGCAGGCAATGTAGATCGTCCAGCCAACGGCCCCCACAAAACCGCAGGTCCAGTAATGGCGGTGGCCCACCTGAAAGGTGATGCCGAACGAGATGGTTGCAACCATGGCAACCACAAACTGAACCAGCATGGTAAACCAGACAGGAGCAGCACTCACCATACCACCCCCGTTACTGTGCTTAATAAGGTATACCCCAGAGTGACGCCGACAGCCAGGCATCCCGCAACCAGCAGGGCATCCACAAGCCGGATGGTGCCGGAAAGATAATCGCTGTTGATGATATCACGGATGCCCATAGTTAAGGCAACGCCGGGGGTCAGCACCATCAGCGCACCGATGATGGCAAAGTTGACCTGCAGGGCCGGGTAGACCAGCTGGGCAATCAAAGCGGTCAGCGTGCAGGCAATGGCGGAAAGCATATCGCGGAAAATGCGGCTGATATGGTGCTTGCTGAGCGCGCAGGAACTGGCGGAGGCCAGCAGCCCGCCCAGCGCACCCACCAGCATTTCCGGCAGGCCGCCGCCAAACAGCATGGCAAAGCAGCCGGCCCCCATGGTGCCTGCTACACAGTTGTACAGTGGGGAGAGGGTGGGCATCCGCTTCATCCGCTCAAATTCCAGCTGGGCGCTGTTCAGATCCAGTTCGCCATCCGCCACACGGCGGGAAATGGCGTTGATGGCCTCCACATGGCCCAAGTTGGTGGAAACCGCCGGAACATGCCGCACAGCGCTGACCGTTCCGTTTTGGGCGGAAGCAAAAATGCCGTTGGTCAGCACATAAACATGGAAATCCACAATGCCGAAGCTGCGGGCCATGATCTCCATGGTGTCCTGCGCGCGGAACACCTCGCCGCCATTGGCCAGCATGGCTTGGCCGCAGTCCATGATCAGATTGAACGCCAGGTCAGTCACGAATGTTCTCCTGCACAGCGGCAAACTCCGGGTAATGGGCATACAGGTGCTGGGCAATGGCTTCCATCAACAGGTAGTCGTGCTCCGAGTCGATATCAATAATGCCGGTATCCATCATCACGCTGATGCCGATCTTGCCGCGCCACAGCATGCCGTCCGTGTTGGTGGCGAGGAAATCCCGCTTGAAGACATAGATGGAAGCGTTTACGTCATACACATCCGGAGCCTGCTGGCGGCCGGTGAACTCACTCTTGCAGACCTGTTCAACATGGTCGTCCACAGTTTTGACCATATTGAACCAGGGATTGCGGCGGGCTTCGCACACGCTGAACACCAGATCCAGATCATCGCGGCTCTGTTTTTTGGCGAAGGCGTTTTCGATGTCCGATTCGGTGCGCAGGGGGCTGGTGATGTCCAGGTCCATGTACCAGTCATACGGCTGGCCGGTGCGTTCCTCCATGCGGTGCAGACTGTCCTGATAGACAGCCATCTTAGGCACGCGGTCGCCGCCCAGTTCCTCGCCGCGCGGCAGGAAGATGACTTCCGGGTACTTGGCGGCAACCAATTCGGCCAGCTCCGGGCTGTCGGTGTTTAGGGCAATGTCAATGTGCAGTTCGGGATGCTTTTTGATAAACAGCTCGGCGGCGCTGAGCGAATAATACACCAGCGGGTGGCCGCAGAAGGTTTTGAGGTTTTTGTTCTTAAAGCCCTTGCTGCCTGCACGGCCGCAGATGGTGATCAACAGACGGTTCATTGTTGTTCCCCCAATGTCAGTTTTAATACTTGCAGTGCCGTGGCGGGCGGGTTCAGGCTCTCGGTTTCCTCCCCGGCGGCATAGTCAAGGAAATAATTCATCTCGCGCAGGTAGCGCTCGTTGACGTCCTCCTCATAGTGTTCCACCGCACCGTTGGGCAGGGTCAGCGTTCCGGCGCCAAAATCCGCCACGCAGCTGCCATCCTTGCAGAACAGCTCAATGGAGCGGCGGTAGGAGCGGCCAAAGTAATCCAGGTGCACTTCCGCCAGCAGGGTGGGATATTGGGCAATATAGATGGAAAGGTCGTCAGAATCGATTTCCAAATCGGAATATTTTCCGCGTATATTACAAATTGTTTCCGGCACGCCGAAGAGATCGACCAGGTAATCCCATTCATGGATCAGGTCGATGGTCACGCCGCCGCCAAGGGCCTTGTGGGCACTGTACACCGTGCGGTAATCCACCCCCGGCCGCCAGTCCGGCAGGTAGGAGGAACAGATTACCCGCGCACTGTAGGGGCGCAGGCCGGGCAGGCGATTTTTCAGCGCCAGCATGGTGCCGCACCAGCGCATGGGTGCAGCCACATAGGCTTTCTGCCCGGCGGGCAGCAGGGTGGCAAGGTCTACATCCGTCTGCTCGGCGGAAACAATGGGTTTTTCGATAAAAAGCGCGTCTGCCAGGCCGCGAATTTCCTCCAATGCCTGCGCGTGCAGGCTGGTGGGGTTGGTGATAAACGCCAAATCGTAGTGCGGCAAGGCGGCGGAATCCTGCAAGGTGGTGAACTGGCTGTGCAGCAGCTCCGCCGCGCCGGGGCGCAGCGGGCGGGCTAAATCACTGCGCAGCGCATCCGCCCGCAGCGCCAGCCCGCGCTGTGCGCAGATCGCCGTCAGATTTTTCAAATGCCGGGTTCCGATGGACCCCAGACCGATAAACAGGGCAGTAAGCATGGTGACCCCCTTTTAAGTTAGGAGGTAGGAGTTATTGGTGTGCGCATCCGCGCATATTTTGAATATCAGGTTTTGCCTTAGGGCAACACCGCACAATTCCCGCCTGACGGCTTAAGCATCGCTCCGGCGGCTGCGGCACGGCATCTGCGTTGCCAAAATGCTCGATAAGACATCTAGTATTATCTGCGCTTTTGGCTTAGCATCTGCCGCACCTCGCTCGCCGTATCGGCACTTAGAATTATGCGGTATTGCCCCTATTTCAAAATCGCGGCGTAAGCCGCACATTCAACTTCTACCTCCTACCTCCTAACTGATTTTCAGGTTTTATCCATAATGCGGATGGCGGCCAAATCTTGTTCAAAGCTCCAGCGGGACGTTTCTTCGCCGCGCAGGCAGGCAAAAAAGTTGGTCAGCTCATCCACATAGGCGTTCTCTACAATGTTGTCGCTGTAGCGGTTGTCATGCTCAAAGCTGGTGTAGGTGTCCACAAACTGTTTGTCACCGTTCTTGAACTCATACAGCGCTTTGGGGTTGCCCTCCCAGAACAGGTGCAGACCATCGCCAAAGCATTCAAAGTTGCGCACCGCCTTGGGGCTTACCACATCTGCTGCCAGCACACCCTGCGCGCCGGAAGCATGGCGCAGCAGCAGGGTAACGCAATCAGGATAGGGCAGCCCAAGGTCGCTGATGCTGTCCTCCTGCACGGTCACATGGGTCACATCGCCAAAGGCATCCAGCAGCCAGGGCAGGTCAATGCCAAAAATCTCGCGCACGCCGCCGGTGCGGGCGTTGCCCACAAAAAAGTTTTTGTAGTTTTCCCACGGGTGCCAATCCGGCAGGTACTGGCCAATATGGTAAATATAATGCACCGGCTTGCCGAATGCAGCCACCTGCTGCTTGATGTACTGAGTTTCGCGCCGGTAAAGCATGGTGGAAGAAAGAAACAGCAGCACGCCCTTTTCTTTCGCTTTTGCCATGTTTTCCTCATAGCCGTCAGCAACCAGATTCAGCTCGGTAAATACCGGCAGGCTGTTGTCCAGCAGCTCGCTGATAATGGCCGCGTGGGTCAGGGGAGCGGTGCAAACAAGGGCGGCGTCCGGGGCTTCGGCGGCAACGGCTTCAGCGATGCTGGGGTAAGCGGCGTCGATCAGGCCAAGGTCGGTGGCTTCCGCCCGGCGGGATTCCGCCGTATCGACACCCGCAATGCGGATGCTGGAATCAATGCCTTTGGTCAGGCGGGCACGGCGCTTGCCCATGCTGCCCAGACCAACGATCAGAATTTTCATAGGGAGATGCTCCTTTTGGGGTTAAATTCCGGCACGGGGCCGTCATAAAACGTTTTGGGTTTGGCAAAGTCAAATTGGGCCAGAACCCGGCAGATCTTGCCGCTGGTATCGCCGCCGTTATAGGGGCTTTGTGCGGCGTGGGCCACGGCGGAAAATTCCGGGGTCAGGGCACGGCACAGGGCGGCCTCGATTGCGGGGGCAGCGGCAGCACAGCACAGCACGTTCTGGCAGATGATGCGCCCGGCCTGGCGGCTGCCGATGTTGACGGTCGGCACACCGAACGTGGGCGTTTCCACCACGCCGGAACTGGAATTGCCCACCACCAGCGCAGCGCACTGCATGGCGGAAAGATACCGCTTGAGCCCCAGGCTGTTGATGAACCCGGCACGCTGCGGGTGGGCGGCGGCAAACGCCTGCATTTTGGCGGTGCACACAGCGCCGCCGGCATCCGCGTTGGAACCGGTGATCAACCAGAACACGCCGGGAACCGCTTCCATTGCGGCGCACAGGGCATCCGCCTGCGCGGCAGGATCGCCCGCCGCGGCGGAAGTTTCGGGGTGGTAGGTCACGATGGCAAAAGGCTGCATCAGGTCAAAGCCGGTGGAAGCACACAATTCCTGCCGCGTCATTTTGGGCAGGGTGCGGATGTTTTCATCGCCCAGGCCGCCCACGCAGAACACGGTTTCGGGGGCTTCGCCCATGCGCACCAGCCGGGCCGCGCTTTCGGCACAGCTGGGGAAGTGCAGCGCCGCCATTTTGGTGATGCAGTGGCGGTAGTATTCATCCGCCGCGCCAAGGGTTACATCCCCGCCGGAAATATGCGCAATGGGGATATGCCGTGCCGCAGCCGCTGTAGCCACCGCAAAAATTTCAAAGCGGTCGCCCAGAAGCAGCACCGCATCCGGGCGGTGGGCGGCAAAATAGCCGTCAAATACCGTGATGGTGCGTGCAATGGTAAGGGCCACCGGTTCGTTGGGGTTCTCTTCTTCAAAAATCGGCAGGCGGGCCGCAATGGGCAGGCCGTCAGCCTCAATTTCCTGCACCGTATTGCCAAACCGGGCACAGAGATGTGCCCCGGTAACAACCAGCTGTAATTGCAGGTCCTGTGCCGCCGCAACCTTTTGGATAACCGGCCGCAGCAGCCCATATTCCGCACGGGTGGAGGTGATGATGGTGATGTTTTTCATAATAGTTAGAAGTTAGGAGGGAGGAGTTAAATCAATTCGGAACGAGAAATGAAGAATGGGAGATGGGGTAAGGTTGGTGGCGGAACATCAGAAAATATCTGTAGGGCGGGATGCCCTCATCCCGCCGTGACCCTGCCTTGTTGCACAATGCAATTTGTGATAATCAGGGCCTGATTTGTAGGGGAAGATGCTCGCATCGTCCCGCAGGCGGGTCTTTGCTACATATGCCGCTGTTTATCAGGCTCTGCGTAGGAAACCACCCCTCACCGGCTTTGCCGGAGCTCCCCTCAAAGGGGAGCTGCCGCGGGTTTTAATTTTGTATTGGTTCCCCTGGAGGGGAGCTGGACGCGATGCGGCCTGAGGGGTGGTTCCTTATTGCGTGCATAAAAAATCACGGAATAAACCCTGCCCAATATTGCCGCTTAAAATGCATCAAAGCGGCTAAGAGGGAGCCATCCCACGGATATTACGATGAAGTCCCAATTCTATTATTTCTATTCAGAGTTTTTCGCCGAGGCCTTTTTGCAAAAAGGCCGGAGAACCCCCCGTAAAAATCACAGCTCGATCTTTTCGTCTTCGGCAAAGTCGCGCTTGGCGGTCTGGCCAAGGACGGTGTACCACAGCATGGGGGAAATACCATCGCCGGGGCGCTTGGTCAGCAAGTTTTCGGCGGTGAACACTTCGCCTGCCTTGATGGGCCGCGCGGCCACAATGCTCTTGCGGGCAATGGCCTTGTTGGGGGCTTCACTGGCGGTCAGGTGCTTGTGGCCGTCGCCAAGGGCGGCTTCCACATGGCGCACGGCCTGTACCATGGCCTTGAACTCGGTCGGGTCCAGGCTGGCTTTTTGGTCCGGTCCGGGCCAGGATTTATCCAGCGTAAAGTGTTTTTCAATTACCTGCGCACCAAGTACCGTGGCAGCAACATCGCATTCCCAGCCCGGCGTGTGGTCCGAAAGCCCGACCGGCAGGCCGAACTGGTCAAAAAGCTCCAGCATGGCGGTAAGGTTGGCATCCTCATAGGGAGTCGGGTACTGGGTGTTGCAGTGCAGAATGGTCACTTCCGGGCAGCCGTTGTCGTCCAGGATGCCAAGGGCGTCAGTGATCTCGCTTAAGTTGCACATGCCGGTGGAAAGCAGCGCCGGGGTGTGCAGCTTGCCGATCTCTTCCAGATAGGGCAGGTTGGTGATCTCGCCGGACGGAATTTTAATGAGCGGCATGCCCAGTGTGCCCAAAAACCGCACACTGGGGATATCAAACGGTGCGGAAAGATACTGGATGCCAATGGAATCGCAGTATTCTTTCAGTTCCCGGTGGCCCTCAAACGAAAAATGCAGCTTGCGAATCATCTCCAGCTGGCTTTCGGCGGCATCGGTGGTCTGTTTCTGGTATTCGGCTTTTTCGGCGAACCTGCTCACCACAAGCTCCGGCACAGCGGTCTGGTATTTTACAATATCTGCACCGCATTCCTTAGCCACATAAGCCATCCGCTTGGCGGTTTCCAAATCGCCGTTGTGGTTTACCCCGGCTTCAGCAATGATCGTTACAGGCATAAATTACTCCTTAGTGGAGTTAGGAGTTAGGGAGTAGGAGTTAGGAGTTGAAGGTGCGGCTTGCGCCGCAATTTTGAAAACGCAGGAAGCATCCTATTCAAACCGTGCACGCCAGCGCACACCAATAACTCCTAACTCCTAACTCCTCCCTCCTAACTCAGCTCTGTTGTTCCAGCTTTCTTCTCATCTTTTCCAGCTCTTCCATCTGGCCCATGTCCATCCAGGAGCTTTCGTTGATGGGGTAGATGCCTACTTTTTCACCGGCGGCGCGGTAGCGGTCGATCACATCAGGGAAGCCGATCACTTCGCCCATCTTCATCTCTTCCACCACGCGCGGCTCCACAACGTAAACGCCGGTGTTGGTCAAAAAGTTCAGCTCCGGCTTTTCCCGCATGGCAGCAATGCCGCCGTCTTCGCCCAGTTCAACAACACCGTAAGGCACTACATAGTGCTTGAACGCGCATACCATGGTAACCAGGTTGCCGTGGGCTTTGTGGTACTGGTACAGGTCGCCGTAATCCAGGTCCAGTAGGGTATCACAGTTGGTAAAGAAAAACGGGGAATCCATCCGCCCTTTCAGCAGGCAGAGCCCGCCGCCGGTGCCCATGAACACATCTTCGTCAATAAAGTCAACGGTATAGTCTTTTTCCAGGTCGGCAAAGTAGCTCTTGATCATGCCGCGCTTGTAGTTGACAATCATCGTCATATGGCGGCAGCCAAAATCCCGGAAGCGGGAAAAAATCAGCTCGGCAATGGGCTGTTCCCCCACCGGAATCAGCGGCTTGGGCAGAATTTTGGTGTAGGGGTACAGCCGCGTGCCAAGGCCGCCCGCCATCATCACAACGGGGATATCCACCTTTTTGCGGTTGTCCACATCCACGCCGCCCGCAAACACAATATCGGTGATGACGCCGTGCTTGTCCAGAATGGGCAGGGCATCAATGCCAAGGCGCTGCAGCTCGGCGCGGGCGCGGCCGCGCTCGGCCACCGGCAGGCTGTGGGGGTGATAATTGGCAGCCTGGGTCAGCGGGGCGCTGAGTGCGCCGCCGCGCAGGATACACTTGCGGATATCCCCATCTGTCACAACGGCCTTCAGCTTGCCCTCCGGCGCAATAAACAGGATGCGCTGGCCCGTTTCATCCAGCTTTTTCATCGTATCCAGCACCGTGCAGGACTCCGAAATAAAAAGTTCTTCGACTTTCAGGTAAAATCCCCCCTTGGGAAGGTAGGAGTTAGGAAGTAGGAGTTAGGGCAACACCGCATAATTCCCGCCTTACGGCTTAAGCACCGCTCCGGCGGCTGCGG
>OLRD01000387.1_pt1 | contig 38097 bp, 40 predicted proteins | sample 1672051 | NCBI WGS metagenome assembly OLRD01 (sample SAMEA3136640, study PRJEB25190) | human gut metagenome | biome: human gut; feature: human-associated habitat; material: faeces | place: Austria | collected 2013 | reverse complement strand
GAACGCCTTTCGGAGTTGAACGCCAGAAAACGGCCTTCCGCCTGCCGTAAGCGTATCGACACCGCCGCCCGCCGTGCGCGTGACGGATTGCACCCAGCCACTGGGATCGCCGGAAAGCTGTACCGACGCGTCGAGCGCGCGGAGCGTCTCGGCAAATGTCTCCGCCGTCACGCAGATCCGGCTTTCATATTTGGCCGCGTCCTGCTCCCCGGGACTTTCGACCGCCCGCAGATACGGCACATCCGTCCCCCAGACGGCAGCTGCATCCTCCGTCGAGCCGCCGGAGCAGGAAAAATAGACCGCATCGATCAGCCTTCCTTCATAGGTCAGCACCTCGCCCTCCGTTTCCTGGACAGCAGCGGCAGCCTTGTCCCATGCGGCTTTAAAACCGTCTTCATACCGCGCACGCAGATCTTCTATTGTCCGGCAGGCCTGACAACAGGCGCTCTGCGCGCATACATCTGCGTTCTCGTGCTTTCCGCCCGCCGTCTGCCGGCAGGCGAACGTGCGCGCCGCCACCGCCTGCGCCTTGAGCGCTTCCGGCGCGAACGAGGCCGGCATTTCCGACAGCACGACCTGCGTCAGATAGGTATCCAGCGCAGTATCCTCCACAGCTCCGTCCCGCAGGACACGGAGCGTCCGCTCCGGCTCGTCCGCCTGCTTCTGCACGACTACGATCAGCGGCTCCGGCTGTGCCGCCTGTCCTGCCTCCGCCGTCGGCAGCAGCAAAACCGCCGCCAGCGCCAGAAGCCCTGCCTTTGCGATCACCGACATATCAAGCACCATCCTTTCGGACAAGTCTATGCCGCGGCGGAAGACAGTATTCTGATTGACATAATCGCAAATCTTGACACAAATTCTGTTGGGACGTATAATGTATAGAAACATACGAAATTTCTGCTGCATACGGATTGGAGCTTATATATGAAGCATGCTTTGAAAATCATCCTCCCGATCATTCTGATCCTTGCCCTCATCATCGGCGCGTGCTGCTTTTTCCTGATCGCGCGCCGCGATCTGACTGAAAGCATTTTCGTCTACTGGGGCGAGCATTTTTATGAGGCCGGGCGCTATTCCCGCGCCGTTGCGTTCTACAAGGCAGCCATGCACTTTGCGCCGAAGGATGCGGATCTCGCCATTCGTCTGGCTGATGCCTATAAAAAAAGCGGCAACTACACAAAAGCGGAATACACCCTCGTCAGCGCCATCACGCAGATCCCGGACTCAGTACAGCTGTATGTCGCACTTTCCAAGACCTATGTGGAACAGGACAAACTGCTCGACGCAGAGACGATGCTCGGCCGCATCACAAACGACGCCGTTCGGACACAGATCGATGCGCTGCGTCCCGCCGCGCCCGTCATTGAGCCGGAAAGCGGAAATTATTCCGAATACATCGACGTGACCGTTACCGGCGCGTCCGGCACGGTCTACGCCGTGTGCAACAGCGATTTCCCAGCCTCGGAGCAGGATGTATATACCGGCCCCATTTCTCTGGAAGCCGGTGAAAGCAAGATCGTCGCGCTGAGCGTGGCGGAAAACGGCCTTGTAAGCGATGCAGTCTACGCGGGCTATACCGTCGGCAACGTCGTCGAGGAAGTGAAGCTTGCCGACGCCGGGATGGACGCCTATGTGCGTGAACTGCTCGGCAAGACGGCCGGCAGTGCCATTATGTCCGACGAACTCTGGGCCGTTGAGGAATTGGATCTCCCCGATACGGTCGCCTCGCTTGAGGATCTCCCCTATTTCACCGGCCTGCACTCCTTGTCACTGCACCACGGAACGGGATTGGATCTGTCCGCGCTGTCCCAGCTGCCGACGCTGCGGACGCTCGATCTGTCCGGCTGCACGCTCTCGACTGCCGCCATGAACACCATTGTAACGCTGTCGGAACTGACGAGTCTGAACCTGTCCGGCTGCGCTGTGGCGGAGATTGACGCGCTGATCGGCCTGCAAAAGCTGGAAACGCTCGATCTGTCCAACAATACCGTCTCCGATCTGACAGCGCTTTCCGCGCTGCTGGCGCTCAGAGAATTGAATCTGACCAACAATCCCATCACCTCGCTCAGTAATCTCAAAAACTGCACAGAACTCGAAACGCTTTACGCCGGACAGTGCGCAATCACGCGGATTGCGGGCCTTGCCGATCATACGAAGCTTAAAACGCTCGTTCTGTCCGGCAATAAGATCACCGACATTTCCGCGCTGGCCGGCTGCACGGCGATCGAAACGCTCGATCTCAGCGGCAACAGCATTTCTGATATCTCTGTTGTGTCCGGCTTCAAGAAGCTGGTCGATCTCAATGTGAGCAGCAACCAGATCACAGACCTTCCGCAGTTTGACGCAGACACACCGCTCTGGCATGTCGATATCAGCCATAATCAGATTGAAAGCCTTGCCGGTCTGGAAGGAAATCTTGCCGTCAATTTCATCAATGCTGACTATAATCGGGTCAAATCGGTCGCAAAGCTGGAATCGTGCATCATGCTCGTCCGGATGAACCTTTGGGACAACCCCGTGGATGCCGACGAGGTCAAGCAGCTGCAGGATATCGGCATTCTGATCAACTACAACCCCAACTATGTAGAGCCGGAAATAGAATCCTGAGCAAGTACAGCTGGTGCGATTGCCGCTCCCGCACACACCAAGGAACGTTCCCGCACCAGCGCATCATAGAGGAATCGAGTTTTAACGGACTTATGATATACGAACCCGCCCTTCTCAACCGGGAGAAGGGCGGTTTTGCTTACAGATCGTCTGCGTCTTGAACGGGAATTTCGTGCTCGTTCATCGGAAGACCGGTCCAGCTGCCTTGCGGGTCGGTAAAGCTGGGCTGCTGGGCGAAAATCTCCGGCACAAGATCCGGACGGTCTTTTTTGTCGCGTTTTTTCATGCTGCACCTCCTGTTTTCTTTCAGGATGCGCAGGTTCTGCGTTTTTTATTCGAAATGATGCCCGTTGTGGTCGCAGCTCGGCGCGATATCGTCCGCCTCTTTGGAAAAATCGAGCGTTGGCGGCGCATAATGCCGGAGATCTGCGAGGAAGGCCGCGTAATCCGGGCGATTCGTCGGGATGAGCACCTTCTGCGGCTGCTCCAGCAGCCGGTCGGCCGCGGTGAAGCAGAGCGCGTCGACCAGCTCCCGGTCTACGCGCACATGATGCAGCAGGCAGACCTCGCGGAGCTGCGCGATCTCAAAAAAGATGACCGTGCGCGAGCAGAAGATCTCGAGGGCTGCGCCCGCGCCGTCTTCGGGCGGGAGGATGCGGAGGGTATCCTCCGGGATCAGAACATAGCGATTCATAAGCTGCCCCTCACTTCAGATAAATTCTTGCGCCGCCCGCGTAGGGCTGCACCGTGCCCACGCGCTGCGCACTGGGGACCGCATCCTTGAGCGCGGCGAACAGCGCGTCCGCGTCGGCCGGGTCACAGGCAATGAGCAGACCGCCCGCGGTCTGCGGGTCGTAGAGCATATCCTGCACGGCAAGCTCCACGCTGCCGGCATCGACCATGGGCTCGGCAAAGGTGCGGTTGCGGTACATGCCGGCGGGCAGGATACCCATGCGGGCAAAGTCCAGCGCCTCGGGGATGAGGTCGATGGCCGCCGTGTCGATTCTTAGCTGCACGTCGCTGCCGGCCGCCATCTCGGACGCGTGGCCGAGGAAGGAGAAGCCCGTCACGTCCGTGCAGGCGTGGACGCGGAAGGGCACCATGGCGTCGCGTGCGGATTTGTTGAGCGTCGTCATGAGCCGCTGGGCAAGCTGTTTGCCGTCCTCGGACAGAAGCTCCGCCTTCTGCGCCGTGGTGAGGATGCCGATGCCGAGGGGCTTGGTGAGGAACAGCACGTCGCCGGGCTTCGCGCCGGAGTTCGTGAGGATCCTGTCGGGATGGATGAAGCCGGTCACGGCCAGGCCGTATTTCGGCTCGTCGTCATAGATCGAGTGGCCGCCGGTGATGAGCGCCCCGGCCTCATAGACCTTGTCGTAGCCGCCGCGCAGGATCTCATGGACGGTCTGCTTCGGCATGGACTCCGGCACGGCCATGATATTGAGGCAGAGCTTTGGCTCGCCGCCCATGGCGTAGATGTCGGAAAGGGCGTTCGTCGCAGCGATCTGGCCGAAGACGTAGGGATCATCGGCGATGGGCGGGAAGAAATCGACGGTCTGCACGAGTGCAAGCTCGTCCGAGACCTTGTAAACGGACGCGTCGTCGCTCTTGTCGAAGCCGACGAGCAGATTGGGGTCGCTGTGCACGCGGATATCGCCCAGCAGCTGCGCAAGGATCCCCGCGCCGACCTTCGCGCCGCAGCCGGCGCACTTGGCAAGCTTTGTCAGCTTGATCTCATCTTTCATTCTATATTATACCTCCCATGCATTTTGACCCGTGACATTCGAAAGAACGCCCGTATATTCGAGGATCGCCTGCAGCACGCCGCCGCCGATGGCGATGGCCTTGTCCGAGGCGGTATAGCAGTAGGAAAGCTCGCCGCGCGGGTCGACATCGCCGGATTTCATGCCCTTATAGACCGGCGTCCCGTCGGCCAGCATCCCGCGGATGACGCCCGCGATCGTGCAGGCCATCGGCTTGCCGTTCACCTCGCCGACCACATCGCCCGCCTGCACGCGTGCGCCGATATCGGCGAGCTGATGGAAGATCCCGTCGTCCGGCGCGCGCAGCACGCGCTCGCCGGTGAAGCCGCCAATGAGGCCGGGGATATTCGTGTTCGGGATGGGCTCGCCCGTGCGGATGACGCGGCCGAGGGTATGGCCGCGCATGGTCTCGATGACCGCGTGGCAGTCCTTCCCCGCGCAGAAGCCGGGGCCGACGCCGATGACGAGCGGCGCGTCGGTGATCGCGGTGCCGAGATTCTTTTTTGCGAGGATCGCGTCGACCACCACGTCCGGCCGCAGCCACGCGCGGCAGGCAGCCCTGGGGTCGGCGAGCACGGGGATCTGCCCGGCTGAGAGGATGCGGCGGACGTCATCTTCCGTCTCCGCCCGCTCCGCCGTCACGTCCTCGACCTGATAGCTTCCATATAAGATCGCCTGCGAAAAGCAGACCGTGCGGCGGATGGCCGTCGGCTGCGGCAGGTCGGTCATGGCCACGCGCAGGTGCGACCGGAACAGCCGCAGGGCGATGCCCGTGGCAAGATCGCCCGCGCCCCGGATCAGGACAAGCATTCGATCCACTCCTTCTGTAATGCCGCCGCGCAGACCGGGCAGCAAAGTCCCGCCGCCAGCCGTCGGGCCAGCTCTCTGCCCTGCGGCAGATCAGCCTGATTGACGAGCACACGGGTATGCAGGTGCTCATGCTCCAAAAACCGCGCCCAGAGCGCCGGCGTCACGACCGTATCCTCCGGCACGCCGAGCGCCTGCGCGGCAAGCGGCGCGCGGTGGACTGTCTCGCACATCGGCCGTCCGAAGCCGGATGCGCCGACGACAAGAATGGTCTGGTTCGCCTCCGGCGGGATGACAGGCTCGTGGGCCGCATGCGCCTTCAAAGGCAGCCGCTTGGCCCCGTCGGCCTCGACGATCACGTAGTCCGCCAGCCGGGCCAGCGTCCCGACCGGCAGCTCCGGCGGGCCGAATTTCCCGTTTTCCGACCACGCACCCACGCAGATGCAGGGGCTTTTCTCCAGCGCCGCGGCGATCTCCGCCTGCGCCGGCGAGACGAGGCAGGGCATGGTCTTTTCGGGGTAGATATGCGTCGTGGTGCAGACGATGACGCGGGCCTTCCCAGAAAGCTCATGCGCGAGCCGCTCCATGAGCGTGGTCTTTCCGCCGCCGCCGATGATGGCCGTCACACCGGGTCTTATCTGCAGCGCTTCCGACAAGTTCACGGCGCATACCTCCCTTCTGTTTCCTTTCTTAAAGATAACACCCGCGCGGTTCTTCGTCAAGAATATCGGAAGAATGTTGACAATCCCGAACCGAACATGGTAAAATTCAGACATGGAAAATAACTTTCGGCCTGTCCTGACGATTCGGATCTTCGGCGAGGACAAATGCTTCGGCCCCGGCGTAGCCGTGCTGCTGCGCAGAGTCCGCGAGCTGCACTCGCTGCGCGCGGCGGCCATGTCGATCGGCATGGCCTATTCGAAAGCCTGGACCATCCTCAAAAACGCCCAGCTGTCGCTGGGCTTCAAGCTGCTCGATTCCACAACCGGCGGAAAACACGGAGGAGGTGCGACTTTGACGCCGGAGGGCGAAAAACTGCTTGATGCTTACGACAGCTACTGCACCCGGCTCCGCGCCTATGCGCAGGAGCTGTTCGACGAGACCTTTGATGAAATTCTTCCGTAAAGCGTCCTTCTCTGCGCGCCTCCGGCAAAAAACTTTCGTTTTTTCCGCCGGGGGTGTTGTCTTGCGCAGAGCTGCGTTGTATAATGGAAACTAGATAATTGCGGGATTTCCGCAAAATGGAGGTAACACACCATGTTTACAAAACTGATCAGCGCCCTCAAGGCGACCCGCCGTACCATCGTCTTCACCGAAGGCCCCGACGCCCGCATCCTCGAAGCGGCCGACCGCCTGATCAAGGACGATCTGATGGACGTCATCCTCATCGGCAATGTCGACGAGGTCAAGGCTGCCGCAGCCAAGGGCGGCTTCGACATCGCCAAGGCCGAGATCATCGACCCGGCCACCTATGCCGGCATGGATGAGATGGTCGCAAAGATGGTCGAGCTGCGCAAGGGCAAGATGTCTGAGGAAGACTGCCGCGCCGCGCTGGCCAAGGGCAACTATTTCGGCACCATGCTCGTCAAGATGGGCAAGGCCGACGCGCTGCTCGGCGGCGCGACCTACTCCACCGCCGATACCGTCCGTCCGGCTCTGCAGCTGGTCAAGACGAAGAAGGGCGCGCACCTCGTCTCCTCCTCCTTCATCCTCTTCCGCAAGGACAAGGACGGCAACGACGAGAAGTACTGCATGGGCGACTGCGCCATCAACATCGACTATCAGGACACCGTCGACAAGGCGACCGGCGCCGTGACCTTCACCGCAGCCCAGAAGCTGGCGGAAGTCGCCGTCGAGTCCGCCCGCACGGCAGAGTTCTTCGGCATCGACCCGAAGGTCGCGCTGCTGTCCTTCTCCACCAAGGGCTCCGGCAAGGGCGGCACCGTCCAGCTCAGCCACGACGCCACCATCGAAGCGCAGAAGCTCGCGCCCGAGATGGCCATCGACGGCGAAATGCAGTTTGACGCGGCGGTCTCCCCGGTCGTCGGTCAGCTGAAGTTCCCGGGCAGCAAGGTCGCGGGCTACGCCAACACCTTCATCTTCCCGTGCATCGAAGCCGGCAACATCGGCTACAAGATCGCCCAGCGGCTCGGCGGCTTTGAGGCCTACGGCCCCATCCTGCAGGGTCTGAACGCGCCCATCAACGACCTCTCCCGCGGCTGCAACGCCGACGAGGTCTACAAGATGGCCATCATCACGGCTGGCATGGCCTGATCGGACAAGTCTTACATATACCGGTGGCTCCCTTGTGTTAAGGGAGCTGTCACCGAAGGTGACTGAGGGATTGCTGTCGCAGATTTGTGACTTCCCTATGTCTCCGACGGCCATATCTTTTCCCGTGCGTGGGAAAAGATATGGAAGAAAAGGACGCTGATTACTCAAAAACCGCCATCACGTATCTGCTCAATGGACAGACACACTTTTACGCCGTCCCTTTTGCCGATCGATGAATGACTGCCGAAAGAGCACGCCATTGTTGGTGATGGCTGAATCGGATTTTTGAAATTTGCAGCATGCGTCTGCGGGCGCAATAAATCCAAAACGCAAGTTCAGCTTGTGTTTTGAGAGGAGGGACCGGGCTCGTTCCGTCGAGGCTGGTTCCGGCGAAAAGGTCTCTCACGCGACCAATCGAAAAACTTCGTGGGGATACCGCCTTGGGGCGGCATCCCCATATTTTTGCCTTGGAGTATTTTTTCTATGAAACTGACTGATTATCTGGGCGATAAGCCCTTCTGGCGCGTGACCGCGCGGCTGGCGCTGCCGGTGGCGCTGCAGAACGTGCTGACGAGCTCGTTCCAGCTGGTCGATACGATGATGGTCTCGCGGCTCGGCGACGTGACGCTCTCGGCCGTCGGCATGGCCGCGCAGTGGGGCTGGCTGTGCAACCTGCTGAACTTCGGCCTGTGTTCGGGCATGAGCGTATTCATCTCGCAGTACTGGGGCGTCAAGGATCACAAGGGGATCCGGCGCGTCATGGGGCTGGGGCTGGTGTTCTCGCTGTTCGTGTCGCTGCTGTTTCTGGCCGTCGCGCTGGCGGCCCCGGCATGGGTCGTGGGACTTTTTAATCAGGACCCGGGCGTGTTGGACGCGGGCTGCCGGTATCTGCGGATCGTCTGCTTCTCGTATCCGGCCGTCGCGCTGACGTATCTGCTGTCCAACGTCCTGCGCGGGACCGAGCGCGTCCGGCTGCCGCTCTATGTCTCCATCGTCACGACCATTGCCAACGCGTTTGCCGACTACGGCCTGATCTTCGGCGCGTTCGGCCTGCCGGAGCTCGGCGTGCAGGGCGCGGCGATCGCGACGTGCATCTCGTCGTGGCTGGGGCCGGTGCTGATCCTGCTGTTTTCCGTGTTTGAGAAAAACATACTCATCGGACCCGTGCGGGAGCTGTTCGCGTTCAGCTGGAAGCAGCTGGGCGAGTTCTGCACGCGGGCGCTGCCCGTCATGTCGAACGAGGGACTGTGGGCCCTCGGCATGCTGACGCTCAACCGCATCTACGCCAACATGGGCTATGAATATTACGCGGGCATGACCATCTTCAAGACGTTTTCGGAACTGGCCTTCGCCTTCTTCGTCGGCCTTGGCGGCGCGTGCGTCATCATGGTCGGCAAATCCATCGGGCAGGGCAAGATCCGGCGCGGCGTCGCCGACGCGCGGCGGTTTTCCGTGCTGGTGCCGCTGATGGGCCTCATCGTGGGTCTGGCCATGATCGCGGCGCGGCACCCGCTCGTGTCGCTGTTCGCCGCGGGCGACAATCTTTCGGCCACGACGATCTCGACTGCCTACGCCGTGACGATCTTCTGCTCGCTGGAATACTGCTTCCGCAACATCTCCTATGTGCAGGTCGTGGGCGTGTTCCGCTCCGGCGGCGATACGCTGACGGGCATGCTGTTCGACCTCGGAAGTCTCTGGTGCGTGTCGATCCCGCTGACGCTGCTGGCTGCGCGCGTGCTGCAGCTGCCGTTTATCGGCGTCGTGATCTTCGCATATCTGGGTGAGGACATCCCGAAGAGCATCCTCTGCCTGCTCCACTTCAAGCGCATGCGCTGGATCCGCCCCGTCACCGAGGAGGGCCGGGCCGGTCTGCGTGACTATCAGGGCAAATGAGCCCATTTCCCGGCATTCTGCCGCCGCTCCTTCCCTTTGGAAGGCGCGGCGGCTTTTTATTTTCTTTTTACATTCCCCGAAAGATTTGACCAAAGTTTTACCGAAATCTGCTTTCACATTTTAGGTCATAGCAGTATCTTGATGCACGTAGACAAGATGTCGAATCAATTGAAAGGAGATCATCAAAATGAAGAAGATGACCAAAGTTCTCACCACTGTACTTGTAATTGCCCTTGCCGCGCTGACGCTCGCCGGCTGCGCCAAGAAGGATACCTCCCCCGTCACGACCGACGGCTCGACCTCCATGGAGAAGGTCATCGGCACGCTCGGCGAAGCTTTCACCGAAAAGGAAGGCATCAACGTCACCTATAATCCCACCGGCTCCGGCTCCGGCATCCAGGCCGTCTCCGAAGGCCGCTGCGACATCGGCCTGTCCAGCCGCGCGCTGAAGGACGATGAGAAGGCCACCCTGACCGAGACCGTCGTTGCCCTTGACGGCATCGCCATGATCGTGAACCCCGAAAACCCCGTCTCCGATCTGACCGTCGAGCAGATCGCCGACATCTACACCGGCAAGATCACCAACTGGTCCGAGGTCGGCGGCAATGACGCTGCGATCGTCCTCATCGGCCGCGAAGCCGGTTCCGGCACGCGCGACGGCTTCGAATCCATCACCGGTACCAAGGACGCCTGCCAGTACCGTCAGGAGCTGACCTCCACCGGTGACGTCATCACGACCGTCTCCCAGAACCCGGATGCCATCGGCTATGCTTCCCTCGCAGCCCTCAAGGATACCGTCAAGGCTCTGACGGTCGGCGGCGTGGCTCCCACGGAAGAGACCGTCAAGGACGGCAGCTACGTCATCCAGCGTCCGTTCGTCCTCGTGACCAAGACCGGCGAAACGCTCTCCGCCAACGCCCAGAAGTTCTTCGACTTCGCTCTGAGCGCGGAAGCTGCCCAGTACATCACGACCGCCGGCGCAGTTCCGGTGAACGGCTGATATGAAGAAGAAACAGACAATGGAAGACGTCGTACACGGCGTCTTCCTCTTCTTAGGACTCATCACGGTCGGCTGCGTGCTGCTGATCACTGTATATCTGATCGTTTCCGGCCTGCCCGCCATCTCGAAGATCGGGCTCGGCAAGTTCCTGTTCGGCAGCGAATGGGCCTCGACGGCGGCGGAGGCGAAATTCGGCATTCTCCCCTTCATCCTCACGAGCGTCTACGGCACCTGCGGCGCGATCCTGATCGGCGTGCCGGTCGGGTTTCTGACGGCCGTGTTCCTTTCGAAAATGGCGCCCAAAAAGCTCCGCACCGTCATGGAATCTGCGGTCAGCCTGCTCGCGGGCATCCCGTCGGTCGTCTATGGCCTTGTCGGCATGCTGGTGCTGGTGCCGGGGATCCGGAAGCTGTTTCACGTGCCGGACGGCGCGAGCCTGCTCGCGGCCATCATCGTTCTTGCCATCATGATCCTGCCGTCCATCATCAAGGTCTCCGTCAACGCGCTCGACGCCGTGCCGAAGGAGTATGAAGACGCGTCTCTGGCTCTCGGCGCGACGCCGGTCGAGACCTGGTTCCGCGTGTCGGCCCCGGCGGCCAAGAGCGGCATCGCGGCCGCCGTCGTGCTCGGCGTCGGCCGGGCCATCGGCGAGGCCATGGCCGTCATGATGGTCTCGGGCAACGCGCCGAACATGCCGTCGCTGTTTGAAAGCGTGCGCTTTCTCACCACAGCCGTGGCGAGCGAGATGTCCTACGCCTCCGGCCTGCAGCGGCAGGCACTGTTTTCCATCGCGCTGGTCCTCTATGTGTTCATCATGCTCATCAACGCCGCGCTCAACTTTTTCCTGAAGCGCAGAAAGGAGTGACCGTATGCTGACGAATCGACTCTCCGCCTCCCGGCGGATCTATATCACCATCATGCGCGTGCTGCTGGTGCTGGCCGCCGTATTGACGGCCGCGCTGGTCGTGTTCATGATCGTGTACGTGCTCAGCAAGGGCCTGCCGTATGTCACGTGGCACCTGCTCTCGACGAAGCCGAGCTACGTCTCCGGCACGATCGGCATTCTGCCGGATATCTGCAACACGGTGCAGATCCTGCTCGCTTCGCTGCTCATCGTCCTGCCGCTCGGCGTGGGCGCGGCCGTGTATCTCACGGAGTACGCGCAGAACAAAAAGCTCGTCGCGGCCATCGAATACGCCGCCGAGACGCTCTCGGGCATCCCGTCCATCATCTACGGTCTGGTCGGCATGCTGTTTTTCTGTGAATTTCTGGGGATGCAGACCTCCCTGCTCGCGGGCGCGCTGACGCTCGTGATCATGAACCTGCCGACCGTCCTGCGCACGACGCAGGAAAGCCTGCGGACCGTCCCGCAGAGCTACCGCGAGGGCGCGTTCGGCCTCGGCGCGGGCAAATGGCGCGTGGTGCGCACGGTCGTGCTGCCGGGCTGCATCGACGGGATCGTGACCGGCTGCATTCTTTCGGCCGGGCGCATCCTCGGCGAGTCCGCCGCGCTTCTGTTCACCGCGGGCTTCGCGCACACGCTCAATAAATTTATCGTAGGCCTTGCCAGCCCCGGCGCGACGCTGACCGTCGCCCTGTACGCCTATGCCAAGGAGGAGGGCGAGTTTGACGTAGCCTTCGCCATCGCGGCCATCCTTATGATCCTCACCCTGCTCATCAACCTCGCGGCCGGGATCGTCGGCAGACAGATCCAGAAACGGAGCCAGGCATGAAGACAGTCAACCCCTGCGGCCTGAAGCGGGCCGCGCTCATCAACGATCTGTCCTGCTTCGGCAAGTGCTCTTTGAGCGTCTCGATGCCGATCCTGTCCAGCTACGGGATCGAGACCGTCCCGCTGCCGACGGCCCTTCTCTCGACGCACACGGGCGGCTTCACCGGCTACGTCGTGCAGGACACGACCGAAGCCATGCGCGCGTTTGCCGCGCACTGGAAGCAGGTCGGCGTGCAGTTTGACTGCATCGCCACCGGCTACTGCTGCTCGCCGGAGCAGATCCGGCTCGCGGCGGAGTTCATCCGCAGCTTCGCAGACGGGCGGACACTCGTCGTGGTCGACCCGGTGCTGGGCGACCACGGAAGGCTCTATAGTGGCTTTACCGACGCGCATGTCGACGCCATGCGGGAGCTGTGCAGTCTGGCGGACGTGATCACGCCCAACCGGACGGAGGCGGCGCTGCTCTCGGGCCTCGCCTGCTCCAGCGCGGACGAGACGCTTCTCTACGCGCAGCAGGTCAAAAACACCATTCTCACCAGCGTCCGCACCGAGACCGGCATCGGCTATCTTGCGCGGCTGGACGGCGGCATCCGCCTCGTGCTGCGGCCCTTTGTCGAGCTGACGCTGCACGGCGCGGGCGATGTCTTTACGAGCGCCCTGTGCGGCGAGCTGCTGTGCGGAAAAGCGCCGATGGACGCGCTGGACAGCGCCGCGGACTTCTGCGACCGCTGCATCCACGAAACGGTCAAGCGCCAGCCGTGGCACTGGTACGGCCTGGCCTTCGAGCCGGTATTGAAAGGAAATCACGTATGAACGATATCATCACGGTGAAAGACCTGCGGCTCTGGTACGGCCAGACGCAGGCACTCAAGGGCGTGTCCATGGACATCCCGGAAAAAAGCATCACGGCCCTCATCGGCCCCTCCGGCTGCGGCAAATCGACGTTCCTCAAGACGCTCGACCGCATGAACGATCTCGTGCCGGGCGTGCGCATCGAGGGCGAGGTCCAATACAATGGGCAGAATATCTTCGCCCCGCAGGTCGACGTCAACGAGCTGCGGCGGCAGATCGGCATGGTTTTCCAGAAGCCGAATCCCTTCCCCATGAGCATCTATGACAACATCGCCTACGGCCCCCGGACGCACGGCGTGCGCAGGAAGGACGAGCTCGACGAGATCGTCGAGCAGTCGCTGCGCGGCGCGGCGATCTGGGACGAGGTCAAGGATCGGCTGAAAAAGAGCGCCCTCGGCCTCTCCGGCGGCCAGCAGCAGCGGCTGTGCATCGCGCGGGCGCTGGCTGTGCAGCCGCAGGTCCTTTTGATGGACGAGCCGACGAGCGCGCTCGACCCCATCTCGACCTCCAAGATCGAGGAGCTCGCCACGAACCTCAAGGAGCAGTACACCATCATCATCGTCACCCACAACATGCAGCAGGCGCTGCGCATTTCGGATAAAACGGCGTTTTTCCTGCTCGGCGAGCTCATCGAATACGATGACACGCAGAAGCTGTTCTACCAGCCGAAGCAGAAGCGCACCGAGGATTACATCACCGGGAGGTTTGGCTAATGAGAAGTAAATTTGACCAGCAGCTCGCCGCCCTCAACCAGGAGCTGACCGAGATGGGCGCGACCTGCGCGCAGGCCATCGGCCTGGCCGCACAGGCCCTGGAGCAGCAGGATGTGGCGCTCGCGGCCCCCGTGGGGCAGCTCGAGGAGCAGACGAACGAGCAGGAGCGCACGATCGAGGCCCTGTGCCTGAAGCTGCTTCTGCAGCAGCAGCCCGTCGCCCGCGATCTGCGGCAGATCTCCGCCGCGCTCAAGATGATCACCGACATGGAGCGCATCGGCGATCAGGCCGCGGACATCGCGGAGATCATCCCCTTCTTCCTCAGCCACAACACCTTTGACTGCACACTCGTCTGCCGCATGGCGCAGCAGGCCAGCTCCATGGTCACGCAGAGCGTCGACGCGTTCGTGCGCCGCGACGTGTATCTGGCCCGCTCCGTCGCCGGGCAGGACGATCTGGTCGACGAGGACTTCACCGCCGTCAAGCAGGCGCTCATCGCCGCCATCGCCCGCGAGCCCGGGCAGGGTGAGGTCGCGCTGGATCTTCTGATGATCGCCAAGTATTTTGAGCGCATCGGCGATCACGCCGTGAACCTCTCCGAGTGGGTCGAATTCTCCGTCACCGGCGTCCACAAGCACGACGGCGTGGAGTACGAATAAGGCCCAGTTTCGCGCAAAAAAGCCGCCCGGATGGGCGGCTTTTCGTTGTTATTCGGCAGAGGGCTTTCTGCATTCGTCGGTGATCTCCCGTTTGAGCTCGCGCAGGGCGGGCGATTCCGGGTCGCGGGGATAGGCAAAGCCGGTCAGGTCAAAGGAGCGGAGCGTGCTGTCCGGGTGCATGACGAGGATCCGCTGGCCCAGCAGCAGCGCCTCTTCGAGCTGGTGCGTGACCAGCACGATGGTGCGCGGGAGCTTCCGCTGGATGGCCAGCAGCTGCGTCTGCAGCTCGCCGCGGGTCAGAAAATCGAGCGAGGCGAACGGCTCGTCCATCAAAAGCAGCTGCGCCTGGCTTGCAAGGATGCGCGCAAGGCCGAGCCGCTGCTTCATGCCGGTCGAAAGCTCCATGGGCGTGAGGTCGGCATAGTCCTCCAGCCCGACCAGACGGACGAAGTCCGCGGCCTTTTCATACCGCTCCTCCGGCGTCTTGCCGACGCCGCAGGCCATGGCGACGTTGCGCTGCACGTTCGTCCAGGTGATGACATAGGGGTCGGGGCTCAGCATGGCGCTGTGCCAGCCCTGCGGGATGCTGATCTCGCCGGCGTCCGGCTGTTCCTTCCCGGCCAGCAGCTTCAGGAGGGTGCTCTTGCCGCAGCCGCTGCGGCCGACGATGACGGTCAGATGTCCGGCGGCGAACGTCACCGAGAGGTCCTTCAGCACCTGCCGCGTGCGGCTTTGCCGCTGCTCGCCGGTGATGACGATCTCCGTACTGTAGGATGTATAAGCCTTGTCCACATGCCGCAGGGTCACCGCGTCCATAAATATGCCTCCGTTCGGTCCGATTTCCTGCTATTTTACCAGATTTGGCGGCTGAACTCAAGCTTCTTTTTCCGTTTTCGCCTCTTGCATTCCCCGCGGCGGGAGCGTATGATAGTCGCGCAAAAAATGATCGTCAAGAGGGTATCTTTTTATGAGCAAGGGCAAACATGATCAGGTCGACATGCTGCACGGGCCGCTTCTCGGGAAACTGGTCCTGTTCGCGCTGCCGCTGGCGCTCAGCAGCATCCTGCAGCAGCTGTTCAACGCTGTCGACATCGCTGTCCTCGGCCAGTTCGCCACCAGCCAGGACCAGGCCGCCGTGGGCTGCACGTCGGCCGTCATCAACATGTTCCTCAATCTGTTCCTCGGCATCTCCGTGGGCGCGAACGTCGTCATCGCGACGTACATCGGCCAGCGGGATAAGGAGAAGGTCCAGGCCTCCGTGCATACCGCGATGCTGATCGCGCTCATCAGCGGCTTTGTGATGATGCTTGTGGGGTTCGTGACCGCGCGGCCGATCCTGGAGCTCATCCAGACGCCTGAGAGCGTGCTGGACAAGGCGGTCTTGTACCTGCTCATCTATTTTGCCGGAATGCCGTTCATCATGGTGTATAACTTCGGCGCGGCAATTTTGCGCAGCGTCGGCGATACGAAGCGGCCGCTCATCTGCCTGACGGTGTCCGGCGTTCTGAACGCGGGACTCAATATTTTCCTCGTCGCCGTGTGCGGCATGGACGTCGACGGCGTCGCGATCGCGACGGTCTTGTCCAACGTCGTCAGCTGCGTGGTGGTCGTGTGGATGCTCTGCCGGGAGAAGAGCGAGATCCGCCTGTCGCTGCGCGCGCTGCGGATGGACCGGGCGCTGCTCGGCCGGATGCTCGCCATCGGCCTGCCGGCCGGTCTGCAGAGCACGGTCTTCACCTTCTCCAACGTGTGCATCCAGTCGACGCTCAACTCGTTCGGCACGGCGGCCATGGCCGGTTCGTCCGCGGCGCTCAACTATGAATTTTTCGCCTATTTCCCCGTCGTCGCCTTCGGGCAGGCGGCCGTGACCTTCTCCAGCCAGAACTTCGGCGCCGGGCAGTATGACCGCTGCCGGAAGATCTTCCGGCAGACGATGCTGCTGTCGCTGGTGTGCGCGGAGGTGATGGGGCTGGGCTTCGTGTTCGGCAAGGAGCTGTTCGTCCGCTTCTTTACCGCCGAGGCCGACGTCGCCGAATTCGCCTACATCCGCATGTGCACGCTCCTGCCGTTTTACTTCCTTGTGCCGCTGTATGAGGTCGGCGGGGCCGCGCTGCGCGGCATCGGGCATTCGCTGGCCCCGGCCGTGCTGACGGTGCTGGGCACATGCGTGCTGCGGCTCATCTGGGTCTTCACGGTCTGCCGCATCTGGCCGGATTACCGCGTGCTGATGTTCGTCTACCCCATCACGTGGGCGCTGACCGGCGCGGCCATCATGGTCTGCTACTTCCTTGTCGACCGCAAGCTCGCCAAAAAATTCCTCACCGCCCAGACACACTGAATCTTGTCCGGCGCGGGCACATTTGGTATAATGACAGGGCAGCACCGCGCAATTGCGTCTGCGCGCTTCGGCGGATCTTTTCCGCCAATCCTGCGGTTTGAAAAGCTTGAAATATTGCGCAGCCGTTGGCGACGAAGGAGCCTTACGGATGCGGCATGCCCCTTGCGGGTACATACAGGATTCCTGCGCTTTTCAAACCTTGCCTTGGCGAAAAATCTCTCGCCGGATCTGCTTGCAGAATTGTGCGGTGCTGCCTCAGAAATTTCAGACAAACAGGTAACGCGCATAGGAGAGTTTCTCCTATGCGTCCTGGTTTTTCTTATTTTATGCGGCAAACCGCTTAAAACCGCTTGCCGTTATATTCCGCGGCCGCCTTTTCACAGCCGTTTTTCACGATGCACAGCGCCGCCTCCGCCGCGTGCTCCATCGCGTCCTGATAGTCGGGCCACTCGGTCTTCGACACGGTGGAGAGCACCCAGTCGGCCAGGTCGTAGTCCGGGTGCGGCTTGGCGCCGACGCCAATCTTGACCCGCGGGAACTGGTCGGAGCCCAGGCAGGAAATGATGGACTTGAGGCCGTTGTGGCCGCCGGCCGAGCCGTTTTTGCGGATGCGGAGCTTGCCGACGGGGAGCGAGATATCGTCAAACAGGACGAGCACCCGCTCCGGCGGGATCTTGTAGAAATGCGCGGCGGCCTCGATGGCGATGCCGGAGGCGTTCATATACGTCAGCGGCTTCATGAGAAACAGCCGCTGGCCGCCAAAGTCCGCCTGCGCGGTGAGCGCCTTGAAGCGCTCTTTGGAAACCTTGACCTGCAGGCGCGCGGCCAGCAGGTCAAGGGTCATAAAACCGGTATTGTGTCTGGTCTTCTCGTATTCGGCGCCCGGATTACCGAGCCCCGCGATCAGCCAGTCATAATTGGGTCTTTGAAACAGCATAAAAATCAGAACAGAACAGACATCGAGTTTTCTTCGTAAATTCTCTGGATGGCGTCGGCAAAGATCGGGGAAACGTCCAGATACTTGATCTTGCTGCATGCGCCCTCGAGCGGCGGGATGGTGTTGAGGAAGGTCAGCTCCTTGATGCAGCTGTCGGCGATGCGCTCATTGGCCGGGCCGGAGAGCACGCCGTGGGTCGCGCAGGCGTAGACCTCGGTCGCGCCGCCGATCTCCACGATGGCCTTGGCCGCGTTGCACAGGGAACCGGCGGTATCGACCATATCGTCGAAGAGGATGCACTTCTTGCCCTTCACGTCGCCGATGACGTTCATGACCTCGCACTGGTTGGCCTTTTCGCGGCGCTTGTCGACGATGGCGAGGTTCATGCCCATCTTGTTGGCGAAGGTCCGGCTGCGGGCGACGGAGCCGACATCCGGGGAGACGACGACCATATCTTCCGGATGCTCGAACTTGGACATATAATACTTCACGAAAATGGGGTTGGAGAGCAGGTTATCGACAGGGATGTCGAAGAAGCCCTGGATCTGGGCAGCATGGAGATCCATGGTCAGCACGCGGTCCGCGCCCGCGGCCTCGATCATATTGGCGACGAGCTTTGCGGAGATGGGGTCGCGGCCCTTGGCCTTGCGGTCCTGGCGGGCATAGCCGAAATACGGGATGACGGCGGTGATGCGGCCGGCAGAAGCGCGGCGGCAGGCGTCGATCATGATGAGCAGCTCCATCAGGTTGTTGTTGACCGGCTTGCAGGTCGACTGGACCAGGAACACATCGCTGCCGCGGACAGATTCATTGATCGTCAGGGAAACCTCGCCGTCAGCAAAGGTGGTCACGGTGCAGTCGCCCAGCGGCAGCCACAGCTTGCGGCAGACGCCCTCAGCAAACGGGCGGTTGGCGTTCGCGCAGAATACCTTGACGTTCTTACCATGAGAAATCATATGAAATTACCCTCTCTCTTGTGTGATTCGCTCTGTTCTGTGTTGTTCTGTATGTATTTGGAGGCGGCACGCGCCGCCGGGAAAACAAAGGTCCTGCAATCACTTTTCTTTCAGCTTATGCCGGTTCGCCCAGTCGCGCTTGTTCTGCTGGCGGGCGCGGGCGATGGCGAGCGCCGCGGGCGGCACATCGTCGGTCACGGTGGAGCCGGCGGCGATATATGCACCCTCGCCCACATGGACGGGCGCGATGAGGTTCGTATTGCAGCCGATGAAGGCGTTGTCGTCAATGACGGTGCGGGATTTGTGGACCCGGTCATAGTTGACGGTCACGGTGCCGCAGCCGAAGTTGATGTTCTTGCCCACGTCGCTGTCGCCGACGTAGGTCAGGTGCGAGATCTTCGTGCCGTCGCCGATGGTGGAGTTCTTGACCTCCACAAAATCGCCGCAGCGCACGTGGCTGCCGATCCGCGAGCCCGGACGGACATAGGCAAAGGGCCCGACCGTCGTGTCGCTGCCGATCTCGGAATCGTAGACCTGCGAGGCGTTGACCTTCGTCCCCTCGCCGACCTTGACATTTTCCAGATAGCTGTTCGGCCCGATGGTGCAGCCGTCGGCAATGGAGGTCGTGCCGCGCAGCACGGTCCCGGGCAGAAGCTCGGTCCCGGCCCCGACGAAGACCGTCGGCTCGACATACGTGTTGTTATAATCCCAGATCGACACGCCTGCGGCGGCGAGATTGTACAGAACGCCGCGGCTCAGCAGCGGCTGCCACTCGGCCAGCTGCTGCATGGAGCAGACGGCGTACACGCCGTCACGGTCGGTATAGGGCACGCCGTGGTCCTTGAGGAAATCGGTAAAGATGAACGTATCGTCCAGCGCGTCCATCAGCGCCTGACGGCTGACGGCGCTCACGCCGCTCTCGACCGGCGCGCCGGAGAACGAATCCTCATCCACGGCGAACGGATCGATGACGGCAGGGCCGGTGACGACGATGACGTCCTCCTCCTGCTCGTCGGCGGTGGACAAAAAGACGTGGAGCTGGTCGGCCGTCTCCTCGAGCTTGGCGCAGCTGAGGTCGCAGTCGCCGGGGAAGCACTGCCGCGCCTCCGATAAAAACCGCTCGTGGCAGACCAAAAAGAAGCGCCCAACCCCGCCGGCAGCCAGAGAACGCGTCAGCCACGCAAGCAGCGGCGTCCCCATGATCGCCTGCAGCATCATTGGGCGGGAATATCCGGTTTTACCAGTATCATCGGGTACAAAGACCACCGCGGACAGACCGGACATACGCACCACACCCCTTTCTCAGGCCATTCTGCCTGTATTATAGCAGACCTTGCGTCGGCTGGCAAGGGCACAGCTGCTTTTTCACCGGACAAAACCGGGCATGTTTCGCGGTTTTGCGTAAAAACCGCCGGTTACCCCGCAGAATTCCGCCTGCACTGGGGCGGCCCGCCGGTGTTTCCCGAAAAAACGGAGAAAGTTTTTTGGAAAAAATGGCTATTCATTGCGTAAGTGAACAAACTATGGTATAAATATGATAACTATGTTTCAGAAAAAGAGGATCCTACATGCTGACACTCAAAAATCTCAGTCTGACGGCCAGCGACGCGCAGGGCCGCACAGACATTGTCAAAAACGTCAGTCTGGACGTTGAGGACGGGAAGTTCCTCGTGATCACCGGCCCGAATGGCGGCGGCAAGACGACGCTCGCCAAGCTCATCATGGGCCTTGCTACGCCGACCGGCGGCCAGATTTTGCTTGACGGGGAAGACATCACGCCCCTCTCCATCACCGACCGCGCCCGCCGCGGCATCTCCTACTCCTTCCAGCAGCCGCCGCGGTTCAAGGGCATGAAGGTCTCGGACCTGCTGACCATCGCGGCCGGAAAGACGCTCTCGCACGACGAGGCCTGTTCCTACCTGACGCAGGTCGGCCTTTGCGCGCGGGATTATCTCGGCCGCGACGTGGACACGAGCCTGTCCGGCGGCGAGGTCAAGCGCATCGAGATCGCCACGCTGCTGGCCAAAAATTCCCGGCTCATGATATTCGACGAGCCGGAGGCCGGCATCGACCTGTGGTCCTTCGCCCGCCTGACCGAGACCTTCCGCGACCTGCATGAGAAGGGCCGCCACACGATCATCATCATTTCCCATCAGGAGCGCATCATCCGCCTGGCCGACGAGATCGTCCTGCTGGCAAACGGCGAGATCGCCGGACGCGGCACGGCGGACGAGCTCTATCCCCGCCTGCTGTCCCAGACCGTCGCAGGCTGCAATCTGCTGGAGGTGAACGGAACATGCTGAACGACATCCAGAAAAGCATCCTGCAGACCGTCTCCGACATGGTCTCCATCCCCGACGGCGCGGTCAACATCCGCCTCAACGGGCAGAAGGAGTTCCGCCAGAACTCCGAGCACATCCAGATTGTCTCCAAGACCGACAAGGACGGCATCGACATCCGCATCGCGCCCTTCACCAAGAGCGAAAACGTCCACATTCCGGTCATCCTGAGCAAGTCCGGCTTCCACGATCTGGTCTACAACGACTTCTTTGTCGGCGAGGGCGCGGACGTGACCATTGTCGCGGGCTGCGGCATCCACAACTGCGGCGACTGCGACTCCGAGCACGACGGCATCCACACCTTCTACATCGGCAAAAATGCGAAAGTCCACTATATCGAAAAGCACTACGGCGAGGGCGAAGGCAGCGGCAAGCGGATCCTGAACCCGCAGACCATCGTCTATCTCGAGGAGGGCGCGTCCATCGTCATGGACACCAGCCAGATCGGCGGCGTCGACGACACCAAGCGCTATACCAAATGCGAGGCCAACGGCGCAAACTCCGAGGTGCAGATCAACGAAAAGCTCCTGACCGCGGGCGACCAGCACGCCGTCAGCGAGATGGATGTGATCCTGAACGGCGAAGGCTCACGCACGCGCGTCGTGTCGCGGTCGGTCGCCAAGGAAGCATCTACGCAGATCTTCTATCCCCGCGTGCAGGGCAACGCCCCCTGCTTCGGCCACGTGTCGTGCGACTCGATCATCATGGGCGCGGCCAAGGTCCGCTCCATCCCCGAGATCTCCTGCAACCATGTCGACGCCGCGCTCATGCATGAGGCCGCCATCGGCAAGATCGCGGGCGAGCAGCTGCTCAAGCTCGAGACGCTCGGCCTGACGCCGGAGGAGGCGGAGGAGAAAATTCTGGAGGGCTTCCTCCGCTGATCGTCAGCCTTCACAATTTTTTACGGTTAAATTTGTGTAAAATCACTTGCTTTTCCGTGTTTTCTCCCATATACTGAACCCGTGAACGAATAAAAAAAGATACCCTGCCATCGGAGCAGGAAGAGAGGCGTCATGAGATGAATCTGGAAGAATTACGCGCACGCAAGGGCTTTATCTGCGATATGGACGGCGTCATCTACCTCGGCAACCAGCTGCTGCCGGGTGTGGCGGAGTTCGTGACATGGCTGAACGAAAACGACAAGCGGTTTTTGTTCCTGACCAACTCGTCGGAGCGGTCGCCCAAGGAGCTGCAGCAGAAGCTGCAGCGCATGGGGCTGGACATCGGCGAGGAGCATTTCTATACCAGCGCGCTGGCCACCGCCGCATTTCTCAAAAAGCAGGCGCCGGGCTGCACCGCGTTCGTGATCGGCGCGCCGGGGCTTCTGAACGCGCTGTACGACGTAGGCGTCACGATGAACGACGTCGACCCGGATTACGTGATCGTCGGCGAGACGGCAAGCTATAATTACGAGGTCATCACCAAGGCCGTCCGGCTGGTTCTGAACGGCGCGCGGCTGATCGCCACGAATTCCGACCTCACGGGGCCGACGGAATTCGGCATCGCGCCCGCCTGCCGCTCGCTCGTCGCACCCATCGAGCTTGCGACGGGCAAAAAGGCCTACTTCATGGGCAAGCCCAACCCGCTCATGATGCGCACCGGCCTGCAGCTGCTGGGCGTCCACTCGGAAGAGGCCGCCATGGTCGGTGACCGGATGGACACCGACGTCATCGCCGGCATGGAATCCGGCCTCGCCACCGTCCTCGTCCTCTCCGGCTGCACGAGCCGCACAGACGTAAACGACTACCCCTACCGCCCGACCTACATCCTGAACGGCGTCGGAGATATCCCCGGCTAATAAACCCAAAAGCAGCCCGAAAGGGCTGCTTTTTTCATCCCCCAGGCTCCCTTGTGTAAAGGGAGTTGTCAGCCGCAAAGCTGACTGAGGGATTGTTCTCCGCCGCAGCGGAATGGCTTCCCCTATGAGGGGAAGCTGTCGCCGGAGGCGACTGATGAGGTGGACAGCGTCTCGTAAATGCAACTGCCGCCACCTCCCCCCGTCACGGCTTCGCCGTGCCGCCTTCTCCGCGTAGGGGAAGGCTTTTTGCGTGTGTCGGGTATGTTTCACGTGAAACATAAGAAAATATAAAATCGTGGGCGAATATTGCTTTTTTGAAAACGGGCCGGTATAATATAGGTTACAAAATTGTGCGCGAGGGAGTGTGAGGCGGCCTATGGGGCGGATCTTGGCGTTTGTGAACCAAAAGGGCGGCGTTGGAAAGACGACGTCGGCGGTCAATCTGGCGGCTGCGCTGCAGAAAGCGGGCAAAAAGGTCCTGCTCTGCGATTTTGACCCGCAGGCCAACGCGACCTCCGGTCTGGGCGTAGAAAAGAGCGCTGCGGCGCACTCTACCTATGAGCTCGTGATCGACGGCTTCCCGGCTGCGGACGCGGTCATCCATACGCCGTACTGCGACGTGCTGGCGTCGAATGTGGCGCTGTCCGGCGCGGGCGTGGAGCTCGTCGGGATGGACGCGCGGGAATATGCGCTCAAGCACGCGCTCGAGCCGCTGCGCGCGCAGTATGACTACATCTTTATCGACTGCCCGCCGTCATTGGAGCTGCTGACGCTGAACGCGCTGTGCGCGGCGGACCAGGTGCTGATCCCCGTGCAGTGCGAATATTACGCGCTCGAGGGCCTTTCGGACCTGATGGTGACGCTCCGCGCGGTCAAAAAGCGGCTGAACCCAACGATCTCGATCTTCGGGGTGCTGCTCACCATGTACGACGGCCGGACGAATTTCTCCGCCCAGGTCGCCGAAGAGGTGCGCCGCCACTTCCCCGGCAAGGTGTTCGCCGCGGCCATTCCGCGCAACGTCCGGTTGTCCGAGGCACCCAGCCACGGCATGCCCGTGTGCGCCTACGATAAGTTCAGCCGCGGCGCGGCGGCGTATGACGCCGTTGCGCAGGAGATCCTTGCAAAAGAGTCTGATTGAGAGGAGCTGCGACTATGGCAACGCAAAAAGGTCTCGGCAAGGGCCTTGGCGCCCTGTTCGGAGATATCAATGAGCAGACCGAAACGCCTGCGGAGGGCGCGGTCAGCCTGCCGCTGCAGAAGATCGAGCCCAATCCCCTGCAGCCCAGAAAAACCTTCGACCCGGACGAGCTCGCTTCGCTCGCCGAGTCTATCCGCATGCACGGCATCATCCAGCCGCTGACGGTCCGCAAGCTGCCGTCCGGCTTTTATCAGATCATCGCCGGCGAGCGCCGCTGGCGCGCGGCGCGGCTCGCGGGGCTTTCCGACGTGCCGGTCGTCATCATCGAGGCCGACGACAAGAAGGCGATGGAGCTCGCGCTCATCGAAAACCTGCAGCGCGCGGACCTCAACCCGATCGAAGAGGCGCTCGGCTATCAGGAGCTCATGGGCACCTATGAAATGACGCAGGAGCAGGCTGCGGCCCGCGTGGGCAAATCCCGTCCCGCGGTCGCAAACGCGCTGCGTTTGCTGAGCCTCAGCCCGGCCGTTCTGGAGCTGGTGAAGGACGGGGCGCTCTCCGCCGGTCACGCGCGGGCGCTGCTGCCGGTCAAGGACGAGGCGCAGCAGCTGTCTCTGGCGCAGAAGGTCATGGCCCTCGGCCTGTCCGTCCGGCAGACGGAGGCGCTTTGCAAAAAGCTCAGCAAGCAGGCCCAGCCTGCCAAACCCCAGCCGCCGCAGGTGGATTATCTGGCGGAATGTGAAAAGGAACTCACGGCCGGTCTCGGCCGCAAGGTCCGGATCGTCTCCGGCAAGCGCAAGGGCCGGATCGAACTGGAATACTACGGACAGGAGGATCTGCAGCAGCTCTATGACGCCCTGCAGACCATCCGCAAAAAGGAGCATCACTGATGGACGAAAACAAAAACCCGCAGACGCAGCCGGAGGCCGCGCAGGATCCCGGCAAGCCGCTGAGCGAAAAGCGCAAGGCCGCGCTGCTGCGCTATATGACGATCCTGTTTTCCGCCGCCTTTGTGCTGGTGCTGATCTCGCTGATTTTGCAGATGCATTCCTCGGAGGCGAAGATCTCCGAGCTGAATGCCGCCAGCACCAGCGCGCTCTCCAACGCCGAGGCGCTGCAGGCGGAAAACCGCAGCCTGCAGGACGAGAAGATCGCCCTGGAGCAGGAAAACAAGGAGCTGCAGGCGAAGCTCGACGAGCTGAATGAAAAGCTCGACGCCGCCTCGCAGGCCGAGGAGGACGCCGCTGCCGCGGAAAACGAAATGATCAAGTCCCTGCGCACCGAGCGCGACCGGACGAAGGAAGCCTATGAAGCGCTTCTGGAGGCGAAGAGCTGCGACACGCGCGAGGGGAACGTTACCTTCTCCCGCGCCATGCAGACGCTCGAGCGGCTGAAGGATTATCTGGGGCCCACGGCGCTGGAGGAATACCAGACGCTGGGCGGAGAATGACAGGAGGAGAAGAAACCAATGATCGATATCAGATTTTTGCGGGAAAATCCGGATGCAGTTCGCGAAAATATCCGGAAAAAGTTCCAGGATGAAAAGCTGCCGCTCGTCGACGAGGCCATCCGCCTCGACGCGGAGAAGCGCGCGGCCCAGCAGGAATGCGAGCAGCTGAAGGCCGCCCGCAATAAGCTCTCGAAGGCCAACGGGCCGCTCTATGGCCAGCTCAAAAAGGCGGACGAGGCACAGAAGGCCGAGCTCCAGAAGCAGATCGAGGAAAATAATGCCAAGGTCAAGGCCGACGACGACCGCCGCGCCGAGCTCGAAAAGAAGCAGGCCGAGGCCGAGGAGAAGCTGCGCGAGATCATGTATGTGATCCCGAACATCATCGATCCCTCCGTCCCCATCGGCCCGGACGACAGCCATAACGTCGAGGTCCAGCGCTTCGGCGAGCCCGTCGTGCCCGATTTCGAGATCCCGCACCACGTCGATATCATGCAGTCCTTCGACGGCATCGACAAGGATTCCGCCGGCCGCGTCGCCGGTATGGGCTTTTATTATCTGCTGGGCGACATCGCCCGGCTGCACGAGGCCGTGCTGGCCTACGCACGCGATTTCATGATCGATGAGAAGCACTTCACCTACGTCATCCCGCCGTTCATGATGCACGGGAGCGTGGTCAAGGGCGTCATGTCCTTCCCGGAGATGGAAGCCATGATGTACAAGATCGAAGGCGAGGACCTCTACCTCATCGGCACGAGCGAGCATACCATGATCGGCCGCTTCATCGACCAGATCATCCCCGAGGCAAAGCTCCCGCTGACGCTCACCTCCTACTCCCCCTGCTTCCGTAAGGAAGTCGGCAGCCACGGTCTCGAGGAGCGCGGCGTGTACCGCATCCATCAGTTTGAAAAGCAGGAAATGATCGTCGTCTGCCGTCCGGAGGAATCCATGGACTGGTACAACAAGCTCTGGAGCTACTCGGTCGAGCTGTTCCGCAATCTGGAGATCCCGGTCCGGCAGCTCGAATGCTGCTCCGGCGATCTGGCCGACCTCAAGGTCAAATCCTGCGACATCGAGGCCTGGAGCCCGCGGCAGAAGAAGTATTTCGAGGTCTGCTCCTGCTCGGACCTCGGCGATGCGCAGGCCCGCCGCCTGTCCATCCGCGTCAAGGGTGCCGACGGCAAGATGTATCTGGCCCACACGCTCAACAACACCTGCGTCGCGCCCCCACGCATGCTCATCGCGTTCCTGGAAAACCACCTCCGGAAAGACGGCTCCGTCACCATCCCCAAATGCCTCCAGCCCTACATGGGCGGCAAGGAAGTGCTGATCCCGAAGCACTGATAAGCTCCGAACGATATGTGCTAAAAGCCTTCCCCTCATAGGGAAAACCATTGGAGTGCGTTCCCCAAGGCCTCCCCTCCCAGGGAAGGTGGCTCGGCGAAGCCGAGGCGGAGAGGTCGCCGCAAATATGCAGCAACCTCTCAGTCACCTTCGGTGACAGCATCCCTACCTCTTTTGTCCCTTCGGGACATTTCCCCCTGATAGGGGGAATCGGCCCCTGGAAGGGGAGCCTTTCTTTTGCAACGAATGAAGGCGCAGGGGGCGGGCCTGCGCCTTTGGATCAATGTCTGTATTTGTCGTCGAGCGTGGCCTTGAGCGAGCCGGCGGCGACCTCGCGGATGGCGAGCGTCACGGGCTTCTCCTCGAGCGGCTCATGCGTGAGCTCGGATTCGATCGACAGCTGCCGGGCGCGGTGCGCCACGACGTTGACGAGCAGATAACGGCTGTCCACATTCTTGAGAAGTTCCGACATTGCGGGGTAAAGCATTAGAGTTCCTCCTTTATGCAATGGATGCGATCCATCATTTTACACTTTTCTGCGGTCATGATCGCCAGCAGCTCCGCTGCGGCATGGCCGACCGTATCGTTGACGACGAGATAGTCGTACTGGTATGCCTGGCTGTATTCCCATTTTGCCCGTTCCATGCGCTTTTCCATCGCCTCGGGGCTCACGTCGCCGCGTTTTTCGAGCCTGCGGCGGATCTCGGCGAGCGAGGGAGCCGTCAGGAAAACGAGCACGGCCTCGGGCAGGCGCTTTTTGATGTTCAGCGCGCCGACGACATCGACGTCCATGACGACATCGGTCCCGGCCTCGAGCGCCTCGCGGATGGGGGCCAGCGGGGTGCCGTAGTAGTTGCCGACGTACTCCGCGTGCTCGAGCAGCTCTCCGTTTTCGATCATGGTCTCAAACTGGGCGCGGGTCACGAAATAATAGCTCTTGCCGTCGACCTCGCCCGGGCGCATGGGCCGGGAGGTTGCGGATATGGAATACTGCACCCGCTCGCGCTGCTGCACGACGCTGTTCAGGACGGTATTTTTTCCGACGCCCGAGGGGCCGGACACCGCAAACAGTTTTCCCTTCATGGCTGTACGCTCGTCTCCTCTGCATTCTTTTCTTCCATGCGCGCGGCAATGGTCTCCGGCGTGACGGACGAGAGGATGACATGATCCGTATCCATCAGCAGAACGGATTTCGTCCTGCGGCCGAACGACGCGTCGAGCAGCATCCCGCGCTCGCGCGCCTCCTGCACGACGCGCTTGATGGGGGCCGAGTCCGGGCTGACGACAGCCAAAATCCGCCCCGCCGCGACGGCGTTGCCGAAGCCGATCGAGATCAGTTTCATAGCTTCCTCCGCTTACTCGATGTTCTGCGTCTGCTCGCGGATCTTTTCCAGCTCCGCCTTGAGCTCGACGACGGTCCGGGCCTGCTCGAGATCGTTGCCCTTGGAACCGATGGTGTTCGATTCGCGGTTGAATTCCTGCAGCAGGAAATCGAGCTTGCGGCCGATGGGGCCGCCGGATGTCAGCATCTGATCGAGCTGATCGAGATGGCTGCGCAGGCGGACGGTCTCCTCATCCACGGCGATCTTGTCGGCGTAGATGGCGGCCTCCTGCAGGATGCGGCCTTCGTCGATATTCGTCTGGCCGAGGACCTCCTGCATCTTCTCCGTCAGCCGCGCGCGGTATTCTGCGAGCGTGACGGGGCTTCTGGTCTCGACCTTTTCGACGAGGGACAAAACAGTCTTCGCGCGGCTGCGGAGGTCTGCCTCCATGGCCGCGCCCTCTTTTTCGCGCATGGCGTTGAACTTCGCCAGCGCCTCTTTGACGACGGACAGGATATCGTCCGTCAGCTTCTGCTCGTCCTCCTCCTGCTTTTCCACGACGAAGACGTCGGGCATGCGGGACAGGGCGGTGACGGAAATATCATCGCGCACGCCGTAATCGGCGGCGATGGACTTGAGTGCGGCGAGATACCCTTCGAGCACGGGCTTATTGAGCGAGATCTGCAGGCTGGTGTCGGCCGTCACGTTGACGGTGATGAACAGATCCAGCTTGCCGCGGTTCACGTTTGCCTTGATGAGGGACTTGACCGCGTCCTCAGCAAAGCCGTAGACGCGCGGGAGCTTGACGTTCAGATCCAGATAGCGGTTGTTGACCGCCCGCATCTCGACGGTGATCTCCCGGCCGTCGATGGTTTTTTCCGCGCGGCCGTAGCCGGTCATACTTCTGATCACGTTGCGTTCCTTCCTTTCTATTCTTCCGCTGTGGCCGGTGCGAGGTTGGCGGCGATGGAATACTGGCCGATGGCGCCCGCGGAGTCATAGCCGTCGACATACACGCTGACCGGCACCTGATAGGTGCCCTCCTGCGTGTAGCCGCTCATATCCGCGACGATGCGGATATTGCCCGCGAGGATCTTCTGCGCGTCCGACGCGTCGGCACGGATGGTGACCTGCACCTGCTGGGAAAGGCTCGTGGCCTTGAATTTTTCTTCGTCGACGCCGATGAAGACGATGTTGGTCGTCCGCAGCGTCTTGATCTGCTTGCCGTGGATGATGACGTGGATGGAGACCTCCTCCTGCCCGGAGACGTTCTTCACGTCGTTGGGGATGAGGATGGTGCGCGTGATGGTCTCGTCGTTGCTCGAGAGGGTGGAAAGGTCGATGGGTTCGAGCTGGATAGAGTTGAGCCCGTCGAGCACGGTCACGTCGCCGGAGAGCGTGACGGCCTGGATGTCCGCCGTGTAGGTCACGTCGGTCTCGGCCTTTGCGCCGCCGCCGTCGATGAACTCCACCTCGAGCGGCACGACCTTGTACTTGACGATCTTCATCGTCACCTCGACCGCGTCGGCGCTGAGCGTCAGCTCGGAGGTGTCGACCTGATTGCCGTCCTTGTCGAGCAGGACGTAGGAGACGGATTCGGTGATGGTCTTATCGACGTTGCTGCGGTCGAGCGTGACCTGGGCGCAGTCGATGGTACCCACGATGGATTCCGGGCCCTCGACGGTGATGGAGTCATAGTCGAAGCTCGTGCTGTCGAGCATAAAGCCCTCGGCGATGCGGACGTTGGAGAAATCGCCCTTGACCTCGACCGACTTGCGGATCTGCCGCTCGACGGTAAAGGTGATGCTGGTGGGGGTCTTGTCCGCCCGGGTGATGGAGGAGGCGGAGACGGCGCTCGGGAGCGTGATGTCGTAGGTCATAGTGTATTCCTTGGTGCTGCGCACCTTGGACACGTCGACAACGGCCTTGATCTCGTCCTTGTGCTGGTCGAGCGTCTTGAGATCGGCGTTTTTGCCGTAGAAATGCACGGAGACGAACTCCTGATAGTCGCCGGTGATGACCAGCCCGTGGTCCTCCTGCAAAACCTCCGCGCCGGAGAACGTCACGGGGATGTTGCCGATGACAAGATCGACGTCCGGATTGACGACGGTCATGACGTAGACCCACAGACACATGGCTGCAAGGACGGAGACGACCAGGGAGAAGAGTTTGCTTTTCATTTGGGACCGTCCTTCCTTGTGAGGCTTGCTGCGAGCTTTTTGAAGAGAGATTTCTTCTCGGTCTCGTCCGCGATCAGCTCGTTTGACAGCAGCTTCTGCAGCGTCTGGGGGGCCAGATGGCGCTTGAGCATGCCGCCGATGGCGACGGAGATCGTGCCGTTTTCCTCCGACACGATGACGACCACGGCGTCGGAGACCTCGCTGGTGCCGACGCCCGCGCGGTGGCGCGTGCCGAGGTCGCCGGGCAGGTGCGGATTGTCGCTCAGGGGCATCACGCAGCCCGCGGCCGCGACGCGCCCGCCGCGGACGATGACCGCGCCGTCATGCAGGGGGGAATTTTTGAAAAACAGGTTGCGCAGCAGCTGCTCGGACAGCTGCGCGTCGACGATGGTGCCGGTTTTAAAGTATTCGTCGAGCGGTGTCTCGCGTTCGAACACGAGCAGCACGCCGACGCGCTCACGCGACATGATCTCGCAGGCCTGCACGGTGGCGTTGACGGCGCTCTGCTCGATCGAGGCGGCGGATTCGGTGGAAAGCAGGTGGAAATGCAGCTGCGCGCCGACCCGCTCGAGCGCGCGGCGCAGCTCGGGCTGGAAAACGATGATGAGGGCGATCGCGCCGACCTCAAGGATCTTGTTGAGCAGCCAATTTAATGTATAGAGATTCAGAACGTCTGTCAGCAGCGTGATGGCGAGCAGGAGCAGGATCGCGCGGGCCACGCGGGCCGCGCTGGTCGAGCGGATCAGACGCAGGAGCGAATAGAAGATGATAGAAACGACCAGGATATCGACAATATCTGTGATCCCGATCGCCGGGACCTGATACAGAAGATTCTGGAAGAATTCTTGGATCGTAGCCATAGGGTCATTCTCCCACTGATACTTATAGATAGTCTAAATTATACTCCATCTTCTCCCCCGGCGCAAGCCCGGGAGGGAAGAAAGTTTTGGGGAAGTTTGGCGGCGGGCCGGCGTGAAAAAATAATCCCATGATTTTTCAGAAAAGGCTTGCTATTTGGCCGGATATCTGATATGCTTGGCACAAGGGCCAAGCAATTGGCATGCAAGCTTATCTGCAATGGGGTACCCCATTGCACCGGGAGGTCCCCTCCCGGTGCGATCCCCGTCCGTCTGCCCGCCGGGTACGGGATACAGACGCAGGAGGAAACCGCATGAAAAGACGACTCTTCGCGCTCGCCCTCGCCCTGCTGCTGGCAGTCTCCCTGCCGGTCTCGGCGCTGGCAGGAGAATGGTTTATTGATGATGGAGATATCATCATCAGTGCCACAGAGAACGGTCAGACCGTAAAACAGGGCGATAAAGACGCAGTAGAAGACGCTGCACCGGTCATCAAGCAGAACGAACAGAACAACAGCAGCACGGCAACAGACAAAACGATCAAAATCGAGACCACCGGCGACGCAACGGCGGATGTGACCATTGAAGATGTGAACATCAGCAGCAAAGGCGACGCCATCGACGTCGGCAGCTCCAGCGCAGACATCACGCTGAAGGGCAGCAACAAGCTCTTCTCCAAAACCGGCTCCGCCCTGCACGTCTCCGACGGCGACGTGACCATCGACGGTGACGGCTCGCTAGAGGCTGCAACCGATAGTAACAGCAAAAATGCTCAAATCGGCAGCCATGAGAACGAGAAAATGTCTGGCATCATCCACATTACAGGCAACGCGACTGTTACCACACAGGATGATAATGCACGGGCGGATGATCATATCGGCGGTGCCGGTATCGGCTCTGGTGATGGCGGCGACATGTCCGGCAGCATTACCATTGACCAAAACGCAGTTGTCAATGCTTCCAGTAATGAGGACGGGGCTGGCATCGGCTCCGGCTACAATGGCAACATGTCCGGCGACATCACCATTGGCGGCAGCGCACAGGTAACGGCCAGAAGCTCCTGGGACGGCGCTGGTATCGGCGCTGGTGATGACGGCGAGATGTCCGGCAATATCACCATCGGTGACAGCGCGCAGGTGACCGCATGGAGTGATGTCGGTGGTGCCGGTATCGGCTCCGGTGAGGGTAGCGATGTATCCGGCACCATCACCATCGGCGGCAGCGCGCAGGTGACTGCCGGAAGCGATGACGAAAGTGCAGGCATTGGCGCTGGAAGTGACGGTTCCATCACCTCCACCGGCAAAATCATCATCCGCGACAGCGCAAACGTGACGGCGATCGGCGACGATGAGGGCGCTGGCATCGGTGCTGGTGAGGATGCGCTCATGGCAGGACTGATCATCATCCAGGACAACGCTCAGGTCACTGCCATTGCGGGTGATAGTGCCGCTGCCATCGGCAGCGATGACCCAACCGAAATGACCGGAACCATTTTCATCCTCGGGAATGCGCGTGTTACCACGGGTGTGGAAGACGGTGTCCACTTTGATTACGAGACAAATGAAATCAACTACACGCTGGATCCGGATGCCATCGGTTACATCGGCGACAGTTCAAACTCGCACCATGACAGCGCCAACGGTCATTACGTGATCGGGCCGGACGTGACAATCAACGGCATCAGCGGCAGCAATATTGAAGCGCTGAAGCAGTACGTCAACATGCGTCTGAACAGCAACGGCGAGCCGGAAAACCTGACCAGGCTGGACATCCGCAGCGAAAACGGCAAATTTACTGTAGACGCATCCGGTGAAGGCAAGGTAGAAAAGATCCTCTACGGCGACAGCGAGACCGTCCCCACCGCGCCGGGCACCTATCCCGTCACCTGCGTGGTACGGTTTGGCGACGAGACGCTCGAATTCCAGATCGGCACACTCATCGTCCCCGAGCCGCCCGCGGAAGCTGCGCAGCCCGCGCCCGTCTACCATGTGACGGACAAGGACGGGAATCAGATCTCTTATACCGCGGCCCGGGAGGGCGGCGTGCTGACCATCCGGGTGGACGCGGCCTATGCGCGGCTGACGCTCACGGCAGACGAAGCGCAGGCGCTGACGGCGCAGGGCGTGGAGAAGGTCGTGTTCATAACGACCGGCGCCACCTCCGCCTTCCGCCCCGCCGACCTCACCGCCTACAAGGACGAAGCTCCGTTCGTGCTGACCCACGACGGCGAAACGGTCACGTTCACCGCGGGCGAGACCGACCTCGCGTCCCTGCTGCTGCAGGCGTGACATTTTAATAGACAAAAGCCTTCCCCGGATGGGGAAGGCTTTTTGCTTTAGCAGCGCACACCCAAAGCCTCCCCTTCCAGGGGAGGTGGCTCGGCGAAGCCGAGACGGAGAGGTTGCTGCAAATTTGCGACGACCTCTCAGTCAGCCTGCGGCTGACAGCTCCCCTGCAAGGGGAGCCTTGGATGGTGCACATCCCCCAGGGGAAGCCATGGGCGGGCGCAAGCCCAAAGGCTCCCTCGTCAGAGGGAGCCTTTCGTTGTCAGGATCTTCCGCAGGATCCGGATGGTCTGGTCGATCTCGCGTGTCGTGTTGAAGGCGGAGGGGGTGAGGCGGAGGGTGCCGGTGGTGAGGGTACCGGCAGATTCATGGGCCAGGGGGGCGCAGTGGAGGCCGGCGCGAGTGCAGACGCCGTGCTCCGCGAGCCGGGCCGCCAGCGTCTCGCAGTCCATCGCCTCCGCGCGGACCGAGAGCGTGCCGCTCTGCCCCTCTCCCGTATAAACATGCACGCCGCCAAGCCCCTGCAGCCCGGCCGCAAGCTGCGCGCGCAGCCCGGCCTCATGGGCAAGCAGCCGCTCCGGCCCCTGCTGGCGCACGAAGCGCAGTCCCGCGGCAAGGCCGCAGATGCCGCAGACGTTCTGCGTCCCGGCCTCGGCGTGGTCCGGCAGCTCCTGCGGCATGTCGGGCAGGCGCGAGGCGCTGCCGCTGCCGCCCTCCAAAAGCGTGTCGGGCGTCCGGCCGCAGAGCAGGAGGCCGGTCCCCTGCGGGCCGTAGAGCGCCTTATGTCCCGGCATGCAGACGAAGGCCGCGCCAAGTGCTTCCAGGCTGACCGGCAGCAGCCCCGCCGACTGCGACGCGTCGACGATCAGCGGCACCCGCCGCGCGCGGCAGAGCGCCGCGATTTCCTCCAGCGGCAGGATATAGCCGAAGACATTCGACACATGCGTGCAGATCACGGCCTGCGTATCGGGCGTGACGGCGGCTTCAAAGGCGGCGAGGGTATCCGCCGGGTCAAACAGCCTGCGTCCGGCGACGATCATCTCCGCCCCGATATGGTGCAGGGGGCGGACGACCGCATTGTGCTCAAAGCCGGAGATCACGGCGCGGCCGCCGGGCCGCACCAGCGTCTTGATCGCAAGATTGAGCGCGTGCGTGGCGTTCATGGTGAACACGACCTGCTCCGGCTGGGCTCCAAACAGCTCTGCCGCAAGCACGCGGCAGTCATAGACGGCGTCCGCGGCCCGCATGGCGGGCGCGTAGGCCCCGCGGCCGGGCGTGGCCATGCGGCGCAGGGCGCTCTGCATATGGTAGGCCACCATCGGCGGCTTCTGGAGCGTGGTGGCTCCGGCGTCAAGATAGATCACAGCGCCGCCTCCTCCAGATACCCGTTCGGGTGCATCCGGTACGCGCCGGAAACCGGGCTGTTCCACGCGCGCAGCAGCTGCGCGGCGTGGACGCCGTCTTCGCCGCCCACATACAGCGCCCACGTGCAGCCGAGGCCGGAGATCTCCGGCGGCGCGCGGCGCAGCTGGGCCCGCAGGCCCGATTCATACAGGATCCGCCGCCCGGACTGCGCCGCCGTCTGGCTGCGGAACGTAAAGAGATAGGAAAACATGGTCATCTCCTCCCGCTTCATCGTATGCGCCGCCCGCAGGATCTGCCACGATTCGTCAAAAATATATTTATTCAAAAAAAGTTCATATTTATTCTTGACATTTCTGCACGCTTCGGTATAATAAAACACGTTATGAGAGAGGCTGCGGCTGACATCAGTAGGGCGCGTACCCGGCGGGGACCGGGCGTCTGAAAGGGGAAGCCGCCGAAGGGCCAGCGCCGTTCCCGCAGCGCCGGTACCTGGGACGCAGGAGAAGATCCTGCGGACTGTCACAGGAGGCTTGCCTCCGTGGAGAGCTGTCATGCACGAACAGGGATGTTTTGTTTGCGTCATGATGGGATCATGACGCATTTTTATTTGGGAGTGACATCCATGAAAAAGAACACCTGGAAAACCGTTCTGACGGTCGTCGTCCTGCTCGCCCTTGCGGCGGCGCTGGTCGTGGCCGCCGTCGAATGCGCGAACGGCGCGTCGCTGGCCAACACGGCCTGGTCGCTACTGCCGCCGGTCATTGCGATCATTCTCGCGCTCATCACCAAGGAAGCGTACAGCGCGCTGTTCATCGGCGTGCTGGTGGGCGGTCTGTTCACCTGCGGCTTCGCGCCCGTGGCGACGCTCGACACCATTGTCAATGACGGCCTCATCGCCGCCATCTCCGGCAACGCGGGCATCTTCCTGTTCCTCGTGCTGCTGGGCATCATCGTCGCGCTGGTCAACGCGGCGGGCGGCTCCGCCGCCTTCGGCCGCTGGGCCGAGACGCACATCAAAACGCGCGTCGGCGCGCAGCTGGCCACGTTCGTGCTCGGTGTGCTCATCTTCATCGACGACTATTTCAACTGCCTGACCGTCGGCTCCGTCATGCGCCCGGTCACCGACAACCACAAGATCTCCCGCCCGAAGCTGGCCTACCTCATCGACGCCACGGCCGCGCCCGTGTGCATGATCGCGCCGATCTCGTCCTGGGCGGCGGCGGTCTCCACCACGGCGGCGGACCTCGATACCGGCATGAGCGGCATCGAGCTGTTCGTCAAGGCTATCCCCTACAACCTCTATTCCATCCTGACCTTCGTCTTCATCCTCGCGCTCGTCGCCATGAAGTTCGACTTCGGCCCCATGCGTCAGTTTGAAGACCGGGCTGCCAAGGGCGATCTGGCCGCGCTGGCCAGCGAAGATGACGAAAAGGCGAACCCCAACGGCCGCGTGATCGATCTGATCCTGCCGGTCCTCGTGCTGATCATCACCTGCACGGTCGGCATGATCTATGTCGGCGGCTTCTTCGGCGTCGATGCCTGGGGCGGCACGGACTGCGCGGGCGATTTCATCAGTGCCTTCGGCAACACCGACGCGTTCATCGGTCTGCCCTGGGGCGGTCTGATCGCGCTCGTGCTGACGGTCATCTACCTCGTCGCGCGCAAGGTCCTGTCCTTCAAGGAAGCGATGGAATGCGTACCCAAGGGCTTCATCGCCATGGTCCCGCCGATCATCATCCTGACGCTCGCCGTCTCGCTGAAGACCATGATCAACTCCCTCGGCGCGGACGTGTACGTCCACGACCTGATGTTCGCCGCCTCCAAGAGCCTCTACAGCATGCTGCCCGCGGTCATCTTCGTCGTGGCCTGCATTCTGGCCTTCGCCTCCGGCACGAGCTGGGGCACGTTCGGCATCCTGATCCCGATCGTCACCGCCGTCTTCCCTGCCGACAGCAATCTGCTCATCATCGGCATCTCCGCGTGCTGCGCGGGCGCGGTCTGCGGCGACCACTGCTCCCCCATCTCCGACACGACCATCATGGCCTCGGCCGGTGCGCAGTGCGAGCATCTGAACCACGTCACGACCCAGCTGCCGTACGCCGTCACGGTCGCCATCGTCAGCTTCGTCGGCTTCATTGTCGCGGGCTTCGTGCAGAACGTGTTCGTCACGTGGGCGGTCGGCATCGTGCTGCTGCTCGGCGCGCTGTTCCTGATCCGCGCGATCGAGCGGAAAAAGGCCGCCTGAGCCCCCATTTCATACGAAAAGCCCCTCTGCCGGACGGCAGAGGGGCTTATGTTTCTGCTGCTTATTTCTCCACGATCTCCAGCAGCTCCATGGGACATGCCTTGACGCAGATGCCGCAGGCGGTGCACTTGCTGGAATATGGGGTGTTTTCGTCCTTGACGATCAGGCCGAAGGGACAGGCCTCGACGCACTTGCCGCAGCCGGTGCAGAGCTTGCGGCTGATCATCCAGACGCCCTTCGGGTTCTGGGTGATGGCGCCGGAGGGACAGGCTGCGGCGCACTTGCCGCACTGGACGCAGACCATGGGCTTGACCGTGTCGTTCCGCTGGACGATCTTCAGCGCAGCCTTGTCAGGGTGGAATTCCTTATAGTAAGCGTTGGAGCAGGCGCGGACGCACTCCAGACAGGCCATGCACTGCACGCCTTTTTTGATGGACAGCTTTTTCATGAGCGTTCTCCTTCTCATTTTGATCTTTTTTCATTATACAATATAAATGAAAACTTTCAATACGTTTTTATCGATTTTTGCCGTTTTGTGCGCTTTCCTGCGCTGTAAAAAACTCACAGCATACCGCCCGCTTCGCGTGCAGATACTAGCGGCAGCGAACAGATTCGCAGATAAGGAGGAATTTTTCATGAAAAAAGGCTTACTTTTGCTGCTTGCAGCGCTGATGCTCGCCGTGATGCTGACCGCCTGCGCGGCGACGCAGCCGTATGACGGCTATTCCAATGTCTCGACTACCCGCAACGGCTACGTCAACGGCACAAACGGCTACAGCGGCATGTACAACGGCACCTACGCCCCCGGCTACAACGGTTATACCGGCTATAACGGCTACACCGGTTCCAATGGCTATAATAACTACGCCAACGGCCAGACCGGCATGGGCACGTCTGCTGCAGGCCGTACCGCCACTAGCAGCACCACCGGCTCCGCCGCGCGCTGACGGAGGCCCGCCATGACCGTAAAGAGCTTTTTCCTGACCATGGGCGCGGGCGTCGCCGTCGGCGCGCTCGGGGCGATGATGCTGCCGAAAAACAGCGACGCCTACCGCATGACCAAGCAGGCCGCCAAGGCCATCCAGTCCGAAGCCGAAAAAGCCGTCGACGCCATCTCGTCGGCGATGTAACGACATCTGCCGCCAGGGCTTCCCCTCACAGGGGAAGCCCTGGACGGTGCGTTCTGTAGGGGCGGGACTCTGCTCCGCCCGTTGCTCCGATGAGATCGGTACCCGCGGGCGGAGCAGAG
>OLRD01000386.1_pt1 | contig 38153 bp, 32 predicted proteins | sample 1672051 | NCBI WGS metagenome assembly OLRD01 (sample SAMEA3136640, study PRJEB25190) | human gut metagenome | biome: human gut; feature: human-associated habitat; material: faeces | place: Austria | collected 2013 | reverse complement strand
GAGTTTCGTTGTCGGATGCTCCATTAAGAACTGCTCGATCTGCTGTTCCAACCCGTGCTTGAGCGTGTCAGCCATGATCGCAAAGTGCAGCGTTGGCGGCGTATCTTCCGTCAGGTCAAAGAGCCGTGTCTGAATACGCTGGAACGAATCTTCGAGACTGAGATACAGCGCTTCGCCCTGCGTTGTTGCGAAATTCCAGAGCGCCTGCCCTTGTGCAACGCACAAGCAAAGCCACAAAGCCAGCCACGACTTGCCGATTTTCGGCGCGCCCGCGAGGATGTGCAAGCCCTCTGGGATGAGTTCGTCGACGAGAAACGGCGTTGGTTCATACGTCCGATTTTGCAGATCTTCTGCGTTGATGGTTTCCAGTTTGGTCATTTTTTCACTTCCTTTCGATTTTATTTGTTATAGATACATTCTCTACAAATCTACAATCGAATGATAGCACAACCATTGACATTTCACAATAGGTAATGTATCATTTAAGCACATACACTACATAAGCAAAAATACATTCTCTACAAGGAGGCGCACGCACATGGGCGTTTTAGGGAAAGATTTATTGGATTTTCATCGGCCGCGCACCAATACGAAGGTGGAGTTCGGCGCTTCCGGCTATTGGGTCGAATCCCATCCGACGATGCAGCCCTACGGCGCTGTGCTGACGGAAATTCTGAATCTTGACGCTGCGCCGTTTCAAGAATTATTGGATCAATATCGGAAGACCGTTGCAGAAAAGGATGCAGAGCAGGCAGCGCGGGCGTTTCAGGCTGTGACAAATGGATTTGCATCTTTACCGCTTTATCGCCTGTATTGGGATGATGTTCAGCTGTTTGCAAGCATGGATGTGCGTGAATTATTTGTGGGCGAAGCGCAGGAAGCGTTCTGCGAATATGCAGTGCAGGATGATACGCTGCCGCGGTTCATGCAGGAGCAGCTGGACGCCATCCGGCTGATCCAAGATCGCTATGTGTGGTTCCTAGATAGTCTCTTTGCGGGCAAGCCGTTTGAAAAGAAAAAGGGCCAGAGAAAAACTTCTCTGGCCCAGCAGATTGAGAAAAAAGGCTTGGAGCCGTTCGTCAGCGGCGTCAGCCTTGGCGCAGATTCGAAGGTGGACGCGCCGAAGGTAAACGCGCAATTCTGCATCCGTGGCACTGGGTGCGAGGCGGAGGTGGTCGAAAAAATGTACTTTGACCGGCTGCTGGATTTTGTCTACCGGCGAGTGGCAGCCAGAATATCATCGTACAATTTCTGTTCCTGCAAGTTGCCGTTTGCATTTTCGGCTTCCTCGCCGTCTCGGAGCAGCTCATCGAGAGAGACGTGAAGCGCTCTGGCAATTCGTAAGCATAGTTCCAGACTGGGACGTGCATAGCCGGTCTCGATCCTTGAAATATACTTCTGCGTCGAAAAGACGATTTCCGACAGATTTTCCTGTGTCAGACAGTTTCTCTGGCGCAGCTTGCGGATGTTCGCGCCAAGCTGCTGACAAAGCTGATTCGGCGCGGGATATGTATTCTTGTGGTTGATATCTGTTTCCTCCAACTACCCCGGAATCATCGCTGATTTCAGATGCTGGTACCGTATTCTAACGTCTTGGCATCACAACTCCACGCATATTTTTCATAGAGCGTATTCTATGCTTTCCATTGCTCGTTATCGGCAGACACGCAGTGATTGTTGAAGTCCTCTTTTATCTGCCATGCAGCACAGACATAGATCATATCCGCATCATCGATCGCAGCGCCAATCGTGTAAAACACGTTTCCCTTCTGTGTCAGATGGTTCATAGACTGCCACATCAATCTTGCAATGCAACTACGCTCGAGATTCCGCCGTACTTCGTTGTAGAAAGCCCTGCCGCTTTACAGGCAAAGCTGACGATCTCCCGAAGCTCTGCTTCCGTCAGATCCTCCGGCGCTTTGCCGGTTTGCAAGAGCTTCCACACGGCGCTGCCGCCGAAAATATCGCCTGCGCCGGTCGTGTCAACGACCTTGATGTCCTTCAGGCTGTCCACATGGCCGCCGGCATTCCGGTTCTGGAACCAGCAGCCCTCCGCGCCGCAGGTCACAAATACAAGCTTCGCCGGGAAATGGTCAAGAATGTACTGTGCACCGTCCTGCGCACTGAGACCGAACAGGAATTCAACTTCCTCGTCGCTGATCTTCACCACGTCGGCATGGTCAAACCCCCAGAGCATCTGCGTTTTTGCGTCGTCGAGATTCTTCCACAGCGGCTTGCGCAGATTCGGGTCGAACGTGACGAGTTTGCCATGCGCCTTTGCGTACTCGACCGCGCGGTACGTCGTGCTTCTGGCCGGTTCGTCGGTCAGAGAAAGCGTGCCGAAATGGAACACGCGCGCCTCGTCGATGATGGAAATATCCAGCTCATCAAAGCGGAGCTGCGTATCTGCGCCGGGCTTGCGTGCAAAGGCAAATTCGCGGTCGCCGTTCTCGTCCAGCGTGACGAATGCCAGCGTCGTGAAAACTTCGTCGGACGCGACAATGCCTTTCGTTTCAATCCCAGCCTTGCGGAGCGTATCCGTCAGCAGCTTTCCGAACGTGTCCGTGCCGACTTTGCCAAGCAGCGCCGCTTTGCCGCCGAACTTTGCAATCGCGGCAAGAAAATTCGCCGGTGCGCCTCCCGGATGCGCGGCCATCGTCGGATAGCCGCCCGAGTCGGTCGCTTGCGTCGTAAAATCGATCAGCAGCTCACCGAGCGCAACAACATCATACATACTCATTCCTCCGTGATCGCAATGCTCCATGTGTTTTCGTACTCCGCTCCCGGCGCAAGATGAATGAGATCGCTCTTGCAGCTCAGTTCCTCCACCTCGTCCTGCCGCGATGGGAGCGACGCCCACGGCTCAATGCAGACATACGGCGCGTCCGTGCGCGGCATATGCCAGATACCGAGATACGGCATCTGCGGATATGTCACGGTGACGGAACAGTTCGTTTTGGCAGAGCAGAGCGTCACGCGGCGCGCCATGTTTTTCAGCACGATGGCGTCGTCATCAAACAGGTCGTGCCTTAACCGGATGGTCGTGCTGTTTTCCAGCGGATAGCGGGTATCGTGACCGTTCAGGAAGCAGGCTTCCGTAAAGCCGACGCGATCCGGCTCACAGGCGTGCGAAAAGCGCAGCTCGTAGTCCTCAAACGCCGTGCCGTCAGACAGCGGTAGCCGGAAGCCCGGATGCCCGCCGATGCCGAACGGCAGCTCTTTTTCGTCCTCATTGCGGACAGAATAGGTCACGTTGACCGTCCAGCCGCGCAGCGCATAGCGCACCCGGAAGGTGAAGCGGAACGGATACTGGCGCAGTGTTTCCGGCGTTTCGTGCAGGCAGAGCGTGACAGAATCGGCAGACTGTTCTTCGACGGAGAAAACGGAATCCTTTGCGAAGCCGTGAATGTCCATCGAATAGCGTTCGCCGTAGAGCGTATAGCTGCCGTCCGTCAGGCGCGCAACATACGGGAACAGCACCGGCGCGCGGTCACGCCAGTATTTCGCATCGCCGTTCCAGAGAAACTGCGTGCCATGTCTGGAGCGCAGCTCCATCATCTGTGCGCCGAGCGGATCGACGTGCAGGGTCAAATTTTCGTTTTGCAGCTCGATCATGGCTTAGTCCTTCGCTGCCGGATACTCGTTGCAGAGCAGGCGGTAGGGCGCTTCATCTTCTTCAATCTTCGGGAAACGACCCACAGGCGGATTGAAGCGATTGTCGGTGTTGTCGTCGTTGCACTGGCTGACTTCGCCCAGCAGGACAGCGCCGGTACCGGGTTCGACCTCGAAATCATGATACATGTACTGCTGGATATGGATGCTTTCGCCCGGCGTGAGCTTGATTTGTGTCCCGGCAGGAACGGTGTAGGTTCTGCCGTCACAGTGGACGGTCACATCAGATTCCTTGTCGATGGATTCATCGGGCAGGCTGTTGTAGACGCGGATGAGAATGTTGCCGCCGCCGCGGTTGATGATATCTTCGGTCTTGTACCAGTGAAAATGATTCGGGGAATACTGCCCCTCTTTCATATAGAGCAGCTTCTCAGCGTAGACCTTCGGATATTTGTCAGACATTTTACGGTTGCCGTTGCGGATCGTGATGAGCGACATACCAACCTTGTCAAAGTCACCGAGACCATAATCGGTGATATCCCAGCCGAGCATACAGTCACGCACTTCATCGTATTCGTGCCCCTTGGTTTTCCATTCCTCGGGCGTGAAGCTACAGAACGGCGGAAGATAGCAATGCTCCCGTGCGCACATGGCTTCCAGCTCTTTTAAGGCTTTGTTGATCTCAGAACGTTTCATGGTGTTTCCTTTCTCGTGATCTGTCGAAAGCCGGAAGAGAATTTACACCCTCTTCCGGCTTTTCCGTATCTGTTAGTTCTCGTACTTTCCGCAGTAACGCATCAGGATCGTTGCGACCTCTGCGCGTGTCGCCTCGCCCTTCGGCGCGAGGGTCGACGCGCTCTTGCCGGTGATCAGCCCCTCTGCATACGCCCAGGACATTGCGTCGTAGGCATATCCGCTGATCTGCGTTCGGTCTGCAAAGCCGTCCAGCGATGCACGCGCGCTGACGTCATAGCCCTTATAGGCAGCGTAACGATACAGGAAGACCGCAAGCTGTTCGCGGGTGATCGCGTCGTTCGGTCCAAACAGACCGTTTCCATAGCCGCTGACGATTTTGGTTTCCGTCGCCCAGATGACCGCATCCTCGCAGTAAGAGCCGCTGCGGACGTCCGTAAATACGTTTTTCCCGCTTACATCCGGCTCCTGCTCCAGGCGGTAAAGGATTGTCACGATCATACCGCGGGTTGTCGTTGCACCCGGTGCAAAGGTATCCGTGCGGACGCCGCTCATCAGACCGTTCTGCTCTGCGTAGCGCACGGCGTCAAAGTACCAGCTTCCCGGCTGCACATCCGCGAAGGGATTCTTCCACTCCGAAGAGGGCTTGCTCTGCCCCGGAGCCGGCGTATTGGGTCTGTCCGGAGCCGGCGGTATCGGCTTGTCGACGTCTTTCAGCTCCTCCAGCCGCTTCTCCGCAGCCTCGAGCACGTCAAGCTTTTCGACCAGCTCCTTCTGCGCCTCGCTCAGCGCCTCATAGAGAGCGCGTGCCGCCGCGACCTTTTCGCTGTCGTCCAGCGTCAGGTCCTTCAGCTTCGGCAGCGCCTCGATCGCCGCATCAACTCTGGCTGCGAGCTCACTGTCGCTGAAGGTCTGCACTGCGTGAACGATGTTCGCGTGGAGGCGCTTGCCGCCCTCATAGAACATATGCCAGACACCGTCGTCGTCCTGCATGAAGCACGGCGCGCCGGCGCGACCGTAATCCGGCCACTCCGCATCGTCATCTCTGTCGCTGTCATAGCGCTGACCCTTGGATTCGTACACGATGCCCCACGGGATCACCTCGTCCAACGCCGCACCGACTTCGAACGCATAGATCTCGCCGGAGGATGCGTGGCAGATCACGAAATAGCGCGTCTCGCCATTCACATCCCACTCCATGAAGTACGGACCGGAGAAATTGTTCATGTACTGTGCGTCCATATCCGGATTCAGCAGCGGCGACTGGACCGGTGTCCAGTCAAAACCGTCCGTGGAATACGCCCAGTAGATGTTGCGGTGACCGCTGGTCGCGGAGCCCGTGACCATGAGCAGCATGATGTACTTATTTCCAAGCCCCGGGATCTCGTGCTCGAAGACGCGGGCATAGCTCGCCTCGTTCAAGCCGCTGCCGGTGGGCGAGAAGTCGTTTGCATTGACGCAGACGCCGCCGTAGGTCCAGTTGATCAGATCGTCCGAGGTCGCATAGCGGGTCGTCGGGTTCTCGCCGTGGAAATACATGACATACTTGCCGATGCCGTCGTTCCACATCACGTGCGGCGAGGAAACGTGCGAAACGCTGTAATAGTTCCCGCTGCCGTCCTCCTTCTGCCAGACCTTGGAGACGACCGGGTTCGCGCTGTACTCCGTCCACGGACCGTCCAGCGAATTGGAGGCTGCAACACAGTTGCCCGCCGGAGCGTCATGCGGCGCGTAGAACAGATAATAGCGGTAGTCGCCCATCGCGTTGCTGACCGGGTGGTTCTTCGTGTCGACCACGCATGGGAAATTGAACTCCTGTGTCGGGTTGTAGAGATAATCCTCCAGCTCGATCGTGTATGCCTTTGCCTCAAAGGTCGGGAAAAGGGGCGCCTCGCGGTCGGCAGTGATGATATACGCGGCGGAATACGCCGTGCGTCCGTTCGCCTCCGCACGAACATAGCAGTCGTTGACCGGGAGCCCTGCCGGGAAGGTCATTTCGACCTGCGCAACATTTTCATGGAAGCTGCCGGCAGCAGTCACGTTCAGCGCATTGTTCTTGGAATCCAGCAGCGTGAGCACGACCTCATCGCCGTCCGTGAACTGCTCGCCGGTCACCGTGACGGTGACCTTCTTCTCTTCGCTTTCCTTCTGTGTGCTCTCCGAAAGCGTCACGCTCCGAAGTCTTGCGGGCGAAACGCCTTCCGGCAGAATTTCACCGCTGCCCGCACGCACATGGCGGACATCCAGATCACAGCGTCCGCTGTTGTCCGCACCGAAGCGGAGCAGATCGCCGCCCTTATAGGTCGTCAGGGGCGCGCTGTCAAACGCGAGTGTGTTGTCGACATAGAGGTCGAAGACGAAGCCGTCGCCGTCCGGACGGACGACCATCGTATAGGTGTGCCAGACGGTGGTGTTCAGCTGCATGACATAGCGTCCGGTGCCGGAGGCGGAGGTGCTGACGAAGCCCTCCTCGCCATAGCCCAGGAAGATCGAGCCGATCTTGCCGTTCAGATCCTCGCTGTGCGTGCCCATGCGGACCGCGATCTCGTTTGCAGCCGCGTCCACTGCTCCGGCGACGCGCGCCTCTGTCTGGAAGGTAAATCCGCTGCGCGGGAGCGCCAGACCGGCTGGCGAGACTACCCAGTGATATTTGCTTGCAGAGGCAAGCGCGCAGGAGTTGTCCTTCTTGATGTTGACATAGCCGTCTTCCTGCGTGATCGTACCGGTTTTAGTGGACCGGCGCCAGTTTTCGCTGTCCCACTGCGCCATATCGTGGTCCACGATGTCCCACGTGTTGACGAACGGCGCGTCATTGCCGATCGGCAGCGCGTCGGTCGTCCCCTCCAGCGGCAGCTGCATCGCAGTGTTGTCCTTTACGATGTTCGATACATCCGGATTCAGACCGTAAAGATACCGAAGCGAACCGCTTCCGGCGACCGGCTGCACAAGCGTCAGGCGGATCGTCGTCTCGTTCAGGCGGACCGCGCTTACGATCTCCGCCATGTCGGCGTTGTCCAGCACAAGGAAGCCGGTATAATTCTGCTCCGACGCGCCGATGTCCGTGCCGCCGCGATGGGCGATCGTCACATCGATGATCTTCCGCGACGCATCCGCGTAAGCAGCGGATACGATGGACGGTCCGCGGTAATAGGTGCTCTTACCATAATGGTAAAGCATGGCGTTTGCGACGCGTCTGCCGATCTCATCGAGACCGGGTGTCTTGTAATGTGCGGTGTCCTTGCGCTCAAACTCCATCTCGGTCGCCGCAAGGAAGAAATTCTTACCGTCGTCCAGCTCCAGCTGGGCACTGCGGATGCCCGTATAGGCTTCGTTGTTGGAGATATTTTCCGCGTGCGTGCCGATCTGGCACAGGAACAGCGGCAGATCGGAAACGCCGAGATCCTTGCGCAGACGGCTGAGCAGCACCTGCATATCCTGCTTGTAATCTTCTTTCGACACGCTGAGCGCACCGTCCGTCTCGCCCTGGTTCCAGACCACGAGCTCTATGCCGCCCGCGTCTCTGGCACGCGTGATGGCGCGGCCGTAAAGCGTGCCGGTATTAAAGTGGTTGTTCTCATCCAGGAACATCCAATACTGTGTTTTGCCGTGATTCGTATTGGGCGTATGCAGACCGGAGCCGGAATAGGCTGCCGGGACCACGCCGACCGGAAGCTGAAGCTCGTCGATCAGCGCATTGACCATCGCCGGAACGATCGACGCACCCGCGCCGTCATAGGGGTCCTTCAGATGCTTCCACTGCCCCCAGCGGCAGTTTGCCGCAAGGTCGTTTGCCTCGGTATACGGTGCCGCACCCTGACCGACCATGTTGGACTGCCCGATGCAGAGAATGTTGATGCCGACGCCCCAGCGCGTTTCGCCAGCTGCCTCGGCGACGATATTGCCTTCGGCGCTGCTTGCACGGAGGTCAATGCGATACCATCCGCCCTGCGGCACATCCTTCAGCGTTCCGGTCCACTCGCCGCTGGCATTTTCCGCAACGGTCGTCCAGTCCACGATGGGCTCCGCGTCGTCCTGTGCGTCAAACGCTATCACACGCGCCTGAATCGACGCAGGCTCTGTCATATTCAGCTCGCCCGAAAGTGCAACATCCGCGCGCCGCGTTTCGGTGTTTCTCTGAATGACCTGATAGTCCGCCGGCGTCGTAAGCGAGAGCGCTGCTCTGGGCGTTGTAAGGGAGCGGACGATCACATTGTCAAAAAAGCCCTTGGTCTTATTCGTGCCGAAGCCGATCTTTCCGTTCGGGAACGCATTGTCGGTGTCAGTATACTCCAGCTTCAGCTCGCCGTCAATGTAAAGAGAGATCGTCTGTCCGACAAAATCGAGCCGCCAGCGATGCACGGAGCTGTAATCCATGGAGAGGCTCATAGAAGTGAGCAGCTTTGCAGAATCACTGCTGTTGAAACGGCGCTGGATAGAAAGCTTTCCATTTGCCCACGCGCCATAATAGCGTCCCACATCGGTCGCACGGCCGACCAACATCACGGTGCCGCTGGAGCTTGAGGGGGCAGTGATGTTCGCTTCCACGGAGTAATTCGTCCAGGCTTCGCTGCCCGCGTAGCTGAGCGTGCCGTTTGCCTGATTCTGCGTATAGACGCCGTTTACGATCTCCCATGCGCCCTCGCGGTTCGGGGTCCATGCGCCGTCGCCGTTGGAGAAATCGTCCTCAAAGAGGACTGCGCCCGAGAGGCTTTCCGACCGGTCGCCGGATCCCATGCGGGCAGAACGGACGTCCAGATCGCAGCGGGCATCGTTGTCAGCGCCGATCCGGAAGAGGTTTCCGCCCTTATAGGTGGTCGCCGGAATGTTTTTCAGCACCAGCGCGCCGTCGATATAGATGTTGTACGTCTGGCTTTCCAGATCGATCACAAGACCGTAATTATGCCAGAGCGTGGTATCCAGCGCATAGGCGCCTGTCCCGTCCGAATACGGCGCGATCCAGCCGTCTGCCGCGCCATACTTGATAAATACAGGATAGAGCTTTCCGTTCGTATCGTTTGCGTTTTTGCCGAAGCGCACGGAGATTTCACCGTACTTGTCCGCATCGACCGCCGCACCCGCGCGCAGCGTCACCTCGGCAGTGAGCTTTCCGCTTTCGGGCAGCGTCAGGCTCTGCGGCACCAGCCATGTATATGCGCCGCCGGTCGGGGAGCTGACCGTTTTGTCGTCGCCCTTGACGATGCTGACATAGCCGTCCTCCTTCGTCACCGCTCCGCCGAGGCTTCCGCCGGAAACCTTCCACGCAGACGTATAGTCTTCAGAAAGGTCGCTGTTCAGAAGATCCCACGGCTCAGAAGCCAGTGCCGGGTAGGAAAACGCCGTAAACAGCATTACAAGCGCCAGCAGCATGATAAGTCGCTTCTTCATGTTCCTGATCCCTCCATAGATCGTATGTTTTCTTTTTCTTCGTCCGCTCCGAGCATTGCCCGCATTCGAGCGAGCAGTGCATCGAACTCCGCGGGCGTCATCTTGCCGGTATGTATCAGATAGAGATAGTCGTATAGATTCGGAAGCTCCGGCAGCGCGGCGACCTGCTTTGCGAAGGCGTGCGCCGCGATCTCGCCGCACCGGTGAATGTGCGCAGTTCGCTTCCATCCGAAAAGAGAAAAGGAAGTCACGTCTTCCAGCCGGTCCACGATGGAGCTGTGCTCATGAAACTCCCAGAAGTGGAAAAATTCATGTGCCAGATGCGCGTCCAACGCTTCATCCGTTGTCAGCGTGCGTCCCTGATAGCGGCTGCTCTCCGCAAGCGTGCGGATGGATTCATCATAAACCTCCACCGCGCATTCCGTTTCGCTCAGGACTGCCTGTCCGCGCAGGGTCACGCCGAAGCTGCCCTTTCCGCTTCCGGCGTGGCGGATCGCAATGCCATATTCCTCATACAGCTCGCGGATGCTTCTTCCGGAGAAGCACTTCGCGGCGCTCCGCCCCGCTTCGAGCGAGGCATCGACATAATAGCCCAGCCGCTCTCGCGGAATCTTATGAAACAGCAGATCGTTTGACAGCTCGCACATGGCGAGGATCCGGTCCTCCATCGATACGACGCTCCTTTCCTCTCGTTTTATTTATAGGCGACTGCCAGAAGCTGTTCCTCCGGTGCGAGCATCTCCGTTTCCACATTCAAAATGGAATAGAGCTGCTCCGCGGTCTGCATTCCGGTCAGATCGAGCATTTTTTCCTTGTAGAACACGAAGACCTTCGGGATCGTCGCATTCGCGTCCGAATAGGTCGTGTTCTCGTCCAGGAAGCGGCGGAAGCGCGAATCCTGCTCCGCCCGGGTAAACGTCACGAAGCTGCCCTTCTCCTTGCGCAGCCGGACGACGCCCTCGCGGTCCAGAACTGCGACGGCAGTGCTCTTCAGCTTGATGAAGCCAAGCAGCTTTTTCTGCGTCTGCCCTTCAAACAGATTCCACCGACCGGTGCCCGCGCAGTAGGAGACGTCCTTCGCCGCAATGCCGAGCGAATCCGCGGCGATCTGCGTGAGCTGCTCGCGTGTCAGCTCCGTCGCGCCGAGGCTCTTCTGCCGAAGCTCCGTCGCGCCAGTCGCGATCGCGCGCAGAATGTTCTTCTGGGCGTCGATCTCGATCGCAACGTCGACGGTCTCCTCCTTCGCGCCGGAACGGACGATCTTTTCGATCACATCCGCGCGGATGCGCTTGATGTCCTCATCCGTCGGATTAGCGATCGTTCGCTCCATCTGCTCGCGCACCATCGCGAGCGCAACGCCGATGGTGGAGATATAGGGCGCGTTCTTTGCCATTTTGCACCTGACGCCCATCTTTTCCGCCAACGCGTTGACGATCACGGCGCCGCTTCCGCCGCCGCCGACCAACGTCGTGAAATTCCGGTCCAGCCCGTATTCTGCGATCAGCTCCTCCACGACGGAAGAGAGCTTCGCCATCGCCAGATCCATGACCTGACGCGCCGCGTCGCGCCCGCTGATCCCGAGCCATACTCCGAGCGCCGCCCATGCCGCCTCATTGCTGGCGGCGACACCGTGTGCGTAATCCTCCTCCGGCACGTAGCCGAGCAGATTCGCCGCGCCCGCGAGCGTATAGGAATAGGAGCGCCCGCTCACATCATCCAGGATCACATATTCGCACGGGTCGTCCGCTCGAGGCGCGATCTGCCGGATGCTTCCGCCGGTGATACCTCCCTCCGGCGCAAAACACTCATAGTCCATGCCCGCGATGTGTGCGCTGCGCGGACCGACATCCACGATCTTTTTGTCGCAGACGCGGATCATGCTGCCGCCCGCCACGCCGAGCGTGCGGACATCCAAACTCTGAAGATAGGTCTTGTGTCCGCCGACCTGCGCATACTTGATCATGACCTTGCCGTTTTTGATGACGCTGATGTCAACGCTGGTGCCGCCTGCCTCAAAGAAAATTCCGTCGGACACCTTTTCGTACATCAGCGCGCCGGCGACACCGGCGGCAAGACCGGACAGCATGGTCAGGATCGGGCGCTTGCGCACCTCCTCGATGCTCATCACGCCGCCGTCGCAGCGCATGATCATCAGGTCCGACTGGATCTTCGTGTCGCGGACCGCCGCCTCGGTCATGTTTGCCGTCTCCATCATTTTGGGAATCAGGCTGGCGTTCACGACCGCCGTGCGGGTGCGCATTTTCAGACCGTAGAGTTGGCTGATCTCATGTCCGCCGGTCGCATAAAGCCCCTCCTGTTCAGCAAGCGCCGTAACACGAAGCTCATTTTCCGGATTGTCGACGCTGAACGCCTCGCTGGCGACGATCACCTGCGCGCCCTGTCCGCGCAGAGTGTCGACCGCGCTTAGGATGCTCTCATCCGTAAGCGTCTTGCTGTCGAGGAAGGTCTGTACGCTTTTCAGATATTTTCCGGGCGCGAGCTCAATGTCTCCGACGTTTGTCTCGCCGCGCGCGCCGCGCGCGTCTATGCCAGTCGCCATGCCGATGATTCCGACGCTTGCGACATCGCCCTCCAGCAGCGCATTCGTCGCCTGCGTCGTGCCGTGGGCGATGAATGCAACATCCTCCGGCGCAATTTTGTTTTCCTCCATCAGGGTAGAAATGATCTGCACAACGCCCCGCGCGACGCCCTCTTTGTGCGTCGTCGGGATCTTGCGCTTTGCGATCACCTCATAGGTCTCGGCGTCGATCACGACGGCGTCCGTAAACGTGCCGCCGACATCGATGCCGATCCTGACTTTCTTGTTCATGATATACCTCCGGGTAGAAATGCGCCTGTATGCCGGCACAGCACAGAGGTCTGCACCGGCATACAGGAAAATGAATTACAGCGTGACGATGAAGCTGGCCACGACCAGACCCACAAGCGTGGAGATCATGATCCAGAGGATCGTCTTCTTCAGATACTCGTTGACGTCAATCTTCGTAAAGTCGGAGACCCATGCGTTGTGCGAGTTGGTCGGGTCGCAGACCGCCTGCACGTTGGAGTCAAGACGGAGCGCGACCATCGCAGCGACGGGGTTCATGCCGGATGCCGCAAGCAGCGCAACGATGCCGCTGCCAAGGCCCCAGACGTTCAGCGGACCACGATAGATCGCCAGAACGCTCAGCAGACCGAAAATCAGGATGTACGCAATCTTGCTCTGCGGGATCATCGCATTGATGACCGGAGACAGAACCGCAGCGACCTCGGTCGCCATGACCGCCTTCAGCGTCATGCCGATTCCGATCATCAGCGCGGTCGCGCCGGCAGTCTCCTGAATGCCTTCCACGAACGCACCGGCAACGACCTGCACCGCGTTCTTGGGCGTGGAAAGGATCAGTGCCACGACAATGCCGATCAGGATCGAGGGGACCAGCTGCATTTTGAATGCGAAGACCAGCACGACCGGGACCAGCGGGCTGATCAGAGCGATGGCGCGGACGTTCTTCTCGCTGCCGCTCTCTGCGGCGGGCATTGCCCATGCCTTGCGGGTCTTGGAGTCACGCTGGATGGAGAAAACGATCCATGCGACAGCAACCACGATCAGCGGGATCGCGCACAGCCAGGAATAGGACGTGACCGTCTCGAGCGGAAGACCGAGCGTGTCGATGTAAACGCCGAGCGTGCCGACACTAAAGGTAACGCCGATGCCGTTGGAGAACAGCAGCACCGCACCTGCGGTCATCGGGCTCACGCCTGCGGAGATCATGATGGGGATGATGATCGTGCCGACCAGAATGACCATGCCGAGACCGTTGGACGCAGCAAAGATCAGTGAGCAGACAACGAGGAACGCCAGCGCGATGGGAAGCGGCTTGTCGCCTGCCAGCTCGGCAGCCTTACGGATGATCGTGTGGGTGATACCGACCTTGGTCAGGATCTTGCCAAACCAGCCGCCGAAGATTAAGCCCGCGATCGCGGTGCTCATGCGCATCGCGCCGCCCTCCAGAACGTCCTTTGCGATCGAGAACGTGTCCGAGTCGGACGAAACGAAGGGGATGCCTGCGACCAGCGAAATGCCGATCGCCATGATGGGCAGTGCCAGGATCGTCGGGAGCTTGCGGGTCATCATCAGAACCACACAAGCCGCGAAGATCAGGAAAATGCCGATTGCCTGAATAGTTTCCATTTCTTGAACCTCCATAATTCTTTCTTTTATCTATTCTCAATGCTCCACGCATTTAAGAACCGTTCTCAGCGCATTTTACAGCTCCAGATACGCCCCCTGCTGTACCAGCGTCTGCTGAAGCCGGGCAATGTCCACATCTGCAATATCGGTGCGCTCCTTCGCAGCCATCGCCGCCGCGATTCCGGCAGCCTGCCCCATCGCGCCGACAGTCGGCGTTGTGCGGATCGCAGCCTGCGCCTCAAAGGTCGCCGAAACGCAACGCCCCGTCACCAGAAGGTTTTTCGTCTTCTGCCCGACCATGATGGCATACGGCAGAGAATAATAGCTTCCCGGGCGGCTGACGAACTGGCTCGCAGTCCCCTCGCCCTTCGGGTTGTGGATGTCGATCGGGTAGGACGAGTGCGCGATGCGGTCCGGAAAGCTCTTGCACTCCAGAATGTCCTCCGCCGTCAGCGTATACCTTCCGACCAGCTGGCGCGAGCCGCGAACACCGACAGACGGTCCTGTAAACTCAACCATCGCACGCTCAAAGCCCGGTACAGTCTCATGTACGAACGCATCTAGCTCCGCGCACTGCTTCCTTCCGAGATATTCCGCCTCGCTGAGGCTGACTGCGTCGGTCGCGTCGTGCTCCACGATGCGGGTCGTATTCAAAATGTACTCGCCGTCGCGTCCCGTGCCGAACATCAGGATGTTTTCGCGGCTGATAGAGAGGCGACCTTCCTGCTTTGCCTGCTTGAACTCCTCATCAAAGCCCTCCAGATCGACCGGTCCCGTGACCTGGAACAGCTCCATGTGCGGCGCCAGCCGGAAAAAGCGCTCGGGGTGCGCCAGAACGTAGCTTTTGAGCCGCTCCGTGTCTACGCCGCAGTATTTGACGTTCATGGTCATCGGCTGGGCAGCTCCGTCCTCCGGGCGTCCCTTGGTCATCGTCTCACCGGACCATGCCGCGAGATCGCCGTCGCCTGTCGCGTCCACAAACACCCTGCCAGAAAGCTCATGCAGTCCGTCCTTGTTGCACACCGTGATCGAACAGATCGCTCCGTCCTCCACGTTCACGTGCCCCAAGAAGGTATGGAACAGAACCTCGCAGCCAGCCTGCCGGAGCTTTTCATCCAGAATCAGCTTCAGCCCCTCTGCGGAAAACGGCGTGATCGTGCTGGTATACTGCTTCGTGTCGGCAACATGACCGGAGGACCATCCGCGCGCCTTAAGCGCATCTACCAGCTCCTGCATGATGCCGCGGATGACCTGCTTCTCACCGGCGTGAAAGGTCATCATCGGTCCGACGCCGCACGCCGTCAGGCTTCCGCCCAGATAGCCGTTCTGCTCGATGACCAGAACGCTCGCGCCGCTGCGCGCCGCCGCGATCGCCGCAGTGCAGCCGGACACGCCTCCGCCGCAGATCACAACATCAAATTCCCGATTATAGATTGCTCCCGCCATAAAGCACCTCCGTCTTTGGCTTCCGCTGTATTTTCCAGTATTTACTGTCCGTTTGATCGATTTTGAAAATAATTTTCACTTTTTTGAAAAGAATACAAAGTTCATCGCGTAATTGCAATAAAATACTATCAATATTTTCATTCCATGTCAACATTATTGAAAATTAATTTCACACAAATTACAGGATTCCTTTTTAGCGAATTTGCACAATTCAAATGACCAGAATGGATTTGCATTTTATTGGCTCGTAGGGTATGATATAGGAAACAAACTTATCAGAGAACATTTTGCTCTTGAAAGAGGATTCATTTATGGTATCTCCCGTCATTTCGAAAATTGTTGCCATGCAGCAGAGCTTTACGGTCAGCGAAAATGAGATCGCACAATACGTCATCCACAATGCCGACGCCGTTGTTGCAAGCACCATCACCACCATCGCCCAGAATACAAACACCTCTGAGGCGAGCATCAACCGTTTTTGCAAAAAAATCGGCTTCAAAGGCTTCAACGCGTTCAAGATCGCCCTCGCGCAGGAAAACTTTTTTAACTCCATGCGCAAATCCGACGCCGCCAGCTCAGACGGTCTGGTCGGCGCGATCAGCCGCGATTATCGCAATATGTTGGTCAACACAACCGCCATGCTGGACGAGCAGCTTGTCCAGCGCGCCGCCGCCGCCATGCGCAAAGCCGCGCATATCTATATCTTTTCGCCGTCCTATGCCTGCTTTGTGGCGGAGGATCTGGAATTTCGTCTCAGCATGGTCGGGCTGTACGCAAAGTCCGTGAAGGCGGCGAGCGACCTGCGCATCTTCTCGCGCTGCGTCGGCAAGGAGGACCTCATTTTGATCATCGCGCCCTCGCTCCTCACGCGCGAGCTCTATCAGTCCATCAACATTTGCCACGAAAAGGGCGCGTCCATCATCTCCATTACCAGCTATGACTCGCCCAAGCTCACCGAGCTGATCGATTACAAATTCATCATCAGCGATAAGATCACGACGCAAAATGCTCTGTCCCTGTCCAACAATCTGATTTTCCTCTATGTCACGGACGTGCTCTACTGTGCACTGCTTGACAGCGACAAGACGCTGCGCCAGCGCCGACTGGACAGCGACTCCATACTCAGCGCCCAGCAGCAGCTCGAAAACTATATGTTCGATTTTTAACGACAGCTTTATGCTGTTCAGGGCCATCATATAAAAAATCCAGACGCTCTGTATTTTGTGCTCCTATAGAAAATTCCGGCTGACATACCATATGTCTGCCGTAATTTTTGTATATAAACTGCCGGCAGTTATGGTTTGAATGCAGAAGCAAATTGACTATAATACGCAAAACGACGCCGAAAACGAATTGCTTATTGCCGCTGACAACCAGGAAACCTTTCACTAAGGTGACATCACCTTTAGGTTCCATTCCGCGAGGGTAGGGGTTCAAGTCCCCTCGGGCGTACCACGAACAAAATTCAGACACATCTGATAGATATGTCTGAATTTTGTTCGTATAGTGAACTTTTCGAGAAATTCAAAATCTTACACGCAGTTGGAGGGTGACAGCACCTTGGGTTCAAATGCTGTCTGGTTGGCAGGTTAGACATTCACTGTTTTTTAACTTTTCCATCACCAATTCGTCGATCTCCTGCTCCAATTTCAGGATTTCCTTCTGCAAAGCCAAACAGTGGGCATCGAGGGATGGTCTCCTCAATGCCCACTGCTTTTGTACTTGTTCAGCAGTTCCAACTGCATGGACGCAGGTGTTTTTCTTCTCTGCTCATTCAGTGTGCGGGCGATGGTCTTCATGCCGCTGCCGCCGACGTAGGCGGAGAAGATCAGTCGGACGGTTTCGGCTGCTTCTTCAACGATGACAACCTTCTTCGTGTTTTTATCCTTGAAATAGCCGAACGGCGGGATGGTCACGATTCCTTCCTTTTGCTTCTGACGATAGCCTGTGCGGACACGGCGGCTGCCGTCGCGTGCGTAGAAGTCATTGACAAGCCCTTTGAAGCCGATGATGAGATCATCGTTTTCGTTGAACGTATCGATGTTTTCCGTTGCGGAAAGCACTCGGACATCATGCTCCCGCAGATAGTCGATGAACAGCGCTGTCTGCGTCCGATGACGGCCAAGGCGCGACAGATCCTTGACTATGATTGCTTCGACGCTCCCGGCTTCAACCGCCTCGTAGATTTTATCGATGCCCTCGCGGTTGAAGTGCATACCACTGACATTGTCATCGAAGGACTCGCCCACAACCTCGTGACCGTTTGTGACCGCATATTCATAAATGATTTTTCGCTGATTTGTCAGGGAATTCAGCTCATCATCCTCGTCGCGGCTCAGGCGATAATATAACCAGACTCGCATATCCGTTCCTTTCCGCTATGGTGTGTGCCGATTGCAGCACACACCATAGCACACTGTTTTTCAGATAGCTAGAACAATTTGTCATGCGCAGCGGGAATCTCCATTACCAACAGAATCCTCCTGCGATTTTGTATATGGCTGATCTACCGAGAGGTAGTCATGCAGCAGCATTTTCAGAAATTCATCGAACTGCTCATCTGTACCGATGTAGCTGAACGTGACCTCAGAAATAGTTTCTTTTCGTTTTCTCGCCATAGGCGCTCCTTTCATAGTTCCTGTTTCATATCCCAATCTTCGTGATCGTCCTCGGCGTGGCCGAGGGCGGTTTTCTTTTGCTTGAGCTTCTTCCGGCGCTTGCTGTCGATGTGCGGCAGCATAGTCGTTCCGTCGCGCGTCGGCGTACCGCCATAGAGATAGGTGATTCCAGCACCTGCGCCGCAGCCTGCGCTGGTAGCGCCGCAGTAGGCGGAGAGACGGCCAATGCCGGTTTTGAGATGGATGGTCACCAGATTGGACACAACCAGCGCCCGGTAAAGTTGAGATTGTGATGCCTTCAGTTCCTTTGCGTAGACGATAACGGGCAGGGAGGCTGTCATTCCCTGGTTGCCGCTTCCGGAGTTGATGACAACGGGCCTCTCACAGCCGCTCATGCGGGCATCAGACCCTGCCGCCGCCATGGCCTTTGCCCGGTTGGCCACATCGTTTCCGTAGGCGTTTAGAAGAACACGTCCAACGTTTGCTCCCCACTTTCTGCTGAGTCCCTCTTCTGCAATGGCAACATTGAAGTCAATCTGCCGATCCAAGACAGCTTTCACGTCTTTAATATCCACACAGTCTGCAAATTCAATGATATTCTCCACATTCAGGAGCGACCGATCCGGTTCCTCTGCACGACCGCCCTCTTCATACTTCAGATCGCGCAGAACTGTACCATCCTTCTCCACCCGGATCACGTTGGTATGACTTCCGGCGATCCGGACGAAGGCAGTGTGTTCCCCAGCATTGGCGCGGATCTGGATATCAAAGATATATCCGTTGTCAGAAGCTGCAATGGAGATGGGCGTCTGCTTCAGATAGTGCGCCATTATCCTGACTTCCTCCTCGTTGACATCTGACAGGACTTCCAATTCCCGGTCGGCATTCCCTGCAATGATCCCCGCCGCCACTGCTGCATCGATGCCGCGCATACCGCCGGTGTGAGGGACAACCACGCTCTTCACATTTTTGATAATATTGGCACTGACGTGAACCTCTGCGGACTGAGGGATTGTTCCCAGTGTCTTTCTGACAAGAGCCGCAGCGTATGCCACCGCAATTGGCTCCGTGCAGCCCATTGCGGGAAGCAATTCCTCTTTCAGAATCTTTACATAAGCGTTATACAAAACCTCATTCATATTTCTTCTCCTTACAGTATACAGATGCTGTCAATTTCTTCCCCGCAGGACTCGATCTGCCGCTTGGATCCGATTACGCAGATGCTGCCATTCTCGCTCACTTCATACATGAGCTGCGCAAAGGCTGCTAGCCTCTCCGGCGTAGTCGACAGGATTTCTCTGCGTTCGGCACACTGATCTGCATACTCAATCCCCGTCAGATACCAACGATCTGACGCTTTGCCTTGTCTGCCGGGCAGCATGAGCGGGTCCATCTCCGCCACGGTGCCCACAATAAATCTGGTCAAATCAGGCTTTGTACCACAAAACTGTTTGATGAAACCTTCAGTCTGCCTGTAGGCATTCAGGGATCGGGCGGCGGTGGGATCCCGATAGGAGTAGAAGCAAGCATTTCCGGAATTGCTCAAAGATAGCCCTGTTCCATAGGCGCCACCCTGGACGCGGATGACATTCCACAGATAGGAAAGGCTGACAATACGACTCAAAACCTGCAGGCTGCCGTTATATGCGCCGCCATATTGGAGTAGATTCCCACCCATGGCTGTAAAAGAAACATCGGCTGGAATCACAATGCCCTCGCGCCGTTTACTCCATGGACGGATGGAGCAGACAGTCTCTTTTTGCCTTGATACCGGCAAGACACAGATAACCGCATTTTCCAGAATAGCCTCGGCATTATCATTGGTACCGGTGATGCTGATGGTCAACCGGTTCTTTGCAAAAATCTCCTTGCTCAGTGCAGCCAACTCCCGAGAAAACTCTGCCGCATACCGCTGAAAGTTCTTTTCCAGTGTCTTCAGCCGCTGAAAGTATGTAAAGCCCCCTGTGCACTCCCGGACAACACCCTGCGCAGAATGTCCCGCAGCAATTCGGGTCATGGCATACCCGGAGCCGGAATCAATGATATTCTGCTCCATCCATACGATGGCTTGGCGCAGAAGTTCATGGATCATACATTGGTCATCAAACTTGCTTCCGGTGATGATCTCAGCAATCAGGTTCGCGGCTGATTCCAAGTTGATATCCATGGCGCTGAAGGATACGCAGAGGAATGTGCGGCAGTTCTCCGGTGCGTTGACGCCTCCATAGGCTTCCACAGAGAAATTTATCCTGCCTATATTCAGACGGCACAGCCTTTGCAGTTGTAAGTTGCCGTGGATTTCCGTGTCCATGTTCCCCAGTAAACGGCAGAGAAACGAGACGTCAGGCAGCATCTCCTGAGAAAAATCACTGACGTCAAAATACAGATTGACATAGCTGATCCTGCCGGTAGAAATGTCATGGCGCAGCAGGCAGCGCCCCGCCAGAGTTCGTTCTTCAAGGGGGATACGTTCCGGCTGTACCGCAATGTCAGAAAGCTGCAGAGCTGGGAGCGCCGCAAGCGCCTCAGGTGTATCTGCTGCGGATTGCCATGCAATGAGCGCTGCCTGACGCTTTTGAAGACCAGAAATATCCTCCACGCCCCAACTTTTCTTGACTGCGCGCAGCCGCTCCGTCTCAGCGTCCCGCTTCTCATTAGCCAAAGTGGCGGAAGGCAGCAGCAGCACCTGGCAGTTGTGGGGATTATCCATAAATATCTGCCCAAGCAGCCGTTCAAACCAGCCTTCCTCTAGCTTCCGGTTCAGAGAGGTGAACAGTTTTCCAGTTTCCAGATTGGCTGCCGGGTTTCCGCCGTAGAGCCAGCTGTCCAGAATATCCATACTGAAACCGAGCCCTTGGGGCATGCTGCCGTAGTCCCGCTCCCGCATCTGGAACTCATAGTTGGCAAGGACGGCAGCAAGCTGCTCGTGATCCAACCCTTCATGACAAAGCCGTTTCAGTTCAGATTGAACTGTGTTTTCTACTGCAGCTATACAGCTTTCATCCATATTTCTGACTTCCAGAATGGCAACGGGCTGTTGGATACTATCCATCAGGCTGATGCGGACATCCTGCGCAAGTTTGGCGGATAGGAGAGCCCTTTTCAGAGGGGACTGATTGCTGCCGCACAACGTATCCGCCAGAGCGCGCAATGCCATCTGTGCTTCTCTATTGCGGAAATCGCCCAGAACATTGCCCCAAATTAGCCGTGCGCGGCCAACTACCGGTTCATCAGGTGGAAGTTCGTAATAAGCCTTTTTCGGAACGCTCTTGATTGGACGCTGCATAGGAATGGAAAGCTGCGTATTTTCTCTATCATAGGCAGAAAGATATTCCGTATCTAGCACGTTTAGCACAAGTTCCAGATCTACGCTGCCATCCAGAATGATATAGGCGTTATCAGGACGATAGAAACGACGATGATGCTCTATAAATTGCTCATAGGTCAGTTCCGGGATATGGATAGGATCTCCACCGGAGACGTAGCGATAGGAAGTGTCCGGGAATAGCAGGCGGGATATTTCCTTTTGCACAATGGCATTAGGCGAGGCGAAAACGCCTTTCATCTCGTTGAGCACCACACCCTTATAAACGATGCTTCCGTCTTTATCCAATTCGTAGTGCCAGCCCTCCTGGAAAAATATCTCCGGGTGGGAATAAATTGCAGGGTGCAGTACTGCATCCATATATACCCGCAGTAAGTTCATAAAATCCTTGTCATTGCGGCTGGAAACAGGATACACCGTCTTATCGGGAAATGTCATGGCATTGAGGAAGGTGTGCATGGAGCTTTTCATCAGTTCTACGAAAGGTTCCTTCACCGGGTAGTGTTGCGAACCGCAGAGCAACGAGTGCTCCAATATGTGGAATACTCCGGTATCATCCGATGGCAATGTGCGGAAGGTGATGGAAAATGTCTTGTTTTCATCCTTGCGGTCCAGCCAAACCAATTTTGCCCCGCTCTTTACATGTTCCATTTCCCAAAGTTTACCGCGAATTTCCGAAAGCTCATGAACAGCTCGTATGGCAAAGCCATGTATAACATCGTGGATTTTCATGAATTACCTCATCATAGATAAGCAATTTTTGATATTGTGCAAATTCATTATAATCGGATCCGACATATTGTTCAATCGGCTCTGCCTATTCAGACGTGTTTGCCGCTTATTTGGTGGATTTTCGGCTCGTTTTACAGATTTGGGAGCGAACAAATGTATGCCTGACCGGCAGTTTATCAGACTGCACTTGAATCTCTGTAGACAAAATACATTTCACTCCGCCAACATATTTCTGTATTTTTTCTTTCACCAAGGTGACGTCACCCTTAGGTTCCATTGCGCGAGCGTGCAGGTTCAAGTCCTGTCGGGCGCACCATGGCGAGTGTTCTTACAGCATTTGAAAGGCTGTAAGAACACTCGCTTTTTATACAGCGAGTTCACAGGGGGCGTAGTTGACGACTACGCCTTTTCTTGTATTTACGGACACTTCCGGGATCGGCAGGGGCAGTACCGTTGGGATCTCGATCGTTCCGACGCAGTTATAGTGGATGCGAAGCCGCTGCTCCCATACGCCGTCGATCTTCTCAGCATTGAACACTTCAATCTTCTCAATCAGTTCGTTCAGCATCCTGGGCGTCAGTTTTCTCGCTCTGGTGTACTTGCGGACAAGACCGATAAACATATCCGTTGTCATGGAACAGCTGCTCTGCTTCTCTATTTCGGAGCGGAGCTTTTTTATTTTCTCCGACAGTTCCTTTTGCTCGTCCTCATACCGCCGGGACATTTTTGCGAAGCGGTCATCAGAGAGTTTGCCGGAAACATTATCCTCATAGATACGTTCAAAGAGGCCGTCCAATTCTTCATCACGGGCAAGGAGCGTTTGCAGCTCTTTTTCCTTCAGCTTGCGGTCTGTCTGTTCCGCCTGCTGGGAATGACCAATCACCGCTTTTACAAATTCGTCCTCATAGAGACTGGCAAATTTCGTTAAGCGCCGTATCTCTCCCAGCACCACTTCCTCCAGGAAGTCCACACGGACATAATGGGTAGAGGTGCAGGTGCCGCGATTGCCCTTGTAGTTGGAGCAGTTGAAATACTTGATCTCCGGATTACCCTGATTGAAGTGAAAGTGAAGGTTGCTGCCGCAATCGGCGCAGACCAACAGGCCGGAAAACATATTGTGTTCTCCATTGTTGGTGCGGCGCTTACGGATTTTGCCCCGCTTCTGCTGCACCTGCTCATACACAGCACGCTCGATGATCGCCTCATGGACGTCCTGGAACACCACCCAATTCTCGCGGTCATTGTCGATTCGCTTCTTATTCTTGTACCAGAGATACCGGATGGCAGCAGGCGTGGCGGCAAAGAAGAATTTGACGGTGCGGATGGACAGCCAGAATACGCACAGCGCCGCCGTCGCCGCCAGATACCGCCGCACCTGCGCCTGGACAATGCGCTGCCAGAGCGAAACGCCACACCACGTCGTAAGCCCAATATAAATGAAGCTCCGCAGCAGCGACACCGGCAGAAAATACACAGCACCCCGCTGGCGCGTTTTTCCGGGATCGGTATTGCAATGCATGACCCGATATGGTATGCTGGACAGGAAGAAAACTGGAAAAACAGAGGCTTGGGGAAGGAATGGGCAGCATGAAGCATCCTGGTCCATGACGCGACACCATAGATCCGTTCACGTTGCCGTATCGATCGTTCAAGCCGCTGGAGATCCTCGGCTATCCGCACGCTGGGAACGATGTGTTTTATGTGAGAAGGCTCTATCACGGAAGGCAGATCAACGCATATATCAAGGCGGCAAGGCAGAGGGGCGCCGATGTCGGCAATGAAATTTCGATCCCGTCACAGCTTCGCTCGCCGGTAACGCCGCCTGTTGTAGATTTCTGTCTGGACGGAACGCCGTTTATCGTCACGCAGGCGCTTCCCGGGGAGCGCTTATCCATGATCGTGGGCGAAAATGCTGCGCTGGAATCTCTTTCGTATTTGGAAGAATACGGCGCTGCTTCAGCCAGAATCCATCAACTGAATATTCAGGCAGAGCGCGTAAAGGACAGAAAATTCTTTCACGCGCCGCCGGATGCGGGATTGGAAGCGCTGCAGCTGGAGGACCTCAAGGGGCTTTTTCCATCCGCAGAGGAACCTGCCAACACGTGTTTTTGCCATGGGGATTTCCACTATGCGAATATCCTCTGGGCGGAGCACCAGATCAGCGGCATTCTGGATTTTGAGCTTGCCGGATATGGAAATAAGGAATTCGATATCGCCTGGTCGGTGTTCCGGCGGCCGGGGCAGAAATTCCTGCGGACCGAGGCCGAGCTGCAGACGTTTTTGAACGGCTACCGGCAGTTCGGCACCTGCGATACCGAAGCGGTCAAAATGTATATGGCGCAATGCTACGTCTATTTCCTCCAATTCTGCAGCGACGACGCCGAATACTGCGCGTACATCCGCACCTGGCTGCAGATATTTTCCAATGAAAAGCACGGAAGACGGTCGGATCAAACCACATAACGCATCCCGGCTCTGCGAAGGAGCCGGGGATGTTTTTATGCCTTGTATAAATATATCTCGCTTGCTCAGCGGCGTCTCGCCTACAGAAGAGAGGCGATTGCCCGTGGTTCTATGGGACGTTTTTAAATGTTTTGTTTTTCTGTTAGGTTGTATTGACTGGATTTTTGTGGAGGCGTGTGCGGGGGTGATTGGGGAGAGAAACCGTTTTTTAACAAAGTCTTGCATTTGCGGGACAAAACGTATATAGTATTCTTGTATTTGTAACACAGCATACAGGGCGGCCGCAAAAAGGCGTTGGAAGCTGCTCTGGGCAAGAAATGTGAAATACAGGCTTGAAAGCGAGGAAATATACATGGAAATTAGGCCGATCGAACGGACAAATGTCGGTGAACAGGTATTTGATCAGTTGAAACAGCTGCTGATCGAAGGTACCTGGACACCGGGACAACGACTCCCGTCTGAGAACGAGCTTGCCAATATGCTACATGTCAGCAGAGTGACGGTTCGGCAGGCATTGCAGAAACTGAGTGCGCTGGATCTAATAGAGACTAGGCTTGGCGAGGGATCTTTTGTTAAGAAGATCGATGTTGGAAGCAACATGAACGCGTTGATCCCCGTGATGTATATGGGAGAGCAATCGCTGCAGCAGGTTTTTGAATTCCGACAGATCATTGATGTGGAGTGCGCCCGGCTTGCTGCCCGCCGCGCTACGCTGGATGATATCGACGAACTGGTCCGGATTCATCGCCGCTATGTTGACTGTTATGAAAAGCAGGATGCTGCGGGGTTTGGAAAAACCGATCTGGATTTTCATTTTCAGATCGCACAGATGACGCGAAACAGCTTGATCATTAAAACAAACAGCATTCTCCGTGAGGTGCTGGAGCATACGATGCAGCAGGTCATTGATAAAATGGGGTATAAGAACGGTATCTATTATCACGCGCAGTTGATCGATGCAATCGCCGCGCATGATGAACAGACGGCTGTGGACCTGATGCGGGAACATATCAAAAAGAATGTTGACTATTTTCAGGACAGCGAGGCGGCATCCAGTCAGGCAACGTAACGGCACGGCCTGACCCGTGTGAAATTGCCTCTTTGGCGTGCAGCACGGCAGGATGTTTTCCGGCTGCAACGAATAATGCACAAAAACGCAGAATAAAATTCGTTGAAGCAGACGAAAATCAGCATAAAGCGGAAGAGGTTCTTGACAAAATTGAAACAGAGTGGTATTTATATGGCGTAGCTGTAATACAGGTAACAGCATACAGAAAACATCATACCGTCAAGGAGGAAACAACGTGAAAAAGATCATCAGCCTTTTACTGGTTCTTGTCATGCTGCTCGGCATTCTCGCCGGCTGTGCCGGCAAGACCACTCAGGAGCCGGCCCCGGCCCCGGCTGCAACTGAGCAAACTACAGAAGCGTCCGTAAATACTGAGACCACAGAAACGGATCCGAAGGAGATCACTGCAGAGCTTACCCTCTGGGATGCGTCCTGGAATGAGCAGCGTACGCCGGCTCTGATCGAGAAGTTCAACGAGATCTATCCGAATATCAAGGTCAATGTTGAGTTCTTCCCGAGCAACGGCATGTCTGATAAGTACCTGACCGCACTGACGAGCGGCTCCTCCGCAGATCTGCTCAGTGTCAATAACGAGTGGATTTCGACCTATGCTACGGCGGGTACGCTCATGAACCTGGACGAAAATATCGCAGCAGATAACTATGATATGAGCGACTTCTATGATGGCGCGCGGAAGGGCGTCACGGTCAACGGCTCGATCTACGGTATGCCGTACAGAGCGGAGACGCACGGTATGTTCTACAATGTGGGCGAATTTGCAGCTGCCGGGTATGATACGCTTCCTGAGACCTGGGAAGAGTTCCTGGATGCGGCTGTCGCGATCACCGAAAACAGCAACGGTGAAGTCAAAGGCATTGCAGTCCCCGGTGGTGAATGGGGCAACACCAGCTATCAGCTGATCAATATGATCCTCTGCAGCGGTGGCTCGATTCTTAACGAGGACAATACCGAGTGCATGCTCAACTCTGAAAAGTCCCTTAGAGCGGTTCAGTATTTTGTCGATCTGTACCGTGAATATGGTGTTGTGCCCGAGAGCATTATGGAGAACGACAACGCTGCAGGCCGTGTCCTCTTTGCAGAAGGCAAAGCCGCTTCCTTCATGTCCGGCGCATATGACATTGACGCCGTTCTCGGCATCAACCCCGATGTAGACCTCGGTACTGGTATGGTTCCCGTCTTTGAGGGTGAACAGAGAAATCTGATCTTTGCTGGTTGGAGTACTGTCATCTCCGCGAAGACACAGTATCCTGAAGCGGTATGGCTGCTTGCAAAGTTCCTGTCCTCTCCGGAAATCGATATCGAATATTCCATGACTTTCTCGGCGAGAGCTTCTGAAATGAACAGCGAAGTGTACACCAGCAATCCCCTGATGACTGCACTGGCAGAATCCGTCCAGTATGGCGAGCCTCTGCCCGTGATCCCGCAGCTGACGCAGATCCGTCAGATCATGTTCGAGAAGATCCAGCTTGCGCTGGCTGGAGAGATGACTGCGGAAGAAGCAATGAACGAGGCAACTGCCGAGATCAACGATATTCTCTAAATGCGCACGTAGAGATGATCCCGGCTTCACCCGGGATCATCTCGGTTTACAGCAAGGAAAAAGAAGGTGAACTATGAAGCTGAGAAGAAAAAAGCATGGTCTGCAGGAAAGCGGTATCCCTTACGTGCTGCCAGCGTTGCTGGTAGTTGCGTCGGTCATGCTGTTCCCACTTCTATATAATATCGTTCTGAGTTTCTTCAAAAAGACGATCTACGATATGAACTGGTCGTTTGTCGGCCTCGCACAGTACAAGAAGTTGCTGACCAGTGACATATTTCTCAATGCGCTGAAAAACACGGTGATCTGGACGGTAGTAAGCGTGTTTTTCCAATTTCTGATCGGTTTTATCTGCGCGCTGGTCATCTCGCAGGACCGGATCCGGTTCCGTGGGATTTGGCGCTGCCTAATCATGCTGGCATGGGTCTTGCCGTCTGTGATCGGAAGCATGGTCTGGAAATGGATGTACCATTCCGACTTCGGTATTCTCAATGAGATCCTGCTTCGCCTCGGTCTGATCAAACAGGCGCTTGCCTGGACCGGGAGCAAGCAGCTGGCGCTTACCTCGGCAATTATCGTAAATGTGTGGAAACTGTTTCCGCTTGTCCTCATGTATATTGAAGCTGCGCTGCAGTCTGTTCCCCGCAGTCTGGAGGATGCAGCCGTCGTCGACGGGGCCAATACATGGAGATGCTTTACAGTCGTCACATGGCCGCATATCCGGCCGACTTGCATCACAGTGATTCTGCTCCTGACGATCTGGACGCTGAACGCATTTACGTTTATTTACGTACTGACCGGTGGCGGCCCCGGCACGGCTTCGCAGGTGCTGTCGATGTTCATCAACAAAGAAGCGTTCCAGAATTATAACTTCGGCGTTGCGTCGGCAGCCAGCACGATCCTGTTTGTGATTGTTGCGGCCTTCAGCACGATCTATATCCGGTCGACGATGGGAGGCGGGGACGAATGATCAGAGATAAGAAAACGCAAAAACTGCAGACCGTCCTGTCTTATATCTGGTTGACTTTTATTGTGTGCATCTCTGTTTTCCCGATTTTGTGGATGTTTGATTCGTCTCTGAAGGGTACTTCCGAGATCTTTACGTCGCCGCCGACATTTTTTATCAAGCATCCCAGCCTGGAAAATTACAGGCGTGTGCTCTTTTCGAGTGGGATCCCCCGCGCGTTCCTGAATAGCTGTATTGTCTCTTTGAGTGCAACCTCGATTACGCTGGTCCTGGGCTGCCTCGCGGGCTACGGCTTTTCCAGATACCGTTTCCGCGGAAGAAAGGCAATGTATGCGGGACTTCTATATGGCCAGATGATGCCGTCCGTCGTCCTGATCATTCCGCTGTATCAGATGTTTTCGAAAATTGGTCTCATCGACTCCTATTTTTCGCTGATCCTGCCGGATGTTGTTATCACGGTCCCGTTGGCAACGCTGATGCTGAAAAGCTTCTTTGACGGTGTTCCGAAGGCGTTGGAGGAGGCCGCTAGAATCGACGGCGCGAAAAAGACACAGGTGCTGCTGCATATCATGCTGCCCATTGCGAAGCCGGGCCTAGTATCCGTCGGTATTTATACATTCCTTACGACATGGGAAGAGTTCATTTTTGCCCTGAACCTTACAAACTCCGCCGCGATCCGGACGCTTCCAATTGCGATCGATATGTTCAAAGGCGAATTCGTTATCGACTGGGGCGCGATCATGGCTTCCGGCGCGGTCATCTCGCTGCCAGTCATGCTGCTGTTTGTGCTCTGCAATAAGGTCTTTGTCAAGGGCCTGTCTGAGGGCGGAGTCAAAGGATAAAAACACAGATTATTTTATACAAATCTTTTTGGAGGTTTTTCTTATGATGATCAAGGGTCTTGCACATACTGCGTTGAACGTAGCCGATATGGAAAAGTCCGTCGCATTTTACTGCGGCGTGCTCGGCTTCAAAAAAGCGTTTGAAATGCCGAAGCCTGAGACGGGCGAACCGTGGATCGTGTATCTCTACTGCGGCGGTGGACAGTTCATCGAACTGTTCTATGGTGGCGTCAATTACACCGAATATTCTAACGACAACATCGGCTTCTCACATCTTTGCTTTGAGGTCCGGGATATTCATGAGATTGCTGACGCGATCGAAAAGGCCGGGCTAGAGCTTGATCGCCCGGTGAAGTGCGGTTGCGACAACAACTGGCAGTGCTGGGTTCGCGATCCGGACCGTAACCGCATTGAGCTGATGCAGGTCGGCGAGGGTTCGCCGCAGGTCAACTTTCTTCGCTCGGTACAGGAGTAATGAAAATGGACAACACCGGACGAAACACGATCGTTAAGATCGGCATCGTGGTCAATGACATTGAAAAAGCTGCAGAGCATTATAACTGTATCTTTGATCTCAAAGAAAAAGCGGTTGTTCGATACCCTGACCCGAATAAAAAGCCCATGGAAGGTGCGTACAAGCGCTTTCATGGGGAGAGCGTTAATCCTAAGTTGAAATGCTGCATTGTAAATCTGGAACCGATCTATCTGGAGGTCATTGAGCCTGCCGATAATGAGCCCAGTCCGTGGAAAGAATATCTGGAAAAGCATGGACCCGGTGTTTGCTTCATTTCCTTCTATATCAATGGATTTGAGCAGCAGATCGACTTCATGGAAAAGGGCGGCTATCCCGCAACCTTTATTGAAGATAAGATTTTCGAACGCTATGCCTATTTTGATACGCAGGAGAAGATCGGCGTTACGATCGAGATGAAGGAACGGCAGGACCGTTCGAACAAGTAGAGAACGGGATAGGAAGAAACGTTATGAGAATTCTGATCACTGGAGCCGGACAAGGACTGGGAAGCTGGATTGCCAGGCTCGCGTTGGAGCGTGGACACAATGTTATCGCCACTGTCCATGCTCTGAGCCACGTGTGCGAGGAAACACAGGCGCTGTGCGCGGCGTTCCCGGTACAGTTCCGTCTGCTGAAGATGGATGTGACAAGCGACCGGGACGTCGCAGAGGTGGAAGCGCTTCTGCGGGCAGAGCAGCCGCAGCTGGATGCAATCGTCAACAATGCCGGGATCATGATCGAGCGAGACCATACCATCGAGGAGCTGGATCTTGACGCAGTGATCCGATCTTTCCAGGTCAACACGGTCGGCCCGATGCGTGTTGTGCAGAAGCTCCTTCCACTGTTGTCTGCGGGGACGCGCTCCTGCATTGTCAATATTTCTTCGGAGGCCGGAACAATCATCAATGCATTTCCGACGAACTACGCCTACAGTATGTCCAAATGTGCGCTCAACATGTTCTCCGAGCGACTGCGGGAGTATCTGAAGGAACGGGATATTCTGGTCTATGCCGTCCATCCCGGCTGGATGCGGACGAACATGGGCGGCTGCGATGCGCCGGCGGATCCGGCGGACATTGCGAACGGTATCCTGGATATTCTGGAAAGAAAAAAGAAGATCTATTCCAAGATCGCATTCATTGATTCCACTGGGCGGCCCATGCCGCTATAAGAGGGGAGGACGACGATATGAATACCAATCCCTGGTGCTGTGACCATGCTGTTCATCTGTGCATTGTTGTCAGAGACATGGAGAAGACACTTGATAACTACTGCGCGTTGTTTCACCTGGAGCGGCCGCCCGTCAAGTGGACTGGCACTCCGAAGGATGCGCACGTGGAATACCGGGACGAGCCATCACCGGCAATGGCCAAGCAGGCTTTCCTGCAATTCGGTATGCTCCGGCTGGAGCTGATCGAGCCGGATAGAAACCCGAGTACCTGGCGGGAATATCTGGACAGGAATGGCGACTGTGTGCATCATGTTGCGTTTGAGGTTGACGACATGCAGGAGTCTCTAGCGTGTCTAGCACAGTCCGGGATCCAACTGATCCAAAAGGGCGACTATAACGGCGGCAGATATGCATACGTTGGCAGCGAACAAAAGCTGGCCGTCATGATGGAACTGCTGCAGAATGACAGATAGGGCAAAGAGGATCAAACCATGAAACAAACAACGATCGGTGTTATTGGCTGCGGTGTAATCGCGCAGGTCTATGCAGCGAATATCCACCGCTTTTATCAGAAACTCCAGCTGGCGGCGTGTACAGACATGGCCATGGAGAAAGCACAGGCTTTCGCCGAAAAATTTGACATTCCCAAGGTCTGTACGACAGAAGAGCTGCTGCAGGATCCCGGAATCGATATCATCCTCAATCTGACGATCCCGGCTGTGCATTATGAGATCAATAAAGCCGCCATCCTCTGCGGGAAGCACGTTTTCTGTGAAAAGCCGCTCTCTTTGCGGATGGCTGACGCAAAAGAACTTGTCTTGCTGGCAGAGCAAAACCACGTTATGCTTGGCTGCGCACCGGATACCTTCCTCGGCGCTGCGCTGCAGACCTGCCGCCGTCTGATCGACGAGGGATGGATCGGTACGCCGATCGCCGCGACCGCAAACATGATGAACCATGGTACGGAGACCTGGCATCCGGCGCCGGATTTCTATTATAAAGCCGGCGGCGGTCCAATGTGGGATATGGGACCTTATTATGTGACTGCGTTGGTTTCGTTGTTTGGGCCTGTGGCGCAGACTTGCTGCTTCAGCCGCAAGGGAACGCCAGAGCGGGAGATTTATAGTCTGCCGCGTCGGGGAGAGCAGATCCCAGTAGAGATCGAGACGCATTATTCTGGCGTTTTGCGCTTTCAAAACGGTGTGATTGCCAATATGAATATGAGCTTCGATGCGTGGCTTTCCAATCTGCCGAAGCTGGAGATTTACGGAACGGACGGGACGCTGATCATTCCGGATCCAAACCACTTCAGCGGTGAGGTGAAGCTGCTGCGCAAAGAGGGACTGATTGATGAGATCGATGGCCTTTCCAACAAGGAGGCAACGGGAAGGCTGAGTAGGCCGGAGATGTGGGAGAAATTCAAGGTAATGCCCAGCCTGTACCGGCAGCCCGACAAGAATATGCGAGGGATCGGCTTACTCGATATGGCGTTTGCAATTGAAAACAGACGGAAAAACCGTGCAAGCGCCGCGTTGGCCTGTCATGTCACGGAGGTCTTGGAAAGTATGAATGGGAACGGCGGCATAACCGAATTGACGACAAGCTGTGAACGTCCAGCACCGCTTCCAATCGGGCAGGACGTCGGCGCTCTTGATTAAGAAAGAAACAGCATGATCCATATCAAAGCCGCGGAAGCGGCTTTGATATCCGCCTGGCTTGTCGGACAGCCCACAAGATACACGTGCGGAATATCTATCATTCGACTGCCTGCAGGCAGGGAGCAGAGGAGTACATTTATGATCTATAGTAAAGAATTGATCCAATCCCTGGAAGAAAAAGCAAGGATACTCAGGCGCGATGTAATCATCAGCATCGGCGTTGGGGTAGCCGGACATATCGGTGGCTCCAATTCATCAGCCGATCTTGTTACAGCGCTCTACTTTTATAAAATGAAATATGATCCAAAGAACCCGCACAGAAAAGACCGTGACCGGTTCCTGCTCAGCAAGGGACATGTTGCGATCCTGCAGTATGCCGCGTTGGCGGAGGCGGGATTCTTCCCGGTGGAAGATTTACGACGAACTAAGGAAATCGGCTTCTATCTCCAGGGCCATCCGGATGTTCTGAAAACGCCTGGCATCGAAGCTGGTACGGGGTCGCTTGGTCAGGGCCTTTCCATCGGCCTCGGCATGGCCCTCGGCATGAAGGCGGACGGCATTGACCGGAAGGTCTACGTTCTTCTGGGCGACGGTGAACTGGCTGAAGGGCAGGTTTGGGAAGCGGCAATGGCTGCGGCATCCTATGAGGTGGATAATCTGGTCGCGATCGTTGACAGAAACCGGCTGCAGGCCAACGGCTTTGTTGCAGAGCGGCTGAACTCCAATCCGCTGAATGCCAAATGGGAGAGCTTTGGATGGCATGTGATTGAGATTGACGGGCATAACATGGAGCAGATCCTGACTGCACTCGACGCTGCTGACCAGATCAACGGAAAACCGACGGTCATCATTGCAAACACGGTCAAGGGTAAAGGTGTCAGCTTTGCGGAAAATGTTGTGGGTTGCCATAATTGTGCGTTGACCGAGGAACAGTACGCGCAGGCGCTGCGTGAGCTGCAATAAGGGAGGACAACCATGAGTTACGTAAATCAGAGAATTGCCTATGGGAAAACCCTGGTCGAATTGGGACATAAAAATCCGAATATCGTTGTTTTGGATGCGGACCTTGGCGGGTCCACAATGGGAAAGATGTTTGAGCAGGAATTTCCGGACAGGCATTATGAAATGGGGATCGCAGAGGCGAATATGACTTCCGTTGCCGCTGGTCTCGCGCAGGCAGGGAAAATCCCGTTTACGAATTCCTTCGCTGTTTTTGCGGCCGGACGAGCCTATGACCAGATCCGCCAAACGATCTGCATCGGAAAATTGAACGTCAAGATCTGTGGTTCTTCCGCAGGTATGTCCGACTTTGGCGACGGCGCAACGCATCAGTCTGTGGAGGATGTTGCGATCATGCGCGCGATCCCTAATATGACGGTGCTCTGCCCGGCCGATGCCAATGAGACCGTGGAAGCGACAAAAGCGATGGCGGCGATGCAGGGTCCCTGCTATATGCGTCTGAACCGGAATGATCTGCCGAACGTGACAGAAGAAGGGAAGCCCTTCGTGATTGGCCAGCCGACAGTTCTGCGGGAAGGAGCGGATGTCGCTGTTTTCGCGGCAGGCTGTATGGTCGCACTCGCGCTGGAAGCGGCGAAAGAACTTGAAGACCGGATCAGTGTGAAGGTCATCAACGTGAGCACCATCAAGCCGATGAATCCTGCGGTAATTGCCGATCTGTGCAAAGCGTGCCGGGCTGTTGTGACTGCGGAAGAGCACAGTATCGTTGGTGGACTGGGCAGTGCCATTGCGGAAGCGTTGCGAAAGGAAATGAAACCGATCGATTTTGTCGGTATCGAAGACACGTTCGGCAGCAGTGCGCACTGCTATCAGGATGTGCTCGGTTATTACGGACTGACGAAAGAGCATCTGATCAGGACCATTCAGGAAATGAATGCGCGATGAGCAGGAAAAAGTGGCTGCAGCCGGATGCAATTTACTGTTCGGTGTAGTAAAATGGAGGATATAGAATGATCGAGGATAGCCTGAAAAGAATGTTTGGACTGCAAGAACGCGTTGTTGTTCTGACGGGAGCAGCCGGGGGGATTGGCAGTGCGATTGCCTGTGGCATGGCCTCCGTCGGCGCGGTGATGGCGCTTTGCGACATCAATACGGCACAGTTGGCCGAGGTGGAAAAGAAAATTACAGCCGCGGGCGGTCGTGCAAGCAGCCATGTCATGGATGTAACACAAAAGGGGAGCATTCATGCCTGCATCCAGGAAATCCATACAAAGTATGGCCGGATCGATGTGTTGATCAACTGCGCCGGTATCAATGTCCGGGAAGGCATTATGGATGTTCCGGAAGAACGCTATGATAAGATCATGGCGATTAATCTGAAGGGCGTCTTCATGGTTTCACGTGAAGTTGCACCTATCATGAAAGCGCAGAACGCCGGAAGCATTATTAACATTGGCTCTCACAACACGGGCAGTATTCTGGGGGGATGCAGCGTATATGGTGCGACAAAGTGCGGCGTACTCTCGTTCACCAGATCCATGGCTGTTGAATGGGCTAAATACCATATTCGCGCAAACTGTGTCAGCCCCGGACATATCCGTACCGAGCTGACAAAACCCACATGGGAGCATCCTGTCCGCTCAAAGTATTTGCTTGATCGGATCGCACTCGGGAGGCCCGGCTACCCGGAGGATATTGTCGGTATTTGTGTTTTCCTTGCATCGGATTCTTCCTCCTATATCACTGGTGCGGAGATCCGTGTAGACGGAGGATGCATTGCCGGCGGCCAACCCTGGCCCTATGACACAGCGTTTTGATAAAAACTGGATGATATGAGACTGGGAATTCCAAATGTAACCGGCACGCAGGAGCCACAGGAATGGGCAAGGGAACTGCGCGCGCTTGGCTGTGGCTGCGTTGTGCTTCCGGTCGGTGCGGATGATTCGCTGCATAAGGTCCGGGAGTATGCGCGTTGCGCGCGCGAGCAGGGATTGAACATTGCAGAGGTCTGGTCATGGTGCAATCCTGTTGCTCCTGACGAACAGGAACGAAGAAACGCGATAGAGACCTGCAAACATCGGCTTCGGCTCGCAGATGAAATTGGCGCAGAGTGCTGTGTGAATGTGGCTGGGTCAGCCGGCGCGATCTGGAAAGGGGCATATGCGGAAAACCTTTCTCGCGAGATGTGGGAGCGGACAGTCCGGAGTATTCAGGAAATACTTGATGCTGTAAAGCCAACGCATACATATTACACGGTTGAAGCTATGCCATACATGTTTCCGACAGGGCCGCAGGAATATCATCAGCTGCTGGATGCCGTTGCGCGGGATCGGTTTGCTGTGCATATGGATGTCTGCAACTGGATCAGCTCGCCGCAGCGTTTTTTCAGGAATCCGGATTTTATGGAGCAGTGTTTTGAACTGCTTGGACCGTATATCAGAAGTTGTCATTTGAAAGATGTCAGGCTGCGGCAGGCGCTTGTGTGCCAACTGGAGGAGGTTCCCTGCGGACAGGGCGGCATGGATCTGGAGCGCTATCTCGCGCTTGCAGAGCGTTACAAGCCGGACATGCCGATGATCCTGGAGCATTTGCAGGGCTCAGCTGCGTATATCAAAAGTATCTATTATCTGAAAAACCGATTTCAGGGAAAATTTAAATTGTGAAAACAGGAGGCAGCATGACGTTTCAGGAACGGGCGGAACAATTGGCCGCCGAAATGACGCTGGAAGAGCGTGCGCTGATGCTTTGCTTTGATTCTCCACCCGTGAAGCGGCTGGGGATCCCGGCCTATCACTGGTGGAATGAGGGACTCCACGGCGTCGCGCGTGCAGGAACGGCGACGATGTTTCCACAGGCAATCGCAATGGCGGCAATGTTTGACGCTGATGAGATGGAGAAGATCGGAGATATCATCTCCACCGAAGCACGCGCAAAGTTCAATGCCAGCAGGGCTGAAGGCGACTATGATATTTATAAGGGCCTCACACTGTGGTCGCCGAATATCAATATTTTCCGTGATTGTCGCTGGGGTCGTGGACAGGAAACCTATGGGGAAGATCCTTATCTGACCGGGCGTCTTGGCGTGCGTTTTATCCGGGGCATTCAGGGCCACGGAAAATACCTGAAGGCGGCGGCATGCGCAAAGCATTTTGCGGTTCACAGCGGACCGGAGGAGCTCCGGCATGAATTCAACGCCGTTGTGTCGCCAAAAGATCTGTGGGAAACATACCTTTACGCGTTTGAGGAATGCGTGAAGGAGGGGGGCGTCGAGGGCGTCATGGGTGCGTATAACCGTGTGAACGGCGAGCCATGTTGCGGCAGCAAAACGCTGATCCAGGAGATCCTGCGGGGGAAATGGGGATTCGGCGGATATTATACTTCGGACTGCTGGGCGATTAAGGATTTTCATGAAAACCACAAGGTGACGAAAAATGCGCTGGAGTCTGTGGCGCTTGCGCTGAAAACCGGCTGCGATATCAACTGCGGCAGTCTGTATCATAAGATCATGGAGGCCTATCAGGCCGGGCTTGTGACTGAGGAGGATATCACCCGGTGCGCGGTCCATGCGCTTCGGACAAGGCTGCGGTTGGGCCTTCTGGCGGACGACTGCGAATATGATCAGATTCCCTATTATAAGGTCGCCTGCCGGGAACACCGCGCAGAGGCGATTCGTGCAGCGGAAAAGTCGCTGGTTTTGCTGAAAAACGACGGGGTACTTCCGTTGCCGAAAACGCTGAACTCCCTTGCTGTAATTGGCCCAAACGCAGACAGTAAATGGCCGTTGATCGCCAACTACCACGGAACAGCTCCACGCTATGTCACAGTTCTGGATGGTATTGAAGATCTTGTCGGCAGCACGACACGCGTCTATTATTCCGAGGGCAGCCATACTGTCCGAGACAGCGTTGAAAAGCTGGCGTTGCCTGACGATCGGATCTCAGAGGCGGTAACGATCGCGAAGCTTGCCGATATGACGGTCGTCTGCGTTGGTCTGGATGAGCGATATGAGGGGGAACAGCAGGATATCGGCAACCGGTTTGATGAAGCAGGCAGCGTGGCAGACAAGGCGACAGCCCGGCTTCCGGACAGCCAGATCCGACTTCTGCAGGCACTGATCGAGACCGGACGCGATCTTGTCGTTGTGAATATGACCGGCAGTGCTGTCGATCTGCAGTGGCTGGACAGTACGGAAAATGTCCGTGCTATCCTGCAGGGATGGTATCCTGGCGCGGAAGGCGGCAGAGCCATTGCAAGTGTTTTGTTTGGAGATGCCAATCCGTCCGGGAAGCTTCCGATCACGTTTTATCGGGATGCTGCAGGCATACCGGCAATCACGGATTACTCTATGAAAAACCGGACGTATCGATATCTGGAATCGGAGCCGCTTTATCCATTTGGTTACGGCCTGAGCTATACGCAGTTCCGCTATTTCGATGCTGCAGCAGAGTATACCGAAGCTGGTTGGAGTGTCAGCGTCACCATCGAAAACACCGGCCGGTTCTGCGGAGAAGAGGTTGTACAGGTCTATCTGAAGGACCTCGAATCTCGCTATGCTGTACGCAATCATGCATTGTGTGCCTTTGGTCGTGTCTGCCTGGCGCCCGGGGAGAAAAAACAGCTGACTCTCCCGATTCGAGAAAAAGCCTTTGAGATTGTGGATGAGCAGGGACAGCGCCGTCTGGACAGCCATTGCTTCCGCATTTTCGTCGGTGGAAGCCAGCCGGATCCGCGTAGCTGCAGTCTGATGGGCACGGCACCACTGGAGCTGACGATTACCCGAGAGTAAGCGGACGATTATCCGGATGATAGGAAAACTTGATATTGGAGGAATTAGCATGAGAGTTGGTTTTATCGGTCTTGGCATCATGGGCAGACCCATGTGCAAGAATCTGTTGAAGGCGGGCTACGCAGTGACGGCGTTCGACCCGTTTGCGAAGGAAGCGCTCGA
>OLRD01000379.1_pt1 | contig 38342 bp, 37 predicted proteins | sample 1672051 | NCBI WGS metagenome assembly OLRD01 (sample SAMEA3136640, study PRJEB25190) | human gut metagenome | biome: human gut; feature: human-associated habitat; material: faeces | place: Austria | collected 2013 | reverse complement strand
GGCTATTTTTCTTTTGGAAAGGAGCCAAAGGCGAACTTTCCTATAAAGTAAAAAAACAGAGAAGAAAAATCTTCCCTGCTTTGTTTTTGGAGTATTGAATTGTTATGTTCAGATTAGAGATATTTTTTGAACTCTTCTTCTGACATTTTAATTTTTTTTGCTGCTTCTGAAATTGATAGAACCCCGGTCTTTACAAGATCTACTAGAAGTTCAATTTTTCCTTCGTTCTTACCTTCTTCTTTGACTTCATCCAAGATTTCACACATTTGATTAACTCCTTCCTTCTTCTCCTTAAAGAAACTAACTCGTTCAGCCAAAACATCGTAATTCATTTCTTCGCCTCGTTTACACCAAAAGTCTTGCATTAACTTTCCAAGCTTCGTTTCATCCTGAATTGATGAATTCACATATATGATATGTGCTTCATCTTTAAATTTTTCTCCTGTTTCTTTGATCATGCGATCGATATGGTGAATTACCCCTCTCATGCGGTAATGTAGTTCCTATGGAAGGGGCTTCTGATAGTCGTAACAATTACTCATCTCTGACCAGAAGATTCTGGCTGTTCGTACCGATCAGGGCATATTCACTCATGCCGCTATCCCTTTGACGGGAATACTTTTGGGATTCAGTTCGTGGAATCCATACACTTTTGGATTTGCCAGAAAAGAAAAGTCTGTCGTTTTATCCCAGATATCAGGAACTGTCTTTCTCATGATGTTGGCGGCTGCATGACAATCCGCATTCAGGATCGTTCCATCTGCACAACGATACAACCCTCGTTTGATGCGGACTCCGGAAAACTTCGCATTTTCATCATCCACACCATAGGTAGGAATATAGTCCTTTGCCGTGATATCTGCTTTGGATGTGTAGCTTTCTTCCTGTTCAACGATCTTGATCCCCGCATTCAATGCTTTATATGTGATCATCGTTCGCAGGAAAGCGATCGGCATGGAGACAAACTTTTGGTTATTGACTCTTCCGATCCTGGAATTCTGTTTCCATAACGGATTCACACCAAGGATCAGAGTCCCTGCCTGATGTTCTACACAGAAATCGATGATGCTCCGACTGATCTTATGGCATTGATCCTTCACAAAGTTCGCATGACGATAAGAAAGATCGGATAATCTCTTAGATGGGATATATCGGTTTTTATGTCCCCTTGTCAGGATGGAAACATACTTTGCCTTCTGTTTATGAAACCACTGCGTATCCGATAAGACAGCTCCGCCTTTGTAGATTGCTGATGATCCATCATCACATACGATAGCTGCGAAGTTGTCAGTCCCGAAATCAATGGCACAGGTATTCGGCATGGAAGTTTCGATCACAGGTTCCGGTTCTTCAAATGTCAGACAGAGTAAGAATCTTCCATGATATGGTTTGATCTTGACATCTTTCAGGAAAGCATCCTCTGAGATATTTGAGAAGTACAGACGTTCCTTTGTGATCGGAAGTTTTAAGGATACACCATTTTGTTCTGGATACAAAACAGCATCCTGATTCGTGATGATCACGGTCACAAGATCCTGCTTTTTGTAATGTGGCATTCTTGGCTTCCCCAGATACTTTTCCGGATGCTTCTTATATTCTCTTAAAGAAACCAGCCAGTTCTTAAAATCCGTGACAGCCTGTTTTGTCATCTGCTGAGCCGTCTGTTTTGGAAGACCGGCAAAGAAATCCGGATTATCTGTCACACGCATCAGCTTTTCCAGATGATAATAAGAGATCACTTTCCGGACATGGATCGTTGGATAAGCTTTCTGTAACATAGCGATCTCTTCAAAGACTCCGATCTCGTTTTCTGTCCGATGCTCCTTCTCATATCCGGTAAAAACATTACGGACACGAAAAAGAGCAGCATTGTATAACAACTTTGCTTTTCTGCAGAGGTTGTCGCAATAACTGTAGGTCGTATCTTTGGATGAGATCACCCGTTGTGTCACGGTAAATGCCATATGGTTGTATCCTTTCTGATGTCTGGAAAACATCGTATTTATAAATTTCCTTTTTGTTTCTATATGATAAATATGCGAGATTTTATGGGAAAAATTTTCCACATATAAGATTTCGGATTCTTTTGAAGATTATCCGATATTATATAAAAGAACAAAAAAAATAATCTAGGGCTCGTCAAGGTGCATTCACCCACGCCCATGCGGTGCAGTTATTCCTATGGACGTGGTACTCTGCTTAGCTTTTATAGATTGGTAATCCTTTACCGAGAACATCATTTTTTGTGATAAAGATCACATATGTTTCTCGCAGCTGATCATAATCATCTCCTGCTTCTGTAATATTCGCATCCAAAAGACTGCTGTTGTATCTCGCTCTTTTAGGATCTGCACCGGCATCATCATTCTGCACTTCTATATTATATATGACACCTTTCCTGTCATGTGCAAGAATATCCATGCGAATGGAGCGTCCCTGCAGGTTCTTGATATCCTGCTGACAATTTACATGATCTACAATTAGGTCATCTCGATTCAGAATGATCCTAAGTACGAGTTCTGTACATCTCTTATCTTCAAATACTTTGCTCATGAAAGTATCGTCCATAAGACAGAACTTCTGAATTTTAGACTGATATTTGCGATACCGCTCTTCAAAATCCTTTTCCATCTTTCTTCCTTTCCTTGATTATATCCCTTTTCGAGATAAAGCACAATCAGGAAAAAGTATGGGCTCTTACTACTCCTATTCTCCTTTCTCCTGATCGTCATTTCTTGTTGCATTACAAATATGACGGATGAGGAGAACGATAAATTTTTGCTTAGAAAATTAACACTCACTTTAAATATGTAAGATTTTTCAGAAAATATCTGCCAGTTATCTACCATCGCATCACTCATACTTAAGATATAACAAGTGATGAATGGAGAAAACCTTATATGCGATTTTCAAAATCATAAAAATCTTTCATATTAAATATGTAAGATTTCCGAATATTCTCTATTAAAAGAGAATATCCGGATGCTTGTTTATTAAGTTTCTTTAATTTCTGAGAATTTTTTTGGGTTACTTATTCTCAGAAGAATCTTGAGTCAATGTTTCGCACACATTGGCTCTTTTTCTTATCTTTAGATCAGGTTTTTGTGTTTTATGTTTGAAACTTTCTTTTCCTTTTGTCTTAATTTTTCTTATGACTACTATAGCTTTTTGATCGAACACATCTAGTATCTTCTCAGCATAATGCGTCACAATGATTGTTAAGATGACTACTATATCGATTCTCATCTCGGATACCTCCAATTCTGGCAGCATCCGGTCTTAACTCTTATAAGATAAATATGAGCGAATTTCCACGAAAAGTTTTTCACATATAAGATTTTGATTGTATAAGTATATATTTAGACAAAAAAAAAGAAGAACAGTTTATTGATCTGCTCTCCCTTTGCACTCTATTTCTTTTTTCGTTCTTTCTTCAAAAGTTCTACCATTCCAACCATTAAGAGGATTCCAATCCCTGCAACTACGAGATAATGCCATAACGGACGTTTTACAATAACATAGAATTCTGTACTTTTGTGTCCAGGGTCCTGTGACTGGATCGTTACTTTTGTTTTTCCATATCCTTTTGCGATCACGCTATCTCCATCTGTTTCAACTTTTTCTTTATTCCCTGATTTTAAAGTGATCGCCTTTTTTGTTGCATTCACAGGAGATATCGTGTAATAAACATGGAATCTCTCTCCTTTTTTTAAATAAATATTCTTTTTCACAGTGATCTTTTCTACCATTTGTTCAATGTAAATAGTAACTTTCTTTGATAATTTTGTTCCATCGGTAGACCTTACAGTCATTTCTGTCTGTCCAATCTTCTTTGGGACAATCGTTCCATCTGACTTTACACTTGCATAATCATTCTTCTTCATTTCATACACAAGTTCTTTGTTTGATGTTGTTGTAGGATCCGTATCATAACGGAATTTTTGAGAATATCCCATGTAATAAGACTGCCATTTATCTGGAACGATTTCATTCATTTTTGTGATCACCGTTATATTTGTAACGCTGTAAATATCTGCAGCATTTTTTGATTCGACAATGATCTGTGTTGACCCGTTTTTCTTTGGATATATCATTCCATTTTTATCTACGGTCGCGATCTCTGGATCAGCTGAGGAAAACTTGATCTTATTATCTGTAAATCCTAAAGGGAATACCTGATAATTTACTTTTTCTGGTTTCCCCATGATCAATGTTTTTTCGCCCTCAGATTTGATCTTTTTGATCTTCTGATAAACTCTGAATTTATGCACAACACTTGTGCCATTGTAAGCTTTTGCAGTGATATTCACATATCCCGGTCCAACAGCCTTTACTTTTCCGTTTTGATCTATGGTTGCCACATTTGAATCAGATGTTGTATAAGTGATTTCCTGAATCGTTGCATTTTTTGGAGAAATCTCAACTTTCATTTTTACAGATTTTCCAAGTAAAATTTCGGTTTCTTTTGTTTTATCAACTAGCTGTGTGATTGGATTGACACATTCCATAGGAAATTCAGAGGATTGTCCTTCAATCTCAACACGAATCTTGAAATTTCCTTTTTTCTTTCCATAAACGATTCCATTTTGATCCACCGTTGCTATTTTTGTATCGCTTGATGAATATTTTGCATTTGAATATTTTGCATTTTTAGGAGTCACTTCAATATCCAGTGGAGTGCTTCCACCAATGTCCACATAATTCGCTCCTCCAATTGTAAAATATTTCATAATTTCAACCGGATAATTATCATAGAAGAAATTAACTAAAGAATCTGTTGTTTTGATACCATATTTCTGATTCACTTTTGTGATCATCTGCTTCATTGTTTTGTAATCACTACTCTTTATGTGATAGAAATCAGTTAAAAACTTCTGCACTCTTTTCTTCTGTGTTAGGTTTCTGTAATATGAATAGATATTATCTGCCAGATCATCATCTGAAATAAAAGATTCATCAATCGCAGCATAAAATTCTGGACTTTCCGGATATGATGCATATTTTTTGTAGTCATTTCTTGATGAATTACAAATAACACCTTTGATCAGCTGATATGCATTTACATTTCCTACATTTGTTCTTATAGCCTCTGCATATTGCAAATCGGATAATGATTGGTCTTTCTCATTGCAATAATCAACAAATTCATTATCTTCGTCTTTCAGATAATTCAAAATATGTTGATTCTTATCTCCACCATACCCATTTGCGTATGTTTCTAACTTCTTTAATTTTCTTGTGTATTCTGTGACTGACATTTGATTTGTTTCAGCTCTGATCTTATCAGGGAGCACAATACTTTGTGCAACGCACAGAATGCTTAATAATGCAATAAATATTTTCTTCATGATTTTCTCCTTTTCTATATATTCTCAATACAAATATGAGAGAAATTGAGAAAAAACATTTTCACATATAAAAAAACAGAGCATTTTTATGCCCTGCTTTGAATCATTTATTTCTATAAGTTTTTTGATATTGTTCTTCTAATTCTTTAATATTTAGATCAATCAGTCCATGAGGATTCATTTCCTGTCCACATTCTTTACAAACTGCAACTGTTTCCAGATAATCAAATGGTTTTCCTTTGATATTCGTTGTTCTTTCCGCTTTTCCCCACATAATATCGGTTTCTTTTCTACAATTGATACAAAAATTTCTTTTTACTTTTTTCATATGATACTCCTTTTCATTTTGAATATGAGACAGATAATCCTTTAACTCATCTTTATCTGCATCAAAATATCCTCTTTTTGTTGGAAAATCTAATTCATTTACTTGTTCTTTTGTGTAGATTTTACATTTTTTTATACCATGTTTTTCTTTAATGATCCACCATTTGTCAGTGTTTACGTACACTTCATACATTGTTAATTTATTTTTCATAATATCGATCAATTGATTCTCCGATGTCTTTACCATTATCCAACGAAATTCCTTGCGATCATCACATAAGGTTGTAAGATACAATTGATTATTTTGATCTTTACATGAGAAGAAGATCGGTCGATATATCTCAAAGAAAATATAATCATAGTAGAAGGCATATTTTGTATCTTGGTAGAATATTTTATTTCTCATTCTTATTTTTCCTTTCCTGTATTAATTCCTTCAAATTCAAACAATCATTGTTAATATTAAGTAGGCATCCATAGCAGCTGTGATGTCCGTATCTCAATACATAATCTGTTAATATTCAAAAAAACTGCGACAATCTTAACAGAGCCGGAAACAGCGTTCCAATACATTTTTTTTGTTATTATTTTTCTTCCTTATTAATCTTTATTTACAATTTCATCTATTGTTACATTTAATGCTTTCGCAATCTGTTTTACTGTTTGAATCCTTGGATTCTCTACTTTTCCATTTAAGATCTTTCCAAGAAGAGAATCTGAGATCCCAGTCTCTTTGGAGAGCCGATAAATACTCATATTTTTTTCTTTCATAAGATCTTTTATTTTTCTTGTATTCATTACAAACACCTTCTTTCTTCTTGCGTAGCGGCATAAATGACGTTATAATATATTCGGGATGTATAAATATCAATTAAAGAGGAGGATTATTTATGTCTATGTTGAATTTGCGTCATTTAATTGACGACATGAAAGCAAATCTTCGGGTTATCACTGCATTTGATTTTTCATATAAAGGGAAAAATTATGTTGTTGTGTGCGAAGACATTTCTAAGCAACCAGATGAGGAAAAGCCGAAGAAATATAAGTATTATATAGCAAAATTAACTTTCATTGATTATAATGATGAGTCTCGCACATTAACCGTATTAGCTAATACAAAATATTTTGATGGAGTTAGTACAGCGCAATTTCGAGCATTTTTTGGCATTGAATACGGGAATAATTTAGGAGACATATTCCAACAATTTTATTCATATTTCTCTAAGTCTATTCCTGAACAGGTGCCAAAAAATCTAAATAAGACACAAACGAGCTCATGTGTAAAACAGTTGAACCAGAAAAAGGGCGAAACCGATGGACAATATTGTTTCAATGTTTTTCGTAATGGAAAAGATTCAAAACAACGACAAAAACATCGTTCTTGTTACAATGCTGATAAAGCAAGACTTCTACGCCCAACTTTGTTTAATCATTTCAAAAAAGATTCAACAATTAGTTTTTGCTTTACAACTGATAAATCGAAAGAAAAGAAAGATCTAGAACTCATTCATATTTTTGCTGAGAGGGAGAAAAATTAATCTTCCTCTCCCATTTTAATATCTCCAATAATATCCATGTCATTATAGCGCATTCCTCTTCTTACGGATTCTTTCAGGATATTTTGATTATACTCATGACCAACAACTTTCATTTCAAATGATACTTTGTAAGTTATGGGGTTACAACATTCTTCTCGTAATTCTTTTCTTATCATCTGATATTCTGGTTTGTCATAATTTTTGATAGCTTTTTTCAGCTGTTCTTCGTCATATTTTGCTGCTAATTCTAATGCAGCCTCTTCTTTATACAATGCTTGTTTGATATAATATAATGGATATGATAGGATTAAATGTTCTAATTTCAAGTCTTTTTCTTCTTTTTTTATTTCAGGATCTTCAAACTCTTCATGGTAAAAACAAAAATCATAAAGTTTTGATAACGATGCACTAAATCCCCTGAAATAACTCTCTGCATCTTTAAAGTATACATACTCTTCTTCTCTAGAGTCATCATCCAATCTTATTCTATTCAATTCATCATCTTCTATTAAGGAATGTCGAACCTCTTCAAAATACTCTTCCATTTCATTCAATTGAATTTGGAATTTCTTCAGAGTTGTCTGATTCAAGTAATTCCTTGGAATTGCAGGCTTTTCGATTTCTACATTTTCTGCAATACTTTTCTTAGAAGTATCCTTTTTTTTATTTTTTACACTTCCCACAATCTCATCAAAATACTTTTGAATCCCGCCAATGTCTTTAATATGCTGCATCATTTGTTCTGCTTTTTCCATACTATCTGCATCAGATATTGGTTCATATGAGAAAACCGCATTTGGATCCTCATGATATGTAGAACATTTCATAATTTCTAAACAATCAGTTTCTTTATTTTGAACGATCAAATATTTTTTCATCACAAAACTCCTTTTATTTCAAATATGAGTTTTTTTATCCAAAATATTTTTCACATATAAAAAAACAGAGAAGAAAAATCTTCCCTGCTTTGATCTTTGGAGTATTGAATTGTTATGTTGAGATTAGAGATATTTTTTGAACTCTTCCTCTGACATATTTGCTTTTTTTGCTGCAATATCCAATGGAATTGCTCCATCTTTTACTAAATCAACAAGCGTTTCTAATTTACTTTCTCTCTTAACTTCGTCTAAGATTTCGCACATTTGATTAACTCCTTCCTTTTTCTCCTTAAAGAAACTAACTCGTTCGGCTAAGACTTCATAATTCATTTCTTCGCCTCGTTTACACCAAAAGTCTTGCATTAACTTTCCAAGCTTCGTTTCATTTTGAATGGACGAATTTACATAGATAATATGCGCATCGTCTTTAAATTTTTCTCCTGTTTCTTCAATTGTTCGATCAATATGATAGATTGGCAAGCCACTGCCAAGAACATCATTCCTTGTGATGAAGATCACATATGTTTCTCGCAGCTGATCATACTTATCTCCTGCTTCTGTAATATTCGTATCCAAAAGACTGCTGTTGTATCTCGCTCTTTTAGGATCTGCACCGGCATCATCATTCTGCACTTCTATATTATATATGACACCTTTCCTGTCATGTGCAAGAATATCCATGCGAATGGAGCGTCCCTGCAGATTTTTGATATCCTGCTGACAATTCACATGATCCACAATCAGGTCATCTCGATTCAGAATGATCCTGAGCAAAAGTTCTGTACATTTCTTATCTTCAAATACCTTACTCATGAAAGTATCGTCCATAAGACAGAACCTTTGAATTTTGGACTGAAACCTGCGATTTCGCTCTTCAAAATCTTTTTCCATCTTTCTTCCTTTCCTTGATTATATCCCATTTCAGGATAAAGCACAATCAGGAAAAAGTATGGAATCTTACTACTCCTGTTCTCCTTTCTCCTGATCGTCATTTATAACTACATTGTAAATATGACGGATGAGGAGAACGATAAATTTCTACTTGGAAAATTAATACTCATTTTAAATATGAGTTTTAAAAATTCTTATATATGAAAAATATTTTTTCTCAAAAATCTCATATTTAATATGAAAAGAAAAATAATCCGAACGAATTCTTAAGCATAATACTTAAGAGAAAACGTCCGGATGCTGATTATTAAGTTTTATTTATCCAGTTTTGGATAAACGTTTATGTTGATATTACAGTCTTTATTCTTTTCAACTGTAATCGTTGTATCTGAGCTAGAAGGTGGGATATCTTGCTCAGTAGTGGTATTAGGAGTCGGTGATTTATCATCGGCTCTTTTCTTACACCATTTATATAACTCTTTCATTTCTTTTATTAACTGAGTTCCATACCATGCAATCTGTAACATTTCTAATATTATCTTTATACTCATATCGGATATTCCTTTCTGTGAAGCACCCGAACTTTTTCTTCTCAATTCAAATATGCGATTTGAGAAAATTAATCTGGCACTGAAAGGATTTTTGATAAATTTGTACAAAAAAAAAGAAGAACAGACACTGTATCTGTTCTCCTCTTATGTTTAGTCTTTGAAAGACAAAACCAAAACTTGCAATTTTATCTTAGCACATTTTGCCAAGAATCTCAATCCTTATAATCTCCAACAGTAAATTCATAGGTGTATTTAACCATAGGATGATCACTTTCGTTATTCTTTAAAACCTTTTCAAGATAACTCCAGCGATCAGCTTTTCTCCAAATACTGTCTTTTTTTAAAGTATACATGTATTTGTAACTAATAAATCTTGTTGTTTTCTTATTTGCTAAGTTATAAGGATCTCCTGTTGTGATATAAACTTCTGGTTTAGAAGTTGCTGTTTTTCCGCCACTATCTGTAACTGTAAATGTGATAATGTGACTTCCTTGATCTTTAATATCATTTAAAGTCAATGGATTCGGATTCACCAGTTTTGGTGTTAATTTGATCTTATTTGCATCATCTTCAATATCACTTGCAAAAGCATTTGTTTTGATCTCATTTAAGATCTCATCTCCTCTTTCAGCTAATTCTTCCACTGTATAAGCGAGATAATCAGATTTTAAGACAGGTGGATTATTGTATTTAACACGCACATATCCTGTTTGTTGCACTGTATTTCCGCCAGTATCTGACACTTCATATGTGATCTTAATATCAACATATTCATCTTTATTCAAATGATTGAAATAAGTATCCAGTTTTGATGTTTTGGATGGATTTAAGACGGTTGCTGGTTTATAGTTATCCTTTTTGCTTGCAGGATATTCGATCTTTGCGACTCTGATGCTGCTTGTTAAAGTTCCTTCTTCTCTATCTTCGGCTTTTACCAATCCTAAAAGATCAGAAATCGTTACTTTATCGTTTTCAATATAAGTTTTTAAAGGTGCATCGGACACTTTATCAGAATACTGAAACTCAAAAAAACCATGTTTATCATCTTCTGATTTATTTGGATCTGACAATATGCTATCAAAATCAGGTTTATTCTTTTCGCTTGATGGATATATAAAAGGTTTATAATCCCACTGTGCATAATTTGTATCTACTGGAATTGCGGCATGTGCAGCACTCATAGGGACACACATCAAAACACTTAGGCTTAAACAGGCACAAGCAATCACCTTTCCTCCAATTTTTCGTAATCGCATTTTCTGCGGCCTCCTTTCTGAAAAATAGTATTACAATATAAATATGAGATATTTGGAAAAAGATATCTGGTGTGTCTGCTTATTTTTTTTCTTTTCCTGAGTTACAAAATCTTATATGTGAAAAATAAAAAAATTCATATCTCTCATATTTAAATTGAAAGAAAAAAAATAAAAGCAAAACCGAACATTCTCATATTGTTTTGTGAGAGAATATCCGGATGCTTGATTTTTATTTTCTAATTTTCTTTATGTTCACATGGGTGAGTCAGTTTTGCCATTAGCATGAAACTGATACCCAACATTGATATTGCAGCCGGGACTATTCTCGACTGTAATATTTCCAATTTTTATATCTGAGTTAGAAGGTGGAGTTTCTTTCTCAGTAATGCCATTAGGAGCCGATGAATTACCATCGGTTCTTTTCTTATACCATTGATGAAATTTCTTAATTTCTTTTGCTAACTGTATTCCATACCACATAATCTGCAGCGCCATTACTATTTTCTTCATATTTATCACGAATTCTCTTTCTGTTGGAGCATCCGGATTTATCTTTTCTCAATTCAAATATGAATTTTGAGAGAAAAAATATGAAACTGAAGCAATTAAGATAGCTTTTAAAGCAAAAAAAAGAACAGATACGAATATACCTGCTCCTCACTTTTCGTTACAATATCTTATTTGCTATTTCTATCAGCCGTTCTTCTCTTGCACTTCTTTTTCCTTGTTTTTGGGTTATCTCATACAATCTTCCTTTTTCTACAACGATCTTTTCTTCATATATCTTATTTTTGCCTTCTACAACACGGTATAGATATGTTTCTTCTGTATGTTCTCCCTTTCTTTCAAAATGATGATGAGTAAGATAGAAAGTTGCATCCAAAAATCCATCTCTCTGCTTAATTTTGCGATAATAATCCATCCCCACATCTTCTAATTGAAAATTGATTCCCTTTTCTAGAATCGCTTTTTCTACATTACTGTCTTTTTGAATTAGTTTTCCAAACATAGGACGTGCCATTTCTGCAAATAGTAACATGTATGGAAGATTATTATAATTTGTATCATAATATCTCCATCCTTCATTATCTCTCCAACTGCGTAATAGCGTCTCTGCAAAATGATAACTGACATAGATCTGCAATTTCTTTTCCAAAATTAATACAATTAAGTCGAAATGTTCTTTCATAAGATTATAAAAATATTGAGATTTTTTATTCCCAGGTTTTCTTTTTGCATCACTATTATGTGGGTTGGGATTATGATATGGACAATTCAGATAATCCTCTTCACTGTATACGGTTAATCCAGGTAGATCGATTGTCGTATGTCTTCCATATGGTTTTCTTTTTACTTCTTCTTCTCTTTTAAACAGCCCAATGATCTGTATCGGATTATCACAGGCAGGACAAACCGCCTTATAAGTTATCTTCTCATTTTTTTTCATAGCATAAGGGAATTGTCTCCCAGTTTCATTAGCAAAATTTTCTTCTGTGATCAGAATTTCTTCTGGTATTCCAGGTTTTGTTTTGAATGTGTCCATCAGTACCTCCTATTAATTAGCCACCACCATTCATACGGAATTTTAGGAACAGCGCCCTCTTTTTCAGCCATTGCTAAACAAGAAAGAATTGTTTTTAACCCAATTGAAAACTCATGAAAATTATCCTTCATTTTAAACAGGTAGTCTTCTCCGCACTCCTGGCAATCTGTATGATCCTCGATTTCATCATTACACAATTTAGCTTCATTTTCAAGAAGTGTATAATATTGATCTCCAAATTCTTTCATATTGAAGGCGATCAACCCCTTTGGAACCACTTCGTGTCCACATTCTTTACATATGGCAATTGTTTCTGAAAAATCAAAGGGAATTTCTTTTATATAAGTAGTTCTCGATGTCGCCCCCCATACAATTCCTGTTTCTTTTTTGCAGTTTTTACAAAAGCATCTTTCTACTTTTTCCATAGCAAAATCTCCTTTTTATTTTAAATATGAGATTTCTTACAATAATTCTTTTTCACATATAAAAAAGTCCCCAGGCCCGAAGGACACTGGAGAACAAACTGGTAAATTTATTTCAATATTATTTCTCTATATATAATACAATATTCTATCAGAAAAATCAATCCATCCAGTCACTATTATCTTGAACTTCAACTGTCTGATCTGGTTTCATATATTTTGCTGCAATATCTAATACCTTTTGTCGTGGTTTCCAGTTTTTATAATTGATCAGATTTGAAAAATAATATGAATCTACACCGATAGAAAATTTATCTACCCGTTCATATAAGCCAGTAGACACTTTCTTATCAGGGCGAAGAATTGAAAAATCTAGCTTCTCATTTAAATGATCATTTTTATCTACTATGTATCTGTAATTTGTAGCAGTTAATAAATATCCCTCATTTTCTTCTACATAGACATATCCTTCAACCATACTATTTCTTAAATCGAACTTCAATTTACGAAGATGTCTATAAATTATCGTATTCTTTTTTATGAGCATATGATACAAAGGAAACCCACCCATCAAGCTATAAAGCAAATACCACGGAATATTATAAACTGTTGCATCAATATAATTATATGCACGTTCAGCCACATAATTTTCTGCAAGTTCTTCAGCCATAGATAGCGTTATATAAATCCCTGTTCCCTTTTGTAATAGATAAATTGCCTTATCAAAATGCTCTTTTGTGATCTGATATAATTTCTGTCTTTCTGGTTCCTCTGTTTCAGGAACATATTCTTTCACATAATTTGCGTTTTTCTTATGATAAGGACAATTCTTATACTTATATTCGTTAAATTTAACTACTTTAGGAATATCTACTCCTTTTGCATGTCTCGCATGAGGAGCAACATTAATTCTCTTATATATCCCAAGAATGACAACAGGGTTATTACATCTCGGACATAACGCTAAATGTTTTTTTTCTCCATTAATCATCTGTATATAATCAGATTTATCTCCTATACGACCTTCATATTTCCCTTTAAAATCTTTATCTGAAAAAGGCAAAGTTGGATCATCATATCTTGTAGTAAACTTGATTTCTTTCATCACATCTCTCCTATGCATGGTTTTACTTGGTTTCTTTATATTTTACCATGCAAAGCTCACCACCGTAAAGCGTTTCTATCTGTGTCCACCATTTCCCATTGATCTTTGGAATCTCCCCCATTTCTTCAAGCAGTCTCAAGCATATCAGCAGGTCTTTAAATCCAACCATAAAAACATGATCTCCCTGCTTCATTTCAAAATAAAACTGATCTCTTTCTGGGATAAATCCACCTTCTGTTTTAAATGTTTCATCATCCTGTATTGCTGTTCCCGTAAGTTTTGCTACTTTATTTTCATCAAAACATTTTTCCATCTTACTCTTCTCCTTTTTATGTTTTTGTTCTTTTTGTTTTTGAAACATCTCAAAATACGATTTTGAGGATCCTTCTATTCTTCTTTATCCCAAAAAGCAAAAATTGATTTGTTATCTTTCTTCACGGTGAACCTCTTTATTTTAAATATGAAAGATTTAATGAAAAATGTTTCTCACATATAAAAAAGAACATATTTCTACACATAAAAAAAGAACAGACTCAATTAAGAATCTGCTCTTTCGTTTTTTTATTCTGCACAACTGCATATTCAATGTCTTAATAAATTCCATAGCATTTTTTCATCATTCCGAGTCTTAACATTTTCTTTATATTTGGTAATAGCCCTAATTAAAACCGCCGGATCCCGGAAATATTCTTTTACAAAATCGTAATCTTTTACATTTGCCATTTTCAAATCTATTTTGCAAAAGTCACTTGATTTTTTATTAGATTTCTTAAATTGCCTGTATTTTCCTTCATTATGGATAATTAGCATTTCAATTTCAGGAGCCGTAATAACATTAATGACATGAACCTTTGATTGATACGCTTTACTTAATTTAAACTTTTCTCTTCTTGAATCCAAAATTCGAAAAACTGTAATCTGATCATCAAATTGTCTTCTTAGATATTGTTCTTCAAATTTCTTACCATTTCGGCATAAAAGAGGCGTTTCTTCGATCAGATCTTCTCTTTGAAATATAAGTAGTTCATGATCCAACAAAATATCTATAATTGCCATTTCTGCGGATCCTTCGCATATACAAGCGTTGTATTTTGATAATTTTAATCCTTCCATATTACTCCCCCCATTAATCTTCTAATGCCGCAGCAATATGTTTTTTTAATGCAATATAAGAACTGTATGTTGGAGTAGTTCCTTCCAGCATCCCGCTCTGATATACATCACTTTTCTTAATATCATTTCGTTTTAATACATCAGAAAGCTTTTCTAAGTAAATTCCATTTTCATTCCTTGTAATATAAATACTATCATTTCTTTCATATAAGTCCAAAAGTTCTGGATAATGGGTTGTAAATATTAAAGTTGCTCCATTCTTATTTAGTCTAATATCCATGAAGAATTTTATGATTGAAGAAACAATTTCTTTGTTATAATGATTTTCTATTTCATCTACAATTAAATATCCACCTTTTTTCATTACGTTAATCAACATCATAAACATAACAATTCCTTTAATTGTTCCAGAAGAAAGATAATTTTCAAGATCTTTTTGATTGTTTAGCACAAGCTCTTTCTTTCCTTTAAATTTTAGATGAATGATCTGTTTTTTTTCTAGATTTTCAAAATATAGTTTTTCAACTGTAGGATCCAAAAAAGAAATAACGGAAGCTGGAATGTTTTCTGTTACACGTAATACATTCATATTTGTGAATGACATCATGTTCTTTATTTCAATTTTTTCGGCATACTTTTTATGATATGCAATCATAATACTTACATCATCTGGCAAAAACGCTTCATTTTCATTTCTTTCTTCTATAATCTGATGATCAGAAAATCGAAACATTTCTTTTTTTGTCATATTTTTTAGTGATTGTTTTTCCCACATTTTTTCATCCGTAATCTGATATTTCCATCCACTTTCAATATCCTGCCCGATACATTGAATTGTTGTTTGTAATTTATACACCATCTGTCTTTTAGAATAAAAATAAGATGTAATTGTACATTTATTCGTATTCCCTAGTATATTTCTTGTTTTAATATGATTTATTGGTTCATTATTCAGCATTTCGAAGACAAACATTAATATTTTCAAAACAGAAGTTTTTCCGGAAGCATTAATTCCTGCAATTGCTGTTGTTGGATTTACGTACATGTTTGATGATATACGATGTAAATTCATCTTATGTGTCTTAGAAATTCTTTGTGCTGCATAAAAATCTAAGCTCATTTTTTCTTTAAATAATGGAAGTCCCTGAACTTCAACTTTTAATAGTTTCATAGCATTATCTCCTTGATTTTTCATTCTATCCATTGCTTATTCTTATTATATGCCATTATTTTAAGTTTATCAACGGATTTTCTGTTTTTATCTTCTTTTTTATTCTAAATATGAGATTTTTTAGTTTGAAATATTTCTCACATATAAAAAAAACACAAAAAAAAAGAACAGACTCAATTAAGAATCTGTCCTTTTCGTTTTGAATTTTTAATTCATATTCCTAATTTATCGAACAAAATTTCATTTCTTTTCGTTGTGTCATCAATGATCTTATCATATGACAAAATTTCAATGTATGCATTTATAACATTGTTATAATAATACATCCCTAATTTATCCGGTGTTTCACAAAAATTATATTTTCTTGCTATCCTTATTAAAGTATTTGTTATGTCACATACAGCATATAAATATAATTGTGTATTATCACTTGTTTTTATTGTCCTTCCATATTTGTCTTTAACAGTATTTTCTTTAAGTTTTTCTGCATAATCCATCATCTGATCAATAGGATTATCACTTGATGTATAATCATCTCGCATCGGTCGCTTTAATTCAAATATTATGATGGTTCCATATTCTCTTCCAGTATTTTCTTCGTCTGATACTGCAACTGGACTATCTAGAAGTAGTACATCTGGTCTCCCCTCCTTTGAATCATTATTAAATGGAACGTCTGAAGATATATAATCACAATATGCTAATTTTTCATCAATTAACCACAAATTATGAGCCTGATATTCAATTTCTTCAGAAGTTCTCCGCATTGGATAAATAAGATTATGAATAAATGCTTCTTTGCTATATTTTCCAAAATCATTGGACCGAATTCCTTTTTTTAACAATTCCAAAACAACTTTTCTGTGTGCTACATATTCAGCTAAAGATGATTTGTTTGCTTCACTGATCTTAGCAAATTGATTGGCAAATTTTTCTTGATATGAATCCAAATTAACAGCACCGACTTCTAATGTTTTTAATATTTTTTCATTTTCTTCTTTTAATTGTTTTTCAAATTTTCGTTTAATCTTATGTAGTTCATCATCTAATTTTATCTCAGAAAGAGACGGTTTTATAGATTCAATATCTTCTTCCATGTAATTTAATAAATGTCTATACTGAGGAGCTGTTGTTTTTATATACTTAGCAATTCTTTCTTTTTTCTTTTTCTTTACTTCTTTCAAATATTCTGATAAATATACTTTGATTTCTTCGGATGTTTTTAAGATAATATCATTCATCCCTATTTCCAAATCATTTTCTGCTATATTAGGAATCATGAAAGAAGTTCGGTTTGTTCCAACGTTTTTATCTAAAAACTCTCCTGACAAAACCCCAGCATAATAATACCCATTCTCAAGAAAAAGGTTTTTATCAAGATCAACAATATATTTTTCTATATTTATTTCCTGGACCATCCGATCATTCGCATAAAGGTATAATTTACTTGCATCAAATGATGAATCCATAATTTTTGCATGTCGTAAGAAAAATTTTTCATTTTTAATTTCAAATTCTATTAGGTTTGATTCTTCTTGTATAGAATTTCTAAACATTTGATTTATATTATAAGTCTGCTGGTTGATATCATCTACTACTATAATTTCTGGACATGTTGGTGACATTAAATAGATAAAACAATGCTGCATGATTTTCGTGGCAACATTATCGCCTCCTTTTGGAAGTTTATCTTTATATGGTGATAAACAGTCTTCTAATATTACAACTGTTTTATTATCTTTTAATTCATCAATTTTTATTAATGAATCATTAATTTCATCTTGACCCAACATAAAATCAAAACTTCTTTTTACCCATTGATTACCATTTTCAAAGCAGCTTTCAATTTTAGCTTTTCGGAAAGCCTTTAGCCATGTAAACCTACCAACGCCCTTTCCACCTTTTTCAATTCTATATGTAGAATCTAATTGTAAAAAAGATTTCATATTAGCATCATTAAAACCGATTCCATTATCAATTATAATAAACCCCGTAATATCATTAATGCTGCCATCAATCCCATCTGTCTGAATGTACTGTTGTGGTTCACGTACAATATGAACCATAATACGACCATTTAGAGTATTTTCTTTTTGTTGTCGTTCATCAATGGCATAGATAGAATTAACAATTGATTCGTATAGAGGCATCAACGCTTTTGTTGCCGGTAATTCAAAATTTCTAACTCGACCTGATAAATTACTTGTAAAAAATGACATTAATTTAGTCCTTTCTTCTTTTTTCATATCAATTTTGATCTTCTTGTTATGACTCATTTTATCAATTTTTTTAATTTCCTTCAACATCTCCACCTCACAATCTATTACAAATATGAGTTTTTTCACAAAAAATATTTTTCACATATAAAAAAAAGAAGCAGCCTTTCAAAGAAAGCCACTCCTTTCGTTTCGTTATTTAATTTTTACTTTCTTCACACTACTCCACTTACCATAAGCCTTTGTTTTTCCAACCTGTTTGTAAGCTCTGACTCTGACATAAACTGTTTTCTTTTTCTTGAGTCCTTTTACTTTGTAAGAAGTGATCGTGTATTTTTTGCGTTTTACTTTGATCTTTTTGTATTTGAACTTTTTCAGATCTTTTACTTTCTGCCCTTTAAAGTTTTTCTTGTAAGAATAGCTGATCTGGTATCCTGTGACCTGATCCTTATTCTTTAAGATATTGATCGTAAACGCTTTCTTTAATACTTTGATCTTCTGGATCGCAGCTTTCTTTACAGAGATCCTGATCACAGGAGCTGCAGTTGTTGCAGTTTCTTTTTTTGCTGCAGTCGTTCCTGCTGTAGAAGAATCTTCTGTGCTTGGTCTTGTTTCTGTCGTAGCAGGTTTTGTTTCTGTTGTTGTGGAAGATGTGGTTGGTTTTGTCTCCGTAGTCGTTGTTGTAGGTTTCTGATCTTCGGTTGTCGTAGGAGCTTTCTTTTCGATCACAAACGTAAAGTTTAATTCATACCCTTTGTAATCTCCCATACCGATGATCTTCATACTTGCAACACCCGGATCGATGTTATTGCTGTATTCTACCTTGTAATCTACATTTTCCTGTAATTCTTTGTCACAGTGGCTGCATCTCATATCAGGATCGATCAGGACCGTATTTCCAGTCCATTTAAATGTTCCAAGACTTTCTCCATCCTTGTGTCCTTTAGAGTAAAATCCATTCCATCCATGCTGTTTTTCAATGTGGTATGTATAAGTTAAAACAGTTCCTTTTGCATCTCCGATTCCAACAACCTTGACCGTTGCAGTACCCTCTTCAATGTTATTGGAATATTCTAACTGATAATCTTTTCCTTCGACAGCTTCTGTATCAACTACAAATCCATAAATATCCTGAACATAGATCTTTCCAATATCTGGTTTTACTTCTTTTCCTGTCCATTTGTAAGTTCCAAGATCATCTCCATTATAATAAGATTCTGCCTTTAGATCTTTTGGTTTTAATGTATAGGTAAAACTAAGCTCATGTCCTGCATATTCATTTAATCCCACAACTTTTGCTGTACCTTCTCCTGGATGATCTGTATTAGAGAATGTGATCGTATAATCTTTTCCATTTTCCAATTCTTTTCCGCAATGATTACATGCAATAGAGATATATGGAGTTTTTTTATTATATCTCCATTCACTCCATTCAAGACTTCCGATATGATCACCATTCTGATACGTGTCATTATAATACTTGATACCATTCCATCCACAATCTTCTTCGATCTCAAAATTAGCGGTCTGGTCAACACCTTTATAAGCACCCATACCAACAACTTTGACTGTTGCAGTACCGACATTTACATTGTTTTTATATTCCAGTTTATAATCTGTTCCTTCTTTTAATTCCTTGTTGCAATCAGCACAACGGATCAGAACATCCGGTTTTACTTCTTTTCCAGTCCAGTTATAACCAGAATATAAATTACGGATATCGTATCCCTCTTCTCCATGCTTATGATATTCCACATTTACAGAAGTCTTAGCTGTCATTCCCTCAAAAGCACCAATCCCCTTAATTGTCACATCTACTTTTCCAGTTTTTTTGTAATCAGAAACAATGACTTCATAATCTTTATCTCTCCCTAAATTGTTATGACAATCTGCACAGGTTACATTAATGCTTTTTTTAATGTTGTCTAAAAGATTCTCTGTTTCCCACCATTCTTTATAAACGATTGTTTTCTGATCTGCTGTTACATTGATTCCTGATCCTGCCTGTGTTAATTTATAAGTTGCTGTATGATCTCCTGCGGTTGCAGTAATAGTTGCAGATCCATGTGCATTTGCTTTTGTAGTGACCACACCATTGCCATCCACAGTTGCAAGATCTTCATTTGAACTCTTAAAAGTTACCACATCGGTACAATCATCTTCGGATAATTTTGCGATCAGATGAATTTCATGAGAAGCTCCATCACATAAGATCTTATCGGATGTTTTATTGAGAGTAAGGGATGTTGTTTTCTTTTCTGGGAGAACAGTATAAACCTGTTTTTCTCCTTTATAAATATACATCACGTACTCTTTCCAATACTGCTCAAACTCATCCTTTAAGGCAGCAGTCTTGAATTTAATTGTTTTGGTTCCTAATACTGCATCTTCCTTTCCCGCATCACTATCACCAACTGAATAAAAGCACTGATATAAAAATGCAGGAAGTTTGTTTCCATAAATATCAACTTCAAAATCTTGTTTTGGCATTGAATATACAAGATTAAAGGATTCAATACTAGCTGGTAAAATAAGTTTATGATATAATTCTTCAATTGCTGTGGAATGTCCTTCTGAATCAATGTATTGTGCATAAGCTGTTAATCCAGCATATCCAATAGCCGTTACATCATTAGAAATTTTCAGAACTCCATTATTTTTTTGTGCATCGACTTTCTGCATTTGTACTGGATATCCCAATAAAATTTTGCCTGTCAATGTTTTTTCTTCTCTTTCTCCATTTTGAGCCCCAACATATCCTTTAATCTTAGAAGAATATAATTTACCATCTTCGACATATAAATTATGGATATTGTTTTCTCTTTGAACATATTTTTCTAATCTTTCACACCCTGCAAAATTATTAGATCCAATACTAACTTTACCTGAAAAATCTGTGTTTTTTCCAATATAGACTGTCTTTAGGTTATGACATGATCCAAACACCTGAATACCGCTCATATTACTAACATTACTTAAATCCACATCCTCTAATCCAGACTGCTGAAACGTGTACCATCCAGTTAATTCCGTTACATTCTTCAGATCGATATGTTTTAAAGCATCTGTGTACTTAAATGTCTCATATCCATCAATCTTTGTCAGACTCTTGGATAAGTCTACATTTGCTAATTTTGTACAGTAATAAAACGCATATTCATCTAAAACAGTCACGTTATCATTCATCTGTACGTTTTCAATGTTGGAATAAGCAAAAGCTCCGTTTCCAATGGATGTGATATTTTTACCGAAGACTACCTTTTTAACCGTTTTGTTGCTCATAAAAGCACCTTTTGGGATTTCTTTGATCGTATCTGGAAGGACTAAAGTATCTTTCTCTAAAGCGCATGGTACTTTTGTCAGCATTTCTGTTTCTTCTTTATTGTAAACAATACCATCTTTGACCGTCAGATATTTTGCTTTTTCAGGATTTGACATCTCATATCCTTGAAATGTGGCGTTATCTCTTGTATCTAGAAAACCACTGTCATAATAGTTGTGAGAAGATGGGCAAGCTCTGAATCCTGAGCCGATCTCTTTTAAAGTGGATGGGATCGTTAATTTGACCATATCCGTGGAAGATGAAGCTCCCATACAGCTTTCTACGCCCTCTGGAACAATGACATGTTTTGCTGTTGTATTATGAAATAACGCTGATTTTACCTGATAGGTTGTTCCGTTTAATGTGACCTCAGATGGATATGTCAGTTCATCATTGATCTCATAAGTCTGTACTTCATCCAGATAATTGACTTTCGGACTTCCATTTTCATAAATAACCCCATTCACATAATCTGCGGATACTTCTCCTTCAGCCGTGATAATGTATTCATATCGGATACGATGTGTTTCATCCACATACTGATCCTGAGTAAACTGATATCCAACTTCTCCCTCTTTGGCGTCTTTATTGACCGTTGCTTTTTTCAGATTACTTTCTTTTGTATTCGTATCCTCTTTGATGATCCCTTTTTTCTTTGCAAGCTTTAATCCTTCTTCCGGACTCATCGCATTGATCTGCTGCATGATCTTTGCACGTTCTTTCTTATTTAATACAGTAGCTGATGATGTAGTTTTCTTTGCAGTTGCTACTTTTACGGTATCTGCCATCACTGGAACTGCAGGATAGATCCCCTGTAATGACATCATAACTGCCAGTCCAAATGGTACAACTTTTCTTAATTTACGCATACTCTTTCTCCCTCCGTATATAAAACCTGTTTTTTGCATCAGGTTATTGAGTCTTTTTTTTAATCTTTACATAATAAATATGAGAGATTTTTATTTTTTTATTTTTCACATATAAAAAAATGGACTTCCAAAAAAAGGAAGCCCGTGATTGTTATTATATGAGATTAATTTTACTCCCTTATGGAGTATTTTAACAGATTTTAGATGAAAAATAAATTATTTAATAAATAAAACTTTGGAACAATTGAATAGCATATGGAATATTGAAAATCCAACAAAAAATTATCACTAAAACAAAAATTCCATAAATAATATTAAGTACAATCATGTATTTAGGATATAAAATCCGTTCATCTTGCTTTTTTGTTATCTCCATGATAAAACGCGTTAATATATAAATAAGATTTGTTAATGCAAAAGCAAGTATAATGGAAATTAAACTGATTCTATATATGCTTGCTTTTGCGATATTCTGCAACACCGATGTAGAAAAGGCAATTCCACCAGTAAAAGCCAACACGATTGATGCAAAAATACCAAGAATGGTAATATATTGCTTTTGTATATCATCCGCTTTTTCTACTGCGTCTTCCATGTGTTCTACATTTCGTTCAATTTCTGCCAATGCATCTGAAACATTATCTAATTGCATTTGTGTTCCCACTTCTATTTGTTTTGAATAATTTAATCGCGAAATCTCCAAATTAATATGATCATACAACTTATTAATTTGTTTTTCAATATTAATTGTTTTACCAGTATTGTCTTTATTCATAGGATGATACCCCTTGCGGATAATATCCATATTTTGAGACAAAACTTCTACATTACCAAACGTTACTTGTCTATCAATAGCTGATATTACTGAAAATATGTCCGAATAAAAATGTCTAAAACTTTCGTTATTTCCAATATAAATATCTTCTAATTCTAAATATATTTTTTTCTTTTCTTTTATTGAATGCAACTCAGTTTGAGATGACGCCAGTTTTAATAATAAAGTTCTAAAATTTTCACGTTTCTCATCATATTTTTCTATATTCACTTTTTTATCCTTTTTCTTTGATCAATTCTTTAGGAATAATCCTTTTATCGCCTAACCCGTTCCTATATGTGATATACCAAGGTTTTCCTTTTGCATGTGTTTCATAAACTAAATCCCATGGATATTTTTCACGTTTATCTTCTATAATTGGATCCATTTTTTTAGTGTCATCTACATCTATAACAATATCATATTTTAAAGTGATTGTAGTAGATCCAAAGCCACAAAATAAAAAATAAATATCTGGAACTACTGGACCGAACTGCCATGCATACATATCCTCTGAAAAAAGTGGGCATCCATATTTTACAAGATACTCTTTTTGTAAATAGTACAATATCTTTTGTAATTGCAGATTACTAATTGCTTTTTTTTCACAGGTACATTTATTGATAATATATTTTGCGATATCTAATGCTTTATATACTTTACTATTCATAATATAAACTCCTTTCTCTATATAATTTGAGAAGGCAAGCCTCTTTTATTTTATTATATTCTACTTCTTAAAATAACACAATATTTTCTTCATTATAAATATGAGATTTTAAGCCAATTATTTTTTCCATATATAAGATCTTTTACAAAAAAAAGAACAGACTCAATTAAGAATCTGCCCTTTTCGTTTTTTTAGGTCTATTGACGTGCTATGCCTCCAGTATAATCATACAATTCATTTTGCATTGTACTATGATTCGTTTTGAATCCTTCTGGATGAATGTATTTTGTGAACTACTCGGTCATTGAATGGCCGAGCATCCGGAGATACTCTTTACAAACAATTTCCGAACTTAGAGAAATGAGACCAGACTGCATGTATCGTACCATCTAGAAACATCTCTTTTCAGACAGTCCGGATACGGTCATGCCGTACCAAGACAGTGGTAGTTCCTATGTTCCATATGACTGGGCAGGCTCATGTTTCAGGTTACACACCTGATCTTGGGACCGCTTTTTATATGGATGCTGCTTTTTTATAAGCACTGCATCTGTCCGCGTAGATCTGACGCAATGCTTCCTGTAGTTTTTTATGCTGATACTCATATTTTTTACTGACCGCAAGGATCTCTTTATCATTCGCACGTTCCTTGATATTTACGGAAGCATTATGATCTGCATCATCCTCATGTCCACAGCAGGTACATTTGAACGCCTTATCTTTACGATTATCTGCATCCAGATTTCCACATACCGGACATACCTGACTGGTGAAGTCCGGAACAACTTCCATAAAGTCATAGCCTTTCCAGTTTAATGTGATCATCAGCTTCTGTTGAAGTTTTCCTCTCGCAAACATGGAAGGCTTTCCATTGGCTTTCTTACTTTTGTTGAATTCACGGATATCCAGTTTTTCCAGAACCGTCATCGTATTCTTTGCCAGATCGTTAAGATAAGAACTGACAGCTTTTTTGATCTCCTGATCGAGCATCTGATAATAATGCCGTTTCTTTCGATATGGGACTTCCATAGTCTGCATCATATGTTCCAGCTGATCCACCTTCTGGATGAGAGAACGTCTCACATCCTCGGAAAGATCATGACTGTGCAGGTAATGGCAGATCTTACGCTTTTTATTTCTCAGATCAGATAGTTCTGCAAAGGCAGTCTCCACTTCCTCATGATAGAAATCGATCACCCGCTTCATAGATCCAACATGTCGTCCGTCAGAAGCATAGAGAGCATCCGTGATCCCGGTATCAACACCGATATAAGTATCTACGGCAGGCTTTTCACGTTTTACGGTATAAGACCATCCGATCCGGAGAACAGGACCACGCATCTGTAACATGACAGTCCCGCCCAGTCGATTCGCTTCGATCTTATGCAGAGAATGTCTGCTCGTATCGATCGGGACTGCGATCCTCTTTCCGCCAGTAGGATCAGAGATCGTGATCACATAGGGCATGACGGTATCTGTTGACTTTTCCAGTCTCATGAGTCTGGAATCCAGAGGGATTGATACATTACGTAGTTCCGGAACTTTATACTCGATAGATCTGGCAGCATAAGCATCCAGAAATCGCACACGGATGTCATAAAACTCTGCATCTGTCATCGCAGATAATTTCTTCGCACATTCCTTATGGAATTTTTGTCCGATCTTGTTCATCGTCTGGATCATATCAGTGCGGGATCTGCCCATGATATACATAGCGAACAATACCTTTGACTTTGCAAAGATCCCGAATCCGTCAGCGATCATATCCAGACGGATGTTATCTAACCGGTTGGATAAGTGAGTAACTGCAACATCGAACGCATTCTGACAAAAAGCAGAGTTGATCCCTTTCGGACGGTTCGTCTTTTCCAGTCTTCGTATCTGCGAATCTTTCTTGTCATTCTTTACGATCTGAAAGAATATAGAAGTTTCCTGATCCAGAAGCCGTATGTTATGATTCACGAGCTTGATGAACAGTCTCTGCATTTCTTTTAGAGCAGAGCGTTTCTGTACATTCGGTGTTCCATACAAGAAAACACTTTTGGTAACGGATGTCTGAAATTCACTGTCTTTTCTGCGTCTTGCCTTTGGCATATAGAACTTTCTCCTTTCTGTAGGTTTTCTTTCACTATAAATATGAGATATTTTAGAAAAAATAAAAATCATATATAAGAAAATGATTCTAGATAATTAGGACTCTAGCCTCTCGGTTATCCATATGAGAATTGTTCGTAAAAACAGAGAAAAAGCAATGTTTATGCAGTTTATATCATATACACACAGTCATGCTTTTTATCGGTCGCTTTCATCTCGGTCATTGAATGGCCGAGGATTCCCGCTCTGCTTTCCTAAATATGCCAGTCTTTATAAATACCGCTGTTATTTTTAAAGTTGTTGGTTCGTAAGTTGACACTTTCATCCTGTCCCTGTGTAAAATTCCATTTTTTTTAATGCTTAATCTGATGTTCCTTTTAACAAATTTGAATTGACGTTTTTCAATTTTTCTTTTGTGCGATTTTTCAATAATATTTGCATTTGTGCTTTTGCCATTTCATATAATTTAACAAAGCGCTCACTTTGAGGCAAGCCTTCTTTTATTAGTTCAGCATTTTGACTCTCCATATTTACTAAAATAATCAATTCTTCAGCCGAAGTATAGTCCCTAATATTCTCACCCCTCTGTGCTTCAATATGATGTTCATCTCTCCATTCTCGTGCCATTTTACCAAAAAGAGCTACATTTAACATATCTGCCTCATCAGCAAACGTATAACCCTTTTCAGCAGATGTCAATTCATCAGTAATAAGATATTTCTGCACTGCATCTGTATGTATATGATAATTAATCTTAGATAATGCACGCTTTTCATCCCAGCCAATAGCTTTTCGTTCAGCTTCATCTTTTTTTAGGCGTTGATAGTCTTTTATAATATATAATTTGAATTCAGGAGAAATCCATGATGCAAATTTAAATGCAACATCAGAATGTGCATAAGTTCCACCATATCTACCAGATTTAGAGATGATACCAATTGCATTTGTTGATTTGATCCATTTCTTAGGCGAAATGGTAAAAGCATTGTCGCCTGATGAATTTCTAAACCCCTCGAATTCGAGGAGTTTAAAATTAGGATTATGCAATTGTTCCTACAACCCCAAATACTCTAAGGTATTCCTGTTTCTTAGCCAATTAGAAATTACCCCCGCTGCATCCTCAGAATTTTTATATCTTGCAATATCTGTTAAACTTATATATGCTGATTCATCCGTAATGTTTCCTATTATTCCTATTTCCACTCCATTTGCATTAATTTTTGATGTCGGTGTCATTTTTAATATCTCCTTTTAAATATGATAGATTTTTTCTTTTTCATTTTTCATATATAAGATTTTGAAATGAAAAAAAAGACCCCATCAAGGAGTCCACAGTTATTATTATTGAGATTTAACTCCCTCATATATTTTGCCAGATATGAGAGAGTTATACAATTTTAATATATTACTTTATGATATTATTCACTCCAAGAAATTTCTGCCTCGTTTTCGCTCATATCTAAGAATGGAATATTAAAAGAAGGATATTTTGTCATTCCAGTAACATTTGCAACTATTGGTCTCATGTATCCTAATAATAGTGAAGACGCATTTGTTTTTAAAAGTTCCTCAACAAAATGATCATCAATATCTTTTTCCCATTGAAAGACAGATTCCATTTCTAGAACACAATAAAAAGGAAATTTATCATTATCTTCTCCTATATTCAATCTGAAATTTACTATAGCAGAATTATTATTTATTCTTCTTTTAATTTTAGTATTTCCTATTAATTTCATACCATCATATTTCTCTGTATTAAAATTTAAATTTTCATAAAAAACTATTTTTTTTAGTTCGGGATTTTCAAATTGAATTTTGCTATTTTTTAACATTATTTGCGATATCTCCTTCGAATTAAATTTTAAGCAGCATAATTAAATGTTGCATTTAAATAAGTTTTATTTTTATTTTTATAAAATTTATCAGATGAGTCATGCAATTGCATCTCAACATTTATTTGTTCTGTTTGCTCATCGTATATATCTTCTTCATCATTAGGTAATAAAATTTCAAATTCGTCATTAGATGAATCATGATTCATTTTATTTAGTTCAAGTTCAATTTTTTTTTCAATTTCTTTACTTCTTTTTCTATCTTCATCAGTTATGTTATTTAAAGAATCTATACATGATTGTAAAAAAGCTAAACTTTCTTTTTTATTCATAATTTTTCTCCTTTATTAAACTTTTTCTCTTGTTGCTATTGCATCAACATTTTTTACATTATATATACATTTAATAGCTGTAGTTGGTTCAGCTCTCCTTGAATCTAAATCATATTTATAAAAACTATTCTGTGGTGTTTTTTTATATTTTCCAATTACTTTTATAACCTGATAAACATCTTTAAACATATCATAATAATCATATAAATAATTTAATTTAACCCCCAATGTAATTTTATCTTTAGGTATTTTAATTTCATTTTCTTTATATACTTTATTCCATAATTGTTCCATTTTATTACAGACATCCAAATCGGTTAAATCTAATAAAAAATCAGTATACACATTAGATTGCACTATTAATAATTCATCATGCTTTTGTTGTTTTTTTCTATACCAGAATTTGGCATTTGATAAATTATCCCAAAAATACATTCCATTTCCCAGCCATATACCATCTTCTTTACTTTCGATCATAAACTTCTTATTATCAAGAAATTTTTGGCAACGAGTTTTATCATTACAATGATATAATATAGAATTCGGCCTCACAATATGTCTCCTTTTTTCATTGTATCCATATGTATTATTTTTAGTATTATATCTCCCATTTGTTTTACCTATACTCTCCCTCATTTTCTTTATTTATATTTTCATACTATCACAACTGACACTACTTTGCTAGTAAAATGGTAGTTTTAGCACCTATTTTGATAAGTTTTCTACCATAAATATGAGATTTTTAAGAAAAAATCTTTCTCACATAAAAAAAAGAACAGACTCAATTAAGAATCTGCCCTTTTGTTTTTTAGCTATGTATAAGTTTTATTTGACCTTCATAGCCAGTATATTCATTTTGCATTGTACTATGATTCGTTTTAAATCCTTCCGGATGAATAAATTCTCGAATCTTTCCATCTAGCTTACCGTATTTATAAGCATCCTTACCTACGCTCCAGTCTTTGTAAATACCGCTGTTATTTTTAAAGTTGTTTGTACGTAAGTTGACACTTTCATCCTGCCCCTGTGTCTGATTTGCTACAGAACCTGTGACAGTAACACCTTTGATCGCTGGTTGGTTTCCATCATACTTCACTGTGTAAAGCTGAACCCATTGAGCTTTCATTGTTACAGTTCCACATTTATTATATTCTCCATTATCTGCAGCATATTGACCAGTTTCATCAATATCATAATTATAAGATGCACCCGGCTGATAATTACCGATGAGTTCACTGTGTTTGTTTCCACTTTTATCATTATATTCATGATATGCTTTCCAACCTAAGAACTTATATTCATTTCTTGTAGGAACTTTCGTAGCTACATTCATATTCTGTTCATAAGTTTTCTTCTGGTCATTTGGAACACTGCTCTGGTCCCCACCATTTGCATCATAATGTACGGTATGCTTCCATGGTTCCCATTGAGCTTTTAAGACATATGTTCCACCATTTTGATCTCTTTCATAAGCAGTTCCAGGACTTACTACAGCAATCGCTGTTCCATATTCAAGAAGCCATCCTCTAAAGTTATAACCTTCTCTTTTTGGAATTTTAGTACTCAGATTTAATTTTTCATCAAATGTCTTTGTTTGATCTTCCGGCATATTTGTTACCGTCTGACTAGATGAATTAGCAGGAACATTCTTATCATAATGAACCGTATGTTTCCATGCTGTCCATTGAGCTTTTAAGATGATCGTTGAACCATCTTTGTCATCCACATCATAAGATAATGTAGCTCCTGGTTGATAATCAACCGCTTTTCCATTGATTTGAGCCTGCCATCCATTAAAGATGTATCCATGTCTACTTGGCTTATTACTACTTAAAGTAAGATTAACTTCTTCTGTTTTTGTCTGATCTGTTGGCATATTGCTGACAGTCTGACTAGAAGAATTAGCAGGTACATTCTTATCATATCTCACAGTGTATTTCCATGGTGTCCATACTGCATATAAAGTAACAGTTCCACCATCACTGTCTCTATTGTAAGAATATTGACTACCTGGCTGATAAGCAGTTCCTGTTCCGTCCTTATTTGTTGTCCATTTTACAAATGTATAACCGATTCTGGTTGGCACATTAGACTGCAGAGTCAGATTCTGATCATAGATCTTTGTCTGATTTCCTGGCATGTTTTTTACATCTGTCTTCTTAGAGTTTGCTGGAACATTTTTGTCATATGTGACAGTATGTTTCCAAGTGGTCCATTTTGCATATAAAGTAACAGTTCCACCATTCTGATCATTTTTATATTCAGCACCCGGCTGATATACAACATCTCCATTTGCTGATGTACTCCATCCTAAGAATTTACATCCTTTTTTGACTGGAGTTGCAGAGTTGATATAGATATTGTTGTTTGCATATTTTTCTCTGGTTGGGAAATAAACTTGTGAATAGTTAACTAATTTAAACTTCTGAGAAGCTGTTCCATTTGGAGCATACTGTTGAAGTACAACACCATCTGCATCTTCGCCATTTGTAATATCCAACGCCTTATTTGTCATTTTATTATAGATATTTACATATCCATCTCCTGTGTCTTTGAAATACCAAAGAAAATCAGAATTATCTTCGTTATTAGCATCATATTGTTTCCATAATTCAATTGGCTTTCCGCTTAGATCATCAGGTCCATCTCCCGATAAATTCATCGCCTTTCCATTAAAATTATTAATGATGTAATAATAAGGTGTATTTTTATACCGTTCAAATGTCCAAAGAGTCTGTTTCGAATCAGAAGAATATCCATTCCAAGTAAGCACATCAGTTGCATTATCTAAATTCAACTGTCCATTTGTTCTTTGATGAAGATATCTTGAAGTATTTAACCCAGACTGAATAAAATATGCTCCGTTATCAACAATTTTATAGTTATTCGGATTATCAGTTGATTTTACGCTACCTAAAGATCCACCCTGTGCATCATAAGATAATGTAGAGTGTAATGGGATCCAACGAGCTGTTAATTTAATATCACTGTCTCCCATAGCGATCTTAGTCATTGAAACATCATTTCCTGTGGTTTCATCTGTGATTTTCAGTCCTTGTAGCCAAAAGCTTATATTTCCTGTCAATCCTTTCAGATTACTTGTCCAGATTTCAAACCTGGCATCATTTGTAGTGGTATCAAAAGTACGTTCTATGCTAAATTTTACCCATTTACCAGTCCATCCTTCTGATATTCCCCACATACAATGTTTCCAGTCATTGGAAGAATCTCCATGATAGAAATTTAAAGCGAAACTTCCGCCGCTTGGTCTTTCACTAATCCAGACTTCTCCACTGATCTTATATGTGTGTCCTGCTTGTGCAGTATATGTTGGAAACGAAATGTAGTTATAATTATCGGTAGCAGAGTCTATTCCCCGCCATACATGATTCGTTCGATAATAGCCACCATCGGGAGCTTCATTATAAGTTATAGATCCATCATAACTTCTGGAATATGTCCCTACATTTTCTCCATGACTTGTTGTCCAACCTGTGTTGGAAGCATAAGACTGATAGCTTTCATTTGATTTCTCATAACCACCAAATTTATATCCTGGCCTTGTTGGGGAATCTACAGTAATCGTTGCTCCAGGGGATAAATTATTTACTGTTGTAACGCCACTGCTTCCTTTATATGTTCCACCATTTGGGTCAATGGATAAGGTCGATCCAGAAGTATATTGTAATACAACACTTGCTGTACTTGAACCGATCGTCCCAGAAAGTCCTGGTGTGATTCCTCGGTATTTCTTTCCACTTGCGGTTTTAATATCTCTGATCTCCCATTTTGTGCCTGCTGGATATTGCGTCCAGAAATCGGTGATATCATCTCCTACACAGGTACCATTCACGTAGACATCACAAGATCCAAGCCCATCTAAGTTTCCCTGCCACGTTCCATCTAATTCTCCATTAATATCGAGATAGTATGTCGGGGCATCAAATTTTAAATAAACTGATCGATTACCGCACATGCTGCCAGATGCTGATCCTGAATACACTCCATTATAGACTTTTCCATTTGTTGCTTTAATATCATTGATTTCATAGGATGTTCCATCAGCGATATCAGTTTTATAGAAATCCGTCACATCATTTGCGACACAACTTCCATTTAAATAAACATCAAATGTTCCATATCCTGTAGTACCACCTGAATCACTTCCATCAAGACGTCCATTGACATCTAATGTTCTTTGTGGTTTTTTATAAGTCAAAGTCAACTTTGTTCCACGATAACGATAACTATTATATGTTCTAACACCAAACATACCAGTATTGATCTGAACATTAATACCACCTGCTTCTGGAGTATCTGAGTGAACAGTACCTGTAGTGTCCAGTGTTTGAGTACCGTTATTTGCTGCCGCATAGGTATCTGTATTAAATCGGATTGGAGTTCCTAAACTTGGGATGTCATAATCTCTACCACTATAGTTATAATGTGCATGAACAGTAAATCCCATTGAGAAGTTCATGATAAAATAACTTGTAGTAGTTGTTGTTTTACCTTTATCACTTCCCGCAGTACGTTTTGCTCTAACCTTAACATCATCTTTTCGTGTTGTTACCGTTGTTTGATTTAATGACAAATTGTGATTATTGGGACTACAAGATAAACTACAATTCCACGTTGTTTCTTTATCTCTTAGAACTCCATATAATTTAGAGTCTTTGTTTCCATAACTACTGCTACGTCCAGAAACGCTAATTTTACCTGTGGTTGTTGCCCCACCTTCATCGACTAATTGAACATAGAAATAAGAGCCTGAATTATATCCCAGATTATCTCCATCTTTATCTCTGTGATCATATGTTTTTAATGAAGAGCCTTCTGTAATATTAAAATCATTACTAGTCTTTTTCATTTGTTCCGTTGCTTCTTCTTGGTCTGTTTTTGTTTCTTCTTTCAATCCTAAAGAAAGACGGATTTTATTTTTATCACGATCTTCTTTTAATGCAAAAAGATAAGCTTTCATCGCTTTTACATAATCAGAACAAGTCTTTTGTATCTTCTTATTATAAGGTGATGTCGTATTTTCCAGATATTCATTCAGATCTTTCTGATACATATCCTTGTCACCAACATAATAAATATTAATATCAAGAAGCAATTGTTTTTCGATCTTTTCAATCTCTTCATCTTTTAGATCAACATTACATTCATCTAAGAACTGAAAATATTGAAACAGATAAGAATAGAAATCTTCCGTTGTGATATCATAATCTGCATAAAGATATACAGATTTGTACATTAAAAGCTCTGCGATCTCATATTTTTCTTCGGTTGTGCCACTCATCAGAAATTTGATCTCATCGAGTGTTAATTTCGAATAAAATGTAAAATCATCGATCTCAAAAATTCTCTGTAGAATATCCTGATAAGAATATTTTTTATTTTGAATCATTTCCTTTAGATCTTCCTGTGCTTTTTTACTGGAAAGTTTTCTTCCTGGTTCCTTTTTGTTATCAGGCTTTTCAATCTTAACTTCCGGTTGCACATCAGAGCTGCCATTTGTCGTAACCTTAATACCGTCAGTCTCTGTTGTTTTACTGCCTTCCGCCTCGTTTTTTTTGTCATTTTCTCGCAACGTCAGAGTCGAAGATTCTGTGCTACTAAACTCTTCTTCCTTTTTCCGCTTCGCAGCTGCTGTTGTTACTTCTTGTGCATAAACTGGCACTGCATACGAAAATCCGGAAGAAGCAGTCATAAAGAGTGCCAGAACACCAGTCGTAACGCGTTTAAAATACGTTGATTGTATCTTATCAAACATCGCGATCACTTCTCCTTTCTTTATTTAATTTTCAAGGTTCGCGGACTGGATCACGCTGCAGATCGGACTCAGCGGCTCCGCAACAACGTAATCTTTATCGTCCAATATAAATATGAGAGATTTGAAAAAAAATAATTGTATAAAAACACAATTTCTTCAAATTTCTCTCGGTTTAAATATGAGTTTTTTAATTTTTTTTAATTTTCACATATAAAAAAAACAGCAGCCATATTTCAGACTGCCATCTATGATCATTTTTTGCTTTGATTTTTAATCCATTTTTTCAATTCTTCTTTCATCCCATCTTTTTCTTCTTCAATGATTTCTTCAACAACTGGTGTTACAACATCGTCAAAAATTTTATTACAGATTTTTCTTTTTAGTAAAATAAGTTTACAAACAATTAAAATCATAAGTCCAATTATATCTGATAAAATAAGCAATAATCCCTCAGAAATATAATCACAGATATAATCAATAATCGTCTTTCTGCTTTCATTCTTTTCATTATCATTCTTCGCATACTGCGATGCGTCAATTAAATATTCTCGTACAATTTTTATATTGAAAGACATTGTTATTGGTTCCTTTTCTGATGCAGTAGAACATGTATTACATTCTTTAGGATTTTGAGATACCCTTCTTCTACAAATATGCTCAGTAGGTGTATCATTTGCTGTTACATAAACATAGTTGTTGTTACATACTGGAAATCCAGTTAATATTCCTCCAACTAATGTCAACAGACTAAACATAAACCACCAGATTTTTTTTAAAAATTTCTTAATTTTTTTATCCATGATAAACATCTCCTTCTTTAAATTAAAATTTTTCTCCACAAGAAAATAATCCTACTTTCTCTCATCGTCATTATTCTGCATTGAGAATATGATATTTTTGATCCACCATAATTTACTTTTTTATTCCTCCTCTCAACAACAAAAAAAGCCCCTGGATTTCTCCAGAAGCTTCTACATAGATTATATCTTTAGGTACAAAAAAAAGGAGAACTGATATAATTCTCCTTTTACATTATTTATTATACTACTGTATCACGAAAAAATCAACCAGAACCGTATCATATTTTTTTCAACTAAGAACCAAGAATCGATACACTTTTTATCATGTGCCGGTTCTTTTTATGAAAATAAAATCTTATATATGAAAAATATTTATTTTCAAAAATCTCATATTTATAGTGAAACAATAAAAATCCGAATATTCTCTATATGAGAACGTCCGGATGCTAATGTTTACTTATTGATTTTCTTTTTATGGATTATCCTTGCTAGAGGATAATTACAACAATTATGATTATTTGTCTATCGATTACAATAATCATAATTAAGACTACGTGTGATTGATTGTCGTTTTGACACTCATTCACAAAGAACAGAGTCTGTGGTGGTACACAGGCTCTTTTTCTGCACTTCTCCTTTATGTTTAACCATTTCTTTCGTGTTTTCTGCAGCTTGTCTTTTAACATCTGCCATAGTCTTCTACCGATTTTCAACAATTTCGGCTTGATCTTCTTCCAAATCCAGTCTAAGAGCTTGTTAACTACGAACTTTACTACATATCTTCTAACGAAATTTACTACCATTTCAGCGAATTTATCGAATATATCCATAAGGATTCTCCTTTCGTGGAGCATCCAGACTTTTATTTTCTCAATTCAAATATGCGATTTGAGGAAATTAAAATGATGATGTTACATTTTCAGCAGTTTACAACACAAAAAAAAAGACTCAGAATTAACTCCAAGTCTATTTTCCATACCAAATTACACTACTCTTTAACTTCAAGCATTATTTTTTTCCCCTTTTTCATGATCTTCTAATATCTTTTTGCATATTCCTTCACGAAGTGTTAGACCATCACATATCTTTGTCTTTTTATCCAAATTTAAAATTCCGTAAATTCCAGCAGCCATAATTAATTGAGAATAAATAGGAATCCAACAAATAAAGAAGTTCTTAATTCCTGATACAATTCCTTTGTGTACTTCTTGATATATAATTTCTTTCATATTTGGATCATCGTAATCATAGTCCAACATTATTTTGTTCATGTAATATCCTGCCAAAGTATTAAAAATCACAGTAAATACCTGCACTGATAAAACAAAACTCACAATATCCATATCTCTTATTCCTCTTCAAAATCATCTTTCATCATTTGTACGATCAGTTCCCGAATGGACATATCATCTTCTTCATTGTCACTATAAGAACCTTTGATATGCTCCCGATCATCTAAGAAAATAGTGATGAATGAAAGAAACAGCGCATATAATTGTCCAATGATTGGAAGAATACTTAAGATCATTGTAATCCCTGCAACCATAAAAGATCTCTTTTCAAAAAAACGTATCACATTTTCTTTCGTGTCAGGATCATCAAGTAACAATCGTTGTAGATAAGATTCTGTTAAAGACGTGTAGAATACCGTTCCCATGATGACAAGGTTCATAATATATATGATTTTCTCCATCATAATAGTTATCCTCCACTACTTTATAATCTTTCTTATCTTAGGCTTCTTTGTCGCATCTGATAAAGACTTTTTGCTGACTACCTCAATATGATCTTCCATATTCTTTATAACCAGCCAGTTCTCAGGAACCAGTCCTGCTTCTTTTAGCATCATTTTCTGTTCTCTTGTTGGTTTCTTTCCATGTTTCATAAAAAAACTCCTTTCAAATTTCTTCTATAGTAAATATGCAAGATTTTCCGAAAGATATTTTTCACATATAAGATTTTAGAGCCGATCCTGGCATATTCATTCATAGACAGTCTTGACAGCGATTCCATGTTAGCTTTTTTTTTGATAAATTTTTATATATGAAAAATATTTATTTTTAAATCTCTCATATTTAAAGTGTAGAAGAAAAAAATAAAAATCCGAACATCCTCCTAAACGAGAACATCCGGATGCTAGGTTTAAGTTGTTTTTCTTCTGACTACTGATCTTTTTCAGGATCAGTGTATATGTTTACTTGGATATCACAATTGGTATTATCGTGGATATCCGCATATTTTAAAACATCTGAAAGATTTTCATCGGATCTTTCAGAAATATTGTCTTGAGTCGGTGTCTTGTCCACATCGGCTCTTTTCTTGTTTTTATATTTTTCGATGATACAGTTAACTGCAAGTGCAACTGCACAACTGATCACGCCACTGATTAACATTTCCGCTATTTTTTCTGCTGTTATGAATTCTTTCATCGCGAATTCTCCTTTCTGTGGAGCATCCGGATTTATTTTCTCAATTCAAATATGCGATATGAGAAAATTAATATGATGATATTGTATTTTCAGCAGTTTGCAGCACAAAAAAAAGACTCAGAATCATTTCTAAGTCTAATTTTTCATATGAAATTACACTACTTACAAACTCGTGACTTATTCTTCTACAACGCCTGTTTTCTCACATGAAACAGTTCTTGTTTTTCCACTTGGAATCTTATATGTTTCAACAACTTTGACTGAAAGAATTCCTTTCGTGTGATCGCATTCTGTGATCTCAACTTTCAGTTTGCTATCTGCTGTCATCTGATTTTTTAAATGCTGCTGGAATCCTTTTGCCATTGCATCATCTGTAGAATATTTGTTGTTTCTGCAACTTTGGATCGTTGCGTCAACTGCATTGCTTGTATTTGTTGTCAACTCATCCTGACGGACGGATGTTGCAGTTGTTGCCTGCATGATGTAAACAGAAAACACCATGATCAGGCACACGATAAATCCTGTGATCGCACCTTTCATAATTTTATATCTCCTTTCTGAAATGTGTTTCTTTCTATTATAAATATGAGAGATTTGGCATTTTTTATGGGAAAGAAAAAAGCACCATAACTTCTGCTATGATGCTCTTCTATATTTACAGACTTTTTGAGGTGTACCAAAACAGTTTTTGTAAATGGTTACTGTCTGTATTTTTATTACATGATTAGTTTGCCTGCTGTAGCTCCTGATCTTGTGAAGAATGTTGATAATGTATCAGTTAAAGCTTTCTGGAACTGTGGTGTAAATGTTGCAGCCACAAATCCTGCTAATGCTAATACAATGATTACTGAAACAATGATTCTACCATAATTGTCTAAAAATTCTCCCATGATTTATATTTCCTTTCTTATGTTTAAAATTTTTCTTGCTCTTTGCTTTACTGCTGTTTTCTTACATGATCAGAGATCCTGTAGCTCCTGATTTTGCGAAGAATGTTGATAATGTATCAGTTAAAGCTTTCTGGAACTGTGGTGTAAATGTT
>OLRD01000376.1_pt1 | contig 38605 bp, 33 predicted proteins | sample 1672051 | NCBI WGS metagenome assembly OLRD01 (sample SAMEA3136640, study PRJEB25190) | human gut metagenome | biome: human gut; feature: human-associated habitat; material: faeces | place: Austria | collected 2013 | reverse complement strand
GAGGGCGTCAGCGCCAAGGTGATGGATTTGAACTGAGCCCAGCCTCCAGGAGACGGAGGGGAAGCTGCGGCACAGGTGAAAAACTAAAAGGGCAGCGGTTTTACAGCCGCTGCCCTTTCTTTCATTCTAATCCAATCTTGCGATAAATCGGTGTGCCACCGAACGAATTTCGTAGTATCAGGATTGTTTTTATCCGAAGCCTTTTTATAACAATCTTCTCTTTTTTATTGCTTACGCCGCTCTCTTGATATCTCCCTTTTTTGTCACCTCAAACTCTGCCATTCCCACTGAATCTACCCGTAAGCGATAGTTTCCCGGCAAGGCGAGGATTTTCGGCTCTAACTCCTCCTCAAAAGAAACCGATTCACCCGGCGGCAACGATTCCGGATAATGCGCCACAAGGGTGCGGATTGTAGACGGGTAAACCGTATGGTACGCTCCCTCATAGAAATAGTCGATCATAGGTTCCGTGGGGATCCAATACAGGCCCTCCCCTGTCTTATTGGCCAAAGTATACCGAATAGAGCCAGAGCCATCTCTGTTGCGCTTTATTTCATCAACCACTAAAGTGACGCCGTTGGGCTCTGGTATTTCTGGCTCCACAGCCCACCAATAGGCAAAGGCCACTTCCGGCAGCGTTCGAGACCAACGATAACCTCCAAAGACACACCCCGTAAAGAGCACCAGCACCGCGGCAAAGGCCGCCGCCTTTTTGGGGAAGGGTTTCTTATCTATGGGAGAAGCCATACTTTCACCGCCTTTCGCTTTACTTTTGAAGAAAGCCGCTCAGCACATGGGTATCATCCCTTCACAAAGGAAAAAACCGGTTTTTATTATCTAAATTTTAACATATTGAATAAAATTTGTAAATAGAGCTCTAGAAAATCAGGGAGTTTTCCGTGTTAAATTTTGTTTACAAATGGTAACAAAAGTGCCCCCCGGCTGCTGCCGGAGGGCACGAAACTTTTGTAAAGATAATAAATCAGGTGCGGGCGCGGAACTCTTCCAGGTCCACCACTTGGCCCCCGTGCAGGCGGCTCTCCTCCGCTGCCAGAGCGATGAAGTGGCTCTCCATGCTGTGCTCCAGGGTGGTGGTGCGGCCGTTGGGCTGAGCGCCGGTGAGGAGCATCTCCAGAAAATCCTTCACGATGCCGCTGTCGCCGCCGCCGTGGCCCTTCAAATCGCTGGAGAGCTTGCCCACGTCGATGGTTTCCTCCCCCTTGCCGAACTCCCGCACCCGGATGAGGTTGGACTTCATGTCCGCCTCGATCTCCCCCTTGGTGCCCATGGCCTTGAAGGTGCGGTAGCAGTCCTCGGTGAAGGCGCACATGGTGAAGCTGATGGTGGAGCCGTCCTCCATGAGCAGGTTGGTCTGCTGGTGGTCCACCACGTCGTTGTCGCAGTGGTAGACGCACCGGCCGTAGGGGCCCTCCCGCAGGGCCTGGTAGGTGCTCTCCTGGGTGGCCTCTAAGCTGAGCACCCCGGCCAGCCAGCTGGTGCCCTGCAAACAGCCCGTCTTGGGGCTGGTGACGTAGATCTTCTCCGCGTCGAAGGGGCAGGTCTCCTTGGCCTTGCAGCCGTCCAGGCAGCGCAGGGACGCCCCCTCCGGGGCGCGTTCCGGCCGGAACAGGGTGTTGCTGCCGATGGAGGACACGGACTTGCACTGTTTGCCCACCAGCCAGGTGAGGATGTCCATGTCATGGCAGGACTTTTGCAGAATCATGGGGCTGGTCTGCTGGGAGTTGCGCCAGTTGCCCCGCACGAAGGAGTGGGCCTGGTGCCAATAGCCCACGTTCTCGTTGGCGCAGATGGAGACCACGTCCCCGATACGGCCGCTGGCGATCAGGTCCTTCAGGGTGTTGTAGAACACGGTGTACCGCAGCACATGGCAGACCACCACCTTGCCCGGGCACTCCTTAGAGACCTCTAAGATCTCCTTACATTTGGCAAGCTCCGGGGAGATGGGCTTTTCCAGAAGGACATTGTAGCCCTTTCGCAGGGCGGGGATAGCGTGGCCCACATGCTGCCGGTCCATGGTGGAGACCACCATCACGTCGGCCAGTTTGGGCTGTTCCAGCATCTCCTCGGCGCTGGAAAAGCAGTTCTCCTCCGGGATATCGTAGAGCCTGCGGGCCTTTTCCACCTTGCGGGGGTCCAGGTCGGCCACCGCAACCACTTTCATCTTTTCGGGGAACAGCTTCTGCATGGAGGCGTAGGTGCTGCCGCGGTCACCGAAACCGGCAATGGCAAAGGTAACAGGCGCTTTCATATCCAAACTTCCTTTCTGTATATAGGGGATGCTTTGAGCCGGGCCCACTGCCCCGCCCTGTGTTTCTCCCCTTATTATAGAGAAAAGGGCGGGAAAAGCCAAGCCCTCCCGCCCTGAAAATGGAATCATTTTTTTGCGCTCTCCCCTGCCGGGGATGGACGCTGAAACCCTGCTTGCGCCGGAGCGTCCCCGGGGGAAAATCACACGACCGGCTTCCCTTCCCTATCCAGCAAAGGGGTAAAGCCCCCCGCGTTCCCGTTTTTATGGAACAGGTACTGCACGCCCGTTTCCGTGTCCAGCCAAATCTCAATTACATCGATGGTGCCCTGCTGGTATATTTTCTGAAAGCGGTTCAACCTTATACCTCCCTTTTTTTGAGATGCAGCCGTCAACACAGATGATACGCAGGCGGACCGGGAACCAAAAACAGCCGGAGGCAAAATCCCCTGGCAGAGGAATCCGAAATGGGAAGGAAGTGAGGGACACCTGGCGCGGGGGCAGCTAGGGTTATGATAAATGTTAACCTAAAAAAATAAATAGTTGACAATTGAAAAGGCGCGTGATAGACTTCCAATGTAGAGAGGGGGTCTTTTTTGATTTCCTTTATGATTATAATTTTAAATTCAGATTAGGGAGGAAATCCCTGGAGAGGGAGAGGTTGTTATGGAGAAGAGAGTTTCTACGAGGTCTATTGTGATTACGGGAATGTTTGCTGCGGTGATAGCGGTGCTTGCTCAGGTTGCTTTGCCTATGCCTTCGGGGGTGCCGGTTACTTTGCAGACTTTTGCTATTGCTTTGACGGGTGTGGTTTTGGGAGCGAAGCTGGGGATGGCGGCTGCGGGAGTGTATATTTTGCTGGGGGCTGTGGGAGTGCCGGTTTTTTCGGGGTTCGCAGGCGGCTTGGGGATTTTGTTTGGTAAATCGGGAGGATTTATTTGGGGGTTCCTGTTTTTGGCGCTTTTGTGCGGATTGGGGTGTCAGATAAAGAATAAGGTTGTTGGCTGGGGGCTTGGTATTGTTGGATTGGCGGTTTGTCATCTGTTGGGTATTTTTCAGTTTATGGTGCTGATGAAGATGGGGTTTGCAGAATCGGCTTTGCTTGTTTCGGTCCCTTTTTTGATTAAGGATGTGGTTTCGGTGGCTTTTGCTTTTGTGCTGGGGCTTCAGATAAGAAAGCAGCTGTTCCGTGCGGATATTCTTCAGGGGGCGCCTAAGAAGGAGACGCTGGAGAAGCTGTAATCGGGTGATGTGGATAGATAAGATGATTGGGAATGAAAAAATGCGGAGTTTTGGTATTCGTGTTTTTTCATTCTTTTTTGTTTTGTTTTTGTCTGGTTTCTGGATACAAGGGGTGGTTGGATAAGAGGAGGAGGGAAATGCGGAGGAAAGGGCGGGGTGGATTTATTCGGGGATGTATGGTAGGATATCGATATTATAAATGGGTGGAACGGGGCGGGAGTTTGAGGCTTTGAAAGGGGAAGGTGGATGAATATTGGTGAATTGTCCGGGAAGTATGCGGTGCGGGAATTGACAGAGGAAGATGCGGATATTATATATGAGTTATGTGCAGGAAATCCGATGTATTATGAATTTTGTCCTCCGTTTGTGACCAGGGAAAGTGTTCTTGATGATATGACAGCTTTGCCTCCGGGGAAAACCTTTGAGGATAAGTTTTATGTTGGATTTTTTAGGGAAAACCGGTTAGCCGCGGTAATGGACGTGGTGTTTAATTATCCGGATAGTCATACTGCGTATATTGGCTTTTTTATGATGTCCCGGGCTGAGCAGGGAAAAGGGACAGGCACTGAGATTGTGAATGAAAGTTTTCATTTTATCAGGAATCAGGGGTATCGGTTTGTACGTTTGGCCTATGCAAAGGGAAATCCGCAGAGTGAAGCATTCTGGAAGAAGAACGGATTTGCGAAGACCGGGGCTGAGGTTGATAAGGGGGATTATATTGCGGTTGTGATGCAGAGAAGTCTGGCTGAATAATCACGGTTTCAGCGGGATAGAAGAGTCTTGGCGAATAATCTTTATAAAACATCGGAAAAGTGATATACTTATAAAATATTACCGGATTCTGCCAGGGAAGGTTATGTGCCGGGAGCCGGAATGGGTAAATAGAGACAGGAGATATGGTTACATGAAAATTGAAGAAATGACAAGCTACAGACTCGTTGAAAAAAAGAAAATAGAAGATTTGAACTCTATGAGTTATCTTCTGGAGCACAAAAAGAGCGGAGCCAGGATAGCGTTGCTTTCCAATGATGATGAAAATAAGGTTTTTTATATCGGTTTTCGTACGCCGCCGGAGGATAGTACGGGGGTTGCCCATATTCTGGAGCATTCCGTACTGGAAGGGAGCCGGGATTTTCCGGTAAAGGATCCTTTTATTGAATTGGCAAAGGGGAGCCTGAATACTTTTCTGAATGCCATGACTTATCCGGATAAGACTGTATATCCTGTCGCCAGCTGTAATGATAAGGATTTCCAGAATTTGATGCATGTGTATCTGGATGCGGTGTTTTATCCTAATATTTATAAGGAACCTAAGATTTTTGAGCAGGAGGGCTGGCATTATGAGATGGAAAGCCCTGAAGATGAGCTGAGCATCAATGGTGTGGTATATAATGAAATGAAGGGTGCTTTTTCTTCACCGGATGATGTGCTGGAAAGGGAAATAACGAATATTCTTTTTCCTGATACGTCCTATTCCAATGAATCCGGCGGGGATCCGGAGGCTATTCCGGATCTGACCTATGAGCAGTTCCTGGATTTCCACAGAAAATATTATCATCCCTCCAACAGTTATATTTATCTGTACGGAAATATGGATATGGCGGAAAAGCTGGAATATCTGGATGAGGCGTATCTGTCTCATTTTGACAGAATTACAGTGGATTCGGAAATCGGAGTACAGGCTCCGTTTGAGGCCTGTGCGGAGGCTGGTAAGTTTTATCCCATCACGGAAAGCGAGCCGGAGGAGGACAATACCTATCTTACTTATAATATAGTAGTGGGAGACAGTCTGGATCGGGAAAGGTATATCGCTTTCCAGATTTTGGATTATGCTCTTTGCAGCGCGCCGGGAGCGCCTTTAAAGCAGGCTCTTCTGGATAAGGGGATCGGAAAGGATATTTACAGCTATTATGAAAGCGGCATCCGGCAGTCCTATTTTACCATAGTGGCGAAGAATGCCAATCTGGATCGGAAGGCTGAATTTGTAGAATGTATAGAAGAGAATTTGCGGAGACTTTCCCAGAAGGGAATTGATAAAAAAGCGCTGCGCGCAGGATTGAATTTCTATGAATTCCGGTACAGGGAAGCGGATTTCGGTTCTTATCCGGCAGGGCTCATGTATGGACTCCAGGTTCTGGACAGCTGGCTATATGATGACGCAAAGCCTTTTATCCATATTGAGGCAGGGGAAACCTATAAAAAGCTTCGGGAAAAAGCGGAAACTTCTTATTTTGAAGAACTTATCCGGGAATGTATGCTTGAAAATACGCACAAAGGTATTCTTACCCTGGCGCCCCGGAAAGGCCTTGCCGAGGAACGGGACAGGATATTGACAGAGAAGCTTGCAGCACTGAAAGAAAGCTTCGGCAGCGAACAGATACAGGAGGTTGTGGAGGAAACCCATGCCTTGCTGGAATATCAGGAAACGCCGGATTCCAAAGAAGCCCTGGCAACGATACCTCTTCTGAAGAGAGAGGATATCCGTAAGGAGGCAGAGCCTCTTGTAAACGAAATCCGGAAAACCGGAGATACTACGGTTATGTATCATGATATTTTCACGAACCATATCAGTTATTTCCGTTTTCTGTTTGATGTGAAGCAGGTTCCGGAGGAGCTTTTCCCGTATATCGGTATTTTGAAATCAGTTCTTGGTTATGTGGATACGGAAAACTTCACCTACGGAGAATTGTTCCATGAAATAAATATGGAAACCGGAGGAATCACGTCGGTTACCAATTTCTTTACCAATGCCCGTAATCTGTCGGATTGTCTTGTTACCTTCGAAATGAAGGCAAAGACTCTGGAGGACAATCTTCCCAGGACAGTACAGCTCGTAGAGGAAATTATGCTGAAATCCAAATTTGATGACGGCAAACGGCTTTATGAAATTCTGGCGGAGTTAAAGTCAAGACTGCAGTCCAATCTGATTTCCTCCGGCCATTCCGTGGCGGCAAGCCGTGCTATGTCTTATTTCTCAAGGCCTGCGGCTATCCAGGAGCAGGTAAACGGGATGCCTTTTTATCGTCTTGTGGCAGATCTGGAAAAGAATTTCGACAGCCGCAGGGAAGATTTGCAGCATAAGCTGGAGGCTTTGGTACGCTGCATTTTCCGTCCGGAGAATCTGATGCTGGATTATGTGGGCACAGAGGATCACTATGAGGAATTCATTGCGCTGGCCGGACAGGTGAAGGAAGCTCTTTATAAGGAACCGGTGGAGACCAAACCTTTCGTAATTGAACCGGTAAAGAGGAATGAAGGCTTTCTTTCCGCATCCCAGGTACAGTATGTATGCCGGGCCGGTAATTTTATAAACAAGGGACTGGCCTATACCGGCGCTCTGAAGGTATTAAAGGTTATGATGAGCTATGAATATCTGTGGCAGGAGATAAGAGTAAAGGGCGGAGCCTATGGCTGCATGTGTGCATTCGGGAAAAGCGGGGACAGCTATTTCGTTTCCTACAGAGATCCGAATCTGAAGAGCACGGTGGAGGCCTATGAAAAGGCGGCTGATTTTATAGAAGCCTTTGATGGAGATGAAAGAACCATGACCCAGTATATTATCGGTGCTGTCAGCGAACTGGATACGCCATTGAATCCGGCAGCCAAAGGCCTTCGGGGCATGAGTTCTTATCTTACCAACCAGACCTATGAGGATTATCAGAGGGAAAGAGATGAGCTTCTGGGGGCAGATGTAAATACGATCCGTTCCCTTGCTGCTGTTATCAGGGCATTCATGGAGGATGACTGCCTGTGTGTTGTGGGAAATGACAACAGGCTGAAGGAAGATAAAGAAATGTTTGACGTGCTGGAGAACCTGTATTAACAGGAAAAAGCTGCAGCCCAAACGCACAGACAGCCCGCCTCAGCGGGCAGGAGGTATTATGAAAAAACAGACAAAAATTGCCGGGTTATTTATCAGCTTCTGCCTGCTGGCTGTGATGCTGGCGGGCTGCGGAAGCAGCTCCAAGTCGGCTTCTTATGAGAACTCTTCTGTTGCGGAAGCGCCCGCTGCCTATGATTCCGGCGGCGTATATTCCAATTATACTTATGATGGGGAAGTAGCCGCCCCGGAAGAGGCCGCCGGCGGAGAAGGCGGTTCGGTTGAGGTTGATAATTCGGCCGCACATGGCAGAAAACTCATCAAAAATGTAGACATGACTGTGGAAACGGAAGATTACAGCACTCTGGTAGCTGCCGTTCAGGATAAGGTAAAGGCTCTTAACGGGTATATAGAACAGTTTAATTCCTATAATGAAAACAGTATCGGACGCCGCAGTGCCAATCTGACGCTGCGTATTCCTGCGGAGAATCTGGAGGCATTTGTGTCCAGGGTGAATGAGATTTCCAATGTTGTTTCCCGTCAGGAATCCATAGATGATGTTACTTTGCAGTATGTGGATCTGGAAAGCCATAAAAAGATGCTGGAGGAAGAACAGAAAAGGCTGCTTGAACTGATGGAAAAAGCGGAAACCATGGAAGATATCATCACTATAGAGAGCCGCCTTACGGAAGTGCGCTATCAGCTGGAAAGCATGGAAGCCCAGCTGCGTACCATGGATAATCAGGTAAATTACAGTACCGTATATCTGTACATAAATGAAGTAACCCGTTTGACTCCTCCGGAGGAAAAGGGAACCTGGGAACGTATACGCATTGGTTTTTCCGAGAATATGTATCATGTAGGACACGGCCTCAAAGAATTTTGTATCGGTTTCATAATTTCCTTGCCGGTTCTCTTTGTATTTGCTATTATCATTGTTGTTGCCGTAATAATTATAAAAATTATCCTTCGTTTCAACCGGAAGAGGGAAGAGGAAAACCGGAAAAAATATGGTGTGCCCTATAAGCCGACAGGCAGGCCCCCTTACGGTCCCGGACCGGGATTTGTACCTCAGGGAGCGCCCCGGGGACCCATGCAGGGAGCCGGGCAGAATCCGGGTGCGGACAGGATGCCCGCCGGCAACGGAGCCTTAAACGCTGAACCCGCCGGAAAAACGAATACGGCTGAACCTGCTGTTCCGGACGCAGGGAAAAAACAGGAAGAAAAAGAACCGGAAAATAAAGAACCCCAAAAAGCTGAGGAGAAACAATAAATGGATTTAGAGGAACTGCTCGCCGCCGGAAGGCCGCTGAATGAAAAGTATAAATCGGGTTTTGCCACGCTGATTGGCAGGCCAAATGTGGGAAAATCCACTCTGATGAACCGGCTGGTTGGACAGAAAATATCCATCACCTCCAATAAGCCGCAGACAACACGTAACCGGATCCAGGCTGTATATACATCGGAGGAAGGCCAGATCGTATTTCTGGACACTCCGGGAATCAACCGGGCCAAGAACAAGCTGGGAAATTATATGCTGAAGGCTGCGGAGGGCACGCTTCGGGATGTGGATGTTATTTTGTGGCTGGTGGAGCCAACGACCTATATAGGTGCCGGTGAACGGTATATTATTGAGCAGCTGAAAAAAACAAAAACCCCTGTAATTCTTGTTATCAATAAAACGGATACGGTCAAAAAAGACGATGTGTTCCCGGCTATTGACACCTACAGGAAGGAACTGGATTTTGCGGAGGTGGTTCCGGTTTCCGCCCGCTGCGGGACCAATACGGATACTCTGATTTCCTGTATTTTGAAGTATCTTCCTTATGGACAGCCATTTTATGATGAGGATACCGTGACGGATCAGCCGGAGAGGCAGATCGTGGCGGAACTGATCCGGGAAAAAGCCTTAAGGAGCCTGGATGAAGAGATTCCCCACGGTATAGCAGTCGCTATTGAAAGTATGAAATACAGGAAAAATATTGCAGATATTGAGGCTACCATTATCTGTGAAAAAGATTCTCATAAAGGGATAATTATCGGCAAGGGCGGCCAGATGCTAAAGACAATCGGCAGCAAAGCCCGTCCTGAAATAGAAGATATGCTTCAGTGCAAGGTAAATCTGCAGCTTTGGGTAAAGGTAAAAAAAGACTGGCGTGACAGTGATTTCCTGTTGAAAAATTTTGGCTACAATCCTAAAGACCCGGAATAGAAAAAAATAAAAAAGCAAACCCTATTAGTGTACTTTTTTCTAGTACGAAATAGGGAGCCTGGAGCTCTCGGAAAACAGAAGAGGACTGGGTGAAGGATGAGCGATTTAAACAGCTGGAAACAATTTGCAGTTACAGGAAAAGTGGAAGATTATCTGAAATATGCAGTACATGATGCGCAAAAAGACGTAGGGGAAGGGCAGGAACCAGAAAAGAATGCAGGATTTGCTCACGGTGACAGGACTCATACTGAAAGCGGAACCTATCGGGGAGTATGACAGAAGGGTAGTGATACTCACAAAAGAGAGAGGCAAGATAACTGCCTTTGCAAGAGGCGCGAGGAAGCAGAATAACCGTTTCCTTGCGCCTACGAACCCTTTTTCCTTCGGTGAATTCCGGCTGTATGCCGGCCGTTCCTCTTATACCCTGGCGGAGGCTTTCATTTCCAATTACTTTGAAGGCCTCCGCTCAGATTATGAGGGGGCTTATTACGGAATGTATTTTCTGGAGGTATGTGATTACTGTACCAGAGAGAATAATGATGAAAGAGAATTGCTGAAGCTTTTATACCAGTCGTTAAGGGCGCTGACGGCAAAAAGCCTGGAACACGAACTGGTACGCTACATATTTGAAATAAAAACAGTGGTAATAAACGGAGAATTTCCGGGGATACCTGCCGGAGAAAAGCTGCTGGACTCTACTGTCTATGCCATATCCTTTATTGCGGGCTCGCCTGTGGAAAAGCTTTATACCTTTACAGTGACGCCCCCTGTCCTTCGTGAACTGGGCCGCCTGGCAGGGCTGTATTGCAAAAATGCCCTGGACGGACATTTTAAAAGCCTGGAAATTATCAACAGCCTTTGCTAAGTTATGGTTGAAAATCCGGGAGAGGTCGGATATAATGTTAAAGATATGTCAAGGCACAGAGGTAAGGAAGATGAAAAAAATAAGTTTATTCCTTCTGGCCGTATGCGGAATTGCGCTGCTCATGGCAGGCTGCAGTTCCAAAGAGACGGAGGAAGATGTAAGTACATTGGAACTGAAGAAAAACGGGGAAATCGTCCATACGATCGTGGAGGATTTCGGAGAGAGCTATTACGATCTGGATGAATTAAAGTCCTCTACAGAAGAAATGATAGCGGATTATAACAGCAGCGCAGGCGCAGACAGGGTCAAATTGAATTCCGCCCAGACACAGGACGGTGTTGTACGGCTGGTGATGACCTTTAAGAGTTCGGAAGATTATTCCGGATTCTACCGCCAGGCTCTTTTTTCAGGAACTGTCAAAGAAGCCTTCGGCGCCGGATATGATTTGGATGTGACACTGAACAGCGTTAAAGAAGAAGGAACCACAATAAGCAAGCAGGATATTCTTGACATGGGAGATAAGCATGTGGCGATCGTCCGTGAGAACATCAATATCAGGCCGTACGGAGATATTCTTTATATGAGCTCCGATGTGACGCTGGGAGCGGACGGGAAAACAGCTGTAGTTACCAATGGGGAATCTCTTTCCTATATTATATTTAAATAGAAGAATTTGCGGAACAAACAGGAGGAAAGCAATATGGAAAAGACTATGGAAAAAATTGTGGCCCTGGCCAAAGCGAGAGGCTTTGTATACCCCGGGTCTGAAATTTACGGAGGTCTGGCAAATACCTGGGATTATGGTAATCTGGGTGTGGAACTTAAGAATAACGTAAAGAAAGCATGGTGGCAGAAATTTATCACCTCCAATCCTTATAACGTAGGTGTTGACTGTGCTATTCTGATGAATCCCCAGACATGGGTGGCCAGCGGCCATCTTGGAGGCTTTTCTGATCCTCTTATGGACTGTAAGGAATGTCATGAGCGTTTCCGCGCGGATAAAATCATCGAAGATTTTGCTGAAGAAAATAATATTGAACTGAACGGCTCCGTTGACGGCTGGTCCCAGGAACAGATGATGAATTTTGTTGAAGAACATAAGATTCCCTGTCCTACCTGCGGAAAACATAATTTTACTGAAATCCGTCAGTTTAACCTGATGTTCAAAACCTTCCAGGGTGTAACAGAGGATGCTAAAAATACGGTTTACCTGCGTCCGGAAACAGCCCAGGGTATTTTTGTTAACTTCAAGAATGTACAGCGTACTTCAAGAAAGAAAATTCCTTTCGGTATCGGACAGGTTGGCAAATCCTTCCGTAATGAAATCACACCCGGTAACTTTACCTTCCGTACCCGTGAGTTCGAGCAGATGGAGCTGGAATTTTTCTGTGAGCCGGATACCGACCTGGAATGGTTTGCTTATTGGAAGCAGTTCTGTATCGACTGGCTGCAGACTCTGGGAATTAAAGCGGATGAAATGCGTGTCAGAGATCATGACAAGGAGGAATTATCCTTCTATTCCAAGGCTACCACGGATATTGAATTCCTTTTCCCCTTCGGATGGGGTGAATTGTGGGGCATAGCGGACAGAACCGATTATGACCTGTCCCAGCATGCCAATGTTTCCGGTCAGGATTTGAGTTATTTTGATGATCAGAAGAACACCAAATATATTCCTTATGTTATCGAGCCTTCTTTGGGAGCGGATCGTGTTGTCCTCGCTTTCCTTTGTGCCGCGTATGATGAAGAGGAAATAGGGGAAGGGGATGTACGTACCGTACTTCATTTCCATCCGGCCCTTGCGCCTGTTAAAATTGGTATCCTCCCTCTCTCCAAGAAGCTGAATGAGGGGGCTGAAAAGATATATGAACAGCTTTCCAAAAAATATAACTGTGAATTTGACGACAGAGGAAATATCGGAAAGCGTTACCGCCGTCAGGATGAAATCGGTACTCCTTTCTGTATTACCTATGATTTTGATTCCGAAGAGGATCATTGCGTGACCGTACGTTTCCGTGATTCCATGGAACAGGAAAGAGTGGCAATTGATCAGCTTGACTCCTATTTCGCGGATAAATTTGATTTCTGAATGTAATAAAGAACAGACCTATACAAAAGAAGCCTGCCGGCTGATTGGTGAATTCCTCTTTAGGGGATGCCATATTCCGGCAGGTTTTTTGTCCCTTTTCCGGCTTCAACATTTTCTGTTTTTCAGATAAATGCGGTTTTCAAACGGAACCCTCAGATATCCCTGCGGGAACAGAAAAGAAAACTACAACGAATCTGTGTGCCGCGGACATCCTCCGGTACGGGTGACGAAACCGGTTACAGAAAAGTGCAGAAAAAACCACATAATATTTCGCTTAAAACAACAAAAAAATAAACGAATTTTTTATAAAAATGAATTATTTAGTGGGAAGTGGCTGCGATTAAATGTTATTTATTGGAAAAACAACAAAAATTAACGTGCGTTCCAGAAAGAGTTGTGATATAATGGAAACACGAGAGTGAAGCGCTTCTCAAAACTGGACATTGACGCTTCGCAAACCTATACCAAATATTTGTTCAAAGGGGGAACTAATTAGATGGCAAAATGGGTTTATTCATTCAAAGAAGGCAATGCAGGCATGCGGGATCTTCTTGGCGGAAAAGGAGCCAATCTGGCAGAAATGACCAATCTGGGACTGCCTATTCCGCAGGGCTTCACGGTAACAACAGAAGCCTGTACCGATTATTACGACAACGGAAAGCAGATTTCTGAAGAGGTAAAGGCTCAGATCTTTACCGCACTTGCAGAGTTGGAAGAACTGCAGGGTAAGAAATTCGGTGATACCGAAAATCCGCTGCTCGTATCTGTACGTTCCGGTGCCAGGGCATCTATGCCGGGCATGATGGACACCATTCTTAACCTGGGCCTCACCGATATTTCTGTGGAAGGATTTGCGAAGAAAACCGGTAATCCCAGATTCGCGTATGATTCTTACCGGAGATTTATCCAGATGTTTTCGGATGTAGTCATGGAAGTTCCCAAGTCATTGTTTGAGAGAGTCCTGGATGAAATCAAAGAAGCGAAAGACGCTCATTTCGACACGGATTTGACCGCTGACGATATGAAGGAAGTCATCGCACGCTTCAAAGCGATTTACAGGGACAAGATGGGAGAGGATTTCCCTCAGGATCCCAAGGTACAGCTGATGGAAGCTGTAAAAGCTGTTTTCCGTTCATGGGATAATGAGCGCGCTATCGTGTACCGCCGCATGAATGACATCCCCGGAGACTGGGGAACCGCGGTCAACGTACAGTCCATGGTATTCGGCAATATGGGAAACACATCCGGAACGGGAGTTGCCTTTACAAGGAACCCTTCTACCGGAGCAAGAGGGATCTACGGTGAATATCTGATTAATGCACAGGGCGAAGATGTTGTTGCCGGAATCAGGACTCCCCAGCCGATCACCCGGCTGGAAGAGGATCTTCCTGAGTGCTATAAACAGTTTATAGAAATTGCAAATAAACTGGAAGCTCACTACAGGGACATGCAGGATATGGAATTTACCATAGAAGAAGGCAAACTGTATTTCCTGCAGACAAGAAACGGAAAGAGAACTGCGCCTGCCGCTTTGCAGATTGCCTGTGACCTGGTAGACGAAGGTATGATAACCCCTGAAGAGGCTGTTCTCAGAATTGAAGCCAAATCTCTGGACCAGCTTCTGCATCCTACCTTTGAACCGGATGCACTCAAAGCAGGAGAAGTGATTGGACAAGCCCTTCCGGCTTCTCCCGGCGCTGCCGCAGGCAAAGTATATTTTACTGCTGAAGATGCCAAAGAAGCGCATGAAAAAGGTGAAAGAGTCATTCTGGTACGTCTGGAGACCTCTCCGGAGGATATCGAAGGAATGCATGCCGCAGAAGGTATCCTTACCGTACGCGGGGGAATGACTTCCCATGCGGCCGTAGTAGCCAGAGGTATGGGAACCGCATGTATTTCCGGCTGCGGTGATATTGTTGTGGATGAAGCGGCCAAGGTATTCAGCCTGGGCGGCAGGACCTATCACGAAGGGGATTACATTTCCCTTGACGGTTCCACCGGAAAGATATATGACGGGGATATTGCAACGGAAGATGCAACCATCAGCGGCAATTTCGGCCGTATTATGGATTGGGCAGATTCGTTCCGCGTGCTGAAGGTACGTACCAATGCGGATACGCCTGAGGACGCTTCCAATGCCCTTAAGCTGGGTGCGGAAGGGATCGGGCTCTGCCGTACGGAGCATATGTTCTTTGATCCCGATCGTATCCCGAAGATCCGCAAAATGATCCTTTCCACTACCTGTGAAGCGAGAGAGAAGGCTCTGAATGAGCTGATTCCTTTCCAGAAGGGTGACTTCAAGGGCATCTATGAGGTGATGCAGGACAATCCGGTTACCATCCGTTTCCTGGATCCTCCGCTTCATGAATTCGTTCCCACAGAGGAAAAAGACTTTGAAGATCTGGCAAGAGATATGAACCTTACAGTCGCGGAAGTAAAGGCTACCTGTGACAGCCTGCATGAATTCAATCCCATGATGGGACACAGAGGCTGCCGTCTTTCTGTGACTTATCCGGAAATTGCCCGTATGCAGACAAGGGCGGTAATGGAAGCAGCTATTGAAGTGAATGAAGAGAACGGCTATCATATCGTTCCTGAAATCATGATTCCGCTGGTCGGAGACAAGAAAGAATTAAAATTTGTCAAGGAAGTAGTTGTGGAGACTGCTGAGAAAGTGAAGGCGGAAAAGAATTCCGATATCCAATACCATATCGGTACTATGATCGAGATTCCCCGTGCAGCACTTCTGGCAAATGAAATCGCTGAGGAAGCAGAATTTTTCTCCTTCGGTACCAATGATTTGACCCAGATGACCTACGGCTTCTCCCGTGATGACGCAGGCAAGTTCCTGGTAGATTATTATAAGAGTAAAATATATGAAGCCGATCCTTTCGCCAAACTGGATCAGAATGGTGTGGGGCAGCTGATTAAGATGGCGGCCAATAAAGGACGTAAGACCCGTCCTGATATCAAGCTTGGTATCTGCGGAGAGCATGGCGGTGATCCTTCCTCCATTGAATTCTGCCATTCCATCGGGCTGAATTATGTATCCTGTTCCCCGTTCCGTGTGCCCATAGCACGGCTGGCGGCGGCGCAGGCGGCGCTGAAATTCCCGCAGCAGGATAAGTGACCTGTCCCAGGGCACTGACATTTATTCTCTGAAGGGCAGTAACGTTTAGCCCCGGCCCATAGAAAAAAAGACCTTGTATCAATCGATACAGGGTCTTTTTTTGTCCTCCGGACTATCCTTAACCCGCGTAAATACTGGATTTTAGGAGCGTTCTGCAAGAAACCACCATAGCACGAAGGGCACGCTCTGCGAAGCGGAGAGAATACAGGACTTTGCCCTTTAGAGAATAAACGTCAGTGCCCTGGGACATGGTGATATTTCCTTTTGGGCTTTTTGGGAGAAATGCGTTCTGTTGGGAAATAGCTTGAAACCCTCGCAAATAGGGAGTTTTGAGCAAATCCATCGTTATGTGTTTTCCCCAAAATGTTACCCCAAATTCCCCAAAAACACCCGAAATTCATTTTTGGGTACCTTATCGAGTATGCATCAGATTCAGAGGGTATTGCTGGGGAGGCAGTTTGATTTCTCAGTTATTTGCCAAATTGCTTTTTTCCTGGAGATGCAGGCTAAGGAATTAACATCTCTCTCTTTGACAATAGAGCAGATTCAACAGGGACAGAATAGCCATTATAGGAAAGATACTTCCCCTGTAGATTGGGAACTATTAGATATTGAGATGGCTCCTAAATTCGAATCATTAGAATCCCTATGCCATAATCGGTATAGGGATTATTTATCTTTATAGAAAATTAGAAAGGAACTTTTATTAATTCACAGAATAGGTCCGTTTCTGGGCGGAAATTTTTAGAAGTATACAGAAAAGAAAAACAGCTTTTCTGAAAATCATAAAAATGGAATTGTAATAACAGTATAATTTTAGGGAAAGCTGCAATACAGTTATTTTGTCTACGAAAGACCAAGGACTGTAAGATTGTGGCTGAATAATAATTCATTGGTATACCATATTGTCTTTTTGTGTTGCAGGGCAAACAAAATCAATGCATCTCGTTTATCCCTCGCGTACAATTCTCTGTTGCCGGAAATCTTCAGCATTTTCTGTGTTTCGTCATCAGAGAGTTTCAGCCCGAAAGCTATAGCAATTAATTTATCCCTCGATGGAGTTTTTTCGCCAGAAAATATTTGGTATACGTATGCCCGATCCAACAATGAGCCGCGTACAACATCTGCTTTTTTAATCCCTTTTTGCGACAGCAGCAGATTCAGATGCTCGGATAAACTGCTCGTAATCATATTTCCTTTATTTCTTTTCAGATAGTCTTCCATATCTGTTGCGTTCCGAATCTCATGGTTTAGTTCATCGGTTGATTTCGATAGCATGTTGCATCTCCTTTAAGCCGTCTGTTATAATGATTTTGTATTAAATGGACTGATATAGTTATATCATTTTACCGAAAAGATGACAAGATGGGATATTGAGACTATGGAATACGAGGAGATTAAGCTATTAAAACAAAGTGAAAAAAGCACGGTGCATCTGGTACATAAAAAGGGCGAAGAACAGGTTTTTATCCGGAAAGTATTGAAAGGACAGCACCATATTTATTTGACATTGCAAAGCTGCCGGCATCCATATCTGCCTAAATTATATGAAGTAATCATAGCTGATGATTCGACTACAGTTATTGAGGAATATATTGAAGGACAGTCCCTGGGCAATGCGGAATTATCAGAAAAACAATTGCTTAGTGCTGTCAAAGAACTGTGTTCTGTTTTGGAGTTTCTTCATGGGAAAGATATCATTCATCGTGATGTTAAGCCGTCCAACATTATTCTGGCAAAGGATGGTCATATTCGTTTAATTGATTTTGATGCATCACGTATGCCTAAAGATGATTTGGAACAGGATACAAGACTTTTGGGAACGCGGGGTTATGCGCCGCCTGAACAGTATGGTTTTGCGCAGACAGATGCACGGGCGGATATTTATGCTTTTGGGATTACTATGAAACAGCTTTTGGGAGATAAGGCCCAGAAGCCTTGTTACAGGCGTATCATTCAAAAGTGTATTAATTTAGATCCGGATAAACGGTTTCAATCAGCAAAACAGGTGAAGAGAGCTTTTTCCTACAGAAAAAGGGGCGTTTTATACAGTTTTATGGCGGTTATTTTGCTCGCCTTTTTAGGGATTATGATAGTACATCAGTCAGCATTGCGTAAAAATTTACAGACAGAGAGCGATGAGTTGGTGCTTTTGCCGGCGCCTGATAATCCGCATTGGAACGGTGAAACAGGCATTGCAATATGGGGTAATGTACCCGAATCAGGTGTTGGTGGAGAAGTGAAATATAATTACCGAGTATATAGAAGGGATACTCCTACCCCTCCCGATCCTGATGAAGATATGTGGGATTGGGAAAGCGGTATGCGGGGAAATGGAGGGATAGATGAGGCTTCTTCTACCTATATTGTAAATATGGTAAGCGGGCTGCAGGAAAACGGATTCTACTATTTTGCGGTAAGTGCGGCTGGGGATGGCATTCATTATTCTGACAGCCCCTATGTGATTTCAGATGCTTTCGAATATACAGGTGAATCTGCTCCGCCGCTTCCTACACCAACGGGTCTTCAGTGGAAAATGCTGGAAGCAAATTTTGGACGAATATATTTTGCCACATGGAGTAACCTTGATGACTATTCAGATGATGACAGTTTTAATGTGAGCGTATACGATAAAGATGGTAATTATGTAATGAATAATATTTGGACAAAGGAAGATGTTATATCCAGAGGCTTTGGCGGAATTATGGTTGAACAGGAATATTTAGCGGATTTAGACGGTGCATATCGCTTCACCGTACAGGCTTATACTTCACGTCCAAATGAATATAAATCAAGTTTTATGCCATATCCTATACCAGAGGAATATTTCAGCCCTTGGTATTACCGCTATAATGTACCTGCAGGAAGCGATTCCTGAACCACTCTATTTGAGGTATTTTTATTATAATACAATAAAACCCTGTGCCACTTTAGGCACGGGGTTTTTGCTGTCAAAAAATATTTGTAATTCAAAGTATGAAGAGAATGTTGTTAAGATTAGAGAAGAAAAAAATGCAGTAGAAATTTATTTTAGGGATAAATGTCTACTGACAGCAGACCTAAAGCTTTTAAATCTTGTTTATTATTTTATTAATAAAGAATAATAGTTCAGCTATTAGTTTAAAGGAGATTAAATTGATTATGGGAGAAAAATACGTTGATATAAAAAATAGCAACTCAATGGAAAAATTCACAGTTCAACTTATGGATCCTTTACTGTATGACAAACTGTATATACTTGCTGCAGAATACTCAATATCTGTTGAGACACTGATTAATATAGCTATAAAACGTTTCATTGAAGATATTGACTTTGTGAGAAGCCTTCGTGTCGGCAAAACAATTTAGAGTAGCCTGCTTTATTCAACCTCTTTTTCAAAATAGGAAAAGAGTGTACGTAATACATTTATTGCCATTTGTTTTCGCTCTAAAGGCTGACCGTCTATGATTTGCTTAAATTGTTCCAGAATATTGGAATTATTATCAGATACAAAATCAGACAGCATGTAATCTACAGTTACCCCAAGTCTGTTAACGAGTTTCACAAGTGTGTCTAATGTAAGACTTCGTTCTCCACGTTCAATAGCACCCATATAAGTGTCTGATATATCAATGGCTTCTGCAAGCTGGGCCTGTGTAAGATTTAATTTTATACGTTCTTCCCGAATTCTTTTGCCTAACCTCTTATAGTCCATGTAATCACCTCCTAATTTATTTTATGTTAAAGGAATACGAAATAAGAACTGTCTAAATGGGGTATTAATATTGACTAAATGGGGTAAATGTAGTATTATCCAAAATAGAAACATTAATAAAGATGCTCTTTTTCTTTTAGACGAAAACAGGGACATTACAAAGGAGGAAAATATGAGTAGTAGGAAAGGGTTTTTTAGAAAGGTTGTTTCATGTATTATGACAACGGCATTATGCGTAGGTGCATTTGTTATAATGCCAATAACTGCAAATGCGGCTGCCACCAAGGAAGAGGTTCTTGGGAAGTGGATCAGTGGGTCTCAAACATTTATCTTTTATGAGGATGGCACGGTATTCCATGAATATAGTGGTGGTCATAATACGAGACAGTATCATATGGAAGCCGATTCGCTCGAAGTAGTGATGAGAGATGGCGGTAATGATACATTGCATTACGACCTTTGGAGAGGAGAAAGGATAGGAGACAGCGCACAGGATGGAGACGATGCAGTTGTATTTCTTATGGACGGAAATGGAACCATGCTTAGCTGGAACGTAACAAAAAAGAATGGTACATGGGAGAGCCGTACGGCAGACAGACTGACTCGTATAAATACTCCAGATCCGGTAACAGACAGTAATTCTTCGGGTAGCAATGGTCATAACCATAATTATGAATGGGAAGTGGAAACGGAACCCACAGAAACAACAGATGGTGAAAGCGTATACAAATGCATATACTGCGGACATATAGATGCGAGACAGCCGATTTCTGCGAACGTTGCAATCCGTCGGAATCTTGAGGATTCCATTAAGAAAGCAAGTGCAGGCTCAACTGTAACCTTTGATAATAAAGCATGGCTTTGTTATCCTCAGTATATACTTGATGTTTTGAAGGAGAAAGGTGATGTTTCCTTAAAAACAGATTTTACATATGAGGGTGTAAAATACAGTTTTACAATTCCTGCAGGAAGTGATTACAGCAATCTGGAACCCGCAGATTTCTATGGATACATGTATCTGCTTGGGGCTTTTGGCGGAACTGTAGTTGAATAATGAAGACGTGAATGTAACTCCATAAATAATGTGTAGAAGAGGCTTCTATGAATATAATAATCATAGGAGCCTTTTATTGTCCTCCGGACTATCCTCACCCCGCATGATTACTGGATTTTAGGAAAGTTTTGCAAGAGATCACTATGGCACGAGAGGCACGCTCTGCGAAGCGGAGAGAATACAGGATTTTACCCTTTAGAGAATAACATTTAGCCCTGGCACATAGAAGAAAGACCTTGTATAATATCAATACAGGGTCTTTTTCTATATGCTGTTAGTAAGCTCAAAGGAGGCGGTTATATGATTATCAAACCAGAATTACTTCATAAAGGAGATGTCATCGGCATTGTATCACCAAGCCATGTTGCATCTGTTGAAGAATACGAAGAAATTATGTCCAGAATCGAAAACATGGGGTTTCATGCAAAAGCAGGAAAAAACCTCTACAAAGATACCTATGGCTACATCGCAGCAGAAAACGAACGTGCGGACGATTTTAATGAAATGGTAAATGATCCTGCCGTTAAGATGGTTTTCTTTGGAGGAGGGGAAGGGAGCATTGATTTGCTTCCTCTGATTGATTATGCCGCCGTCAGAAAGCAGCCTAAAATATATGTAAGCTACAGCGACGGGACTTCCATATTGAATTCCATTTACAACAGGACCGGCCTGATGACATATTACGGTCAGACGCCGGGGCTGCTTAAGGATTTGCGCCATTATGATTACATGCAGTTCGCTGCTCACTTCCTGGATGGAAATGTTACCTCATTCACACGCAACAGCAAGTGGCATATATTAAATCCGGGCGTTTGCAGAGGAAGGCTTACAGGAGGATATTTATTAAACTATGCGCTTTTGCTGAACAGTCCTTTTTTCAATTACGGCAATGCTGAAAAGTATATCTTGTTTTTAGAAGATTATGAGCAGTTCAATGATATTGGAACGGTGAGCATGCTGATCTCACATATAGAACAGAGTGATTTTGCTGATCATATCTCGGGATTGCTGTTCGGACATTATTCTGAGTCAATACATCCTGAATTGATGGAACGTCTGAAACGCTTTGGGGTAAAGCATGATGTGCCGGTGGTCTATTGCGATGATTTCGGTCATGGAAATAATCATGCAATACTGCCGATTGGCTGCGGCGCAGCATTAGATACCGGGAAATGTGAATTGTTATTTATTGGATAACCAGAAAAATCCTTATGCCGGTTAATTCCCGGTGTAAGGATTTTTCTTTTTTCATTTTTGCGATGCCGTCAGGATTGCTTCTGCCTGTGGGTATTCCTTATTTAGCACCTGACTTAATGTCCAGAGTACACTGTACAAACCAGAATGGCTAGGTTATAATTAAAGAGGTTGTTTTATGATCGCATATAGGAATACATACATTATAAGACGATAATACATCTGCCTTGAGGGACGCAATGATAACGGAAAAAAGACTGAAAAAACAGATCACAATTGCGGCAGTTACGGCGGCCGGCATATTTGCAGCCTTGGCAGTCACTGCAATTATGGCCTTTATTACCCTGAGCAGGGCGCAGAAAAATGAGGCTGAGATCTATTTGAACGAAGTGACGGAACAATATAAAAGTACCATTGTGACACAGATGGAAGGCTATCTTCATGTGCTGGAGGCCCTGTCGACTATTCTGGGAGAAAAGGAAATGGAAGAGGATGAGATTCTGGATATCCTTGAAATTGAAAATTACCAGAATGATTTCATACGTATGGGGTTTGTGGGAACTGACGGCATCGGTGAATTGGTGGATATGGACGGTGTGCGCTATGAAAACGTCCGTCTGGGAGAGGAAGAGTTTATACAGGATGCCATGAAAGGCAATTCGGTGGTTTCCAATACCATGCGGGATCGGTTTGACGATGGTTATATCAACTGTTATGGGGTACCTGTTTACAGAAAAGGGGAACTTCTGGGAGTGCTTACCGCTGCCAGTGAATATGAAAGCTTTGGGAAGATCATCAGCCGTCCCATATTCAATGGAAGTGCATATCTGCATATCATTGACAGCAACGGAGATTTCGTAATCCGTTCCGGCCATAAGCTGATTGAAAACGAAGATTGCCAGAATATTTTTGATATGGATCTTCTGGGAGCGGGGATTGAGGAGAATCTGCTGTCTCAGCTGAAAACAGGAGAGACCTTCTTTTCCGGTTTCACACGTAATAATACCAAATTCTGGGTGTTTTTTGCTCCTATAGAGAGAAACGGCTGGTATCTGATGTGTATGATTCCGCAGAAGGCACTGAATGCGAATTTTAACAGAATGACCCGTGTGGCAATCGCCGTTTTTTCCATTATCATTTTACTGCTTGTCATTCTGTTTGCCTATATTTATATGCTTATCCGCAATAACCGGAATGAAATGCGCAGGCTCGCCTATTATGACCCGCTTACCGGTCTCTATAATAAGGCCCGGTTTGTAGAAGAAGCTATGTCCCTTTTGAAACAGAAGAGTGACTATGCGCTGGTGCTTCTGGATGTTGTCAACTTTAAATTTGTGAATGAGCTTTTTGGATATGAAAAAGGGGATGTCCTGCTGAGGCATGTCGCGCAGGTATGCATGGATGCTATAGACAGTACCGAGCTATGCTGCAGAGACAATTCCGATAAATTTGCCCTGCTTATGTCATATGGTGAAAAGCAGGCTTTGACGGACAGGTTAACCAAGGTTATGGAAAGCATTTCGCGCTGCCAGCTGGATCCCGTTCAGGAGTACCGCATCCTGTGCAACTGCGGCGTGAAAACAGTTGAAAATTATAACGGCAGGGTTGATTTTGATGTCTTTTGGGACAGGGCGGATCTGGCCTTGAAAAATGCCAAGGGGAATCAGAATGACGCTATCATTTTTTATGGTGAAGAACTGCATGAAAGGGAAGTAAAACGCAATGAGATAGAACGTATTATGCATACGGCGCTGAGCAACAGGGAATACCGCATGTATCTGCAGCCCAAGGTCGATCTGGAAAGCGGGAGGGTCTGCGGTGCAGAGGCTCTTGTACGGTGGGTGCGTCCCCGGGGCGGGATGATTTACCCGGATGAATTTATCCCGGTATTTGAGCAGAACGGGTTCATTACGAACCTTGATATGTATATGCTGGAAGAAGCATGTGTTTATCTGAACGGCCTTCTTAAAATGGGAATATCCGGAATCTGTATTTCGGTTAATCAGTCGAGAATCCTTTTTTACAAGCAGGATTATTTGAAGCAGATTGAGAAAATAATAAGAAAACATCATATTGATCCCTCTCTTATTATATTGGAGGTTACGGAGGGGATTACGATGGAAAATCTGGAGGAAATGAAAAGACTTGTCAGGGAACTGCATAAAATGGGGTTTGCCGTGTCCATGGATGATTTCGGAAGCGGGTATTCCTCCCTCAATATTCTGAAGGAACTGGATATCGATGAACTCAAGCTGGATAAAGCTTTTCTTGCCGATACAGGAGAGCAGGAAAAGAGGGACATTATCATGAAAAATATCATTAACCTGGCCGGGGAGCTTCATATAAAAACGGTGACTGAGGGCGTGGAAAGTGCATCTCAGGCGGATTTTATCCGTTCCATTCACTGTGATATCGGTCAGGGCTATTATTATGCAAAACCTATGCCGGAGGATGAATTTACCAGATTCATAACAGGAAAGGCCTGAAGCGAATGAAAATATTATTGATTATTGATCAGTATGACAGAGGAAATAACGGGACTACCATGACTGCCCAGAGACTGGCGCATACGCTGGCGGCTCATGGGCATGAGGTGCGAGTGGTGAGTACGGGGAATTCGGGAAATGGAAAATACCTTGTAAAAGAATATTTTCTTCCGCCCATTGTCCGCCATATTGTGACAAAACAGGGGATGGTATTTGCCAGGCCGGATGAAGAAGTGTTGAGGGAGGCCATCAGCTGGGCTGATCTGGTTCATTTTCTGCTCCCATTCCGGCTGAGTATGAAGGGGCTGGAAATTGCGCGGGAACTGGATGTCCCCCATACGGCGGCTTTTCATGTACAGCCGGAAAATATCACCTATACCCTGCATCTGGGAAAACAGCAGGCTGTTAACGCCTGGCTTTACCGTTTCTTCTGGGACCGGTTTTATAAATATTTCCGTCATATTCACTGTCCCAGCAGTTTTATCGCAGGGGAGCTGAAGGCGAATCATTATACCTCAAAGCTTCATGTCATATCCAATGGCGTGGATCCGGATTTTATATATCAGAAAAGGCCGAAGCCGGAAAAGCTGAAGGACCAATATGTAGTGCTTATGATCGGAAGGCTTTCCAATGAAAAGAGGCAGGATATTCTCATAGATGCGATAGCCAAATCCAGATATGAATCCCGTATCCAGCTTGTTCTCGCAGGCCAGGGACTGAAATACGGGAGCTACCGGTATCGTTCCAGAAAGCTTACAAACAAGCCGATCATGCGTTTCTTCTCCCATGAAAAGCTTCTTCAGCTTCTTTCTGAGACCGATTTGTATATTCATGCGGCAGATGCGGAGATAGAGGCCATATCCTGTATTGAAGCTTTTTCCAGCGGCATTGTACCGGTGATCGCAGACAGCCCCAAATCGGCTACTCCGCAGTTCGCCCTGGATGAGAGAAGTCTGTTTAAGGCTGGGGACAGCGATGATCTGGCTGCGAAAATCGATTATTGGCTTGAGGAGACAGAGGAACGCAGGCGGATGGAAAAGCTGTACAGTGAACATGGCAAAAAATTTGCCCTGGATGATTGTGTACGCCGTATGGAACAGATGTTTGAGGAGGAGCTTCAGGATTCCCGGAAGGAAAAACATCGCATGGAGAACCGAAGGAAATTTGCGGAGGGAAAAACAGAGACGGCAGGCGTTGTTTATGAGGAAAAACACATTGTAAAAATGTGGACGCCGATTCCTTTTCATGTGAAGGATTCCTATCGCTTTTTCCCCACAAACCCCTTCTTTATATTAGGAGGAGGCCTTGTCCGGCTTTTGATTTATCTGCTGGTATTTCTGTTTATCAAGCCGGTCTGGGGGCTGAAAATAGAAGGCGGCAGTAATCTGAAAGGAATAAAGGGCGGGGCGGTCACTGTATGCAACCATGTGCACCTGCTGGACTGTGTGATGGTGTCCTATGTGCTGCGGCACAAAAATGTCTGCTTCCCTACCTTGGAATCCAATTTCCGCATCCCGCTTATCCGGCATATCATACGCCTGCTGGGAGGGATTCCCATCCCGGAAAACAGACAGGTATTCAGGCGGTTTATGGAAGAAACCGGAAGCTGGATGGCCGGAGGCAATTGGATCCATTATTATCCGGAGGTGGTCCTGCATCCTTATTATCAGGGAATACGGGGATTTAAGCGGGGGGCATTTCTGACAGCCTGTGAAGCGGGAGTCCCGGTTATCCCCATGGTGATTTCTTACAGGCATCCGGGAGGAATAGCGGGCCTGCTCCGGAGAAAGCCGTGCCTTACCCTGAAAATACTGCCGCCTGTAGCCCCTCCCTCCGGCGGGAACAAAAGAGCGCAGACCATGCAGCTGATGGATACCGTGTACAATGTGATGAATAAAGCTTACTGGGAGTAAGCGTAAGAAAAGAAGAGGAGTTTTATGATAAAGAACGAAAGAAAAGTCATTGATTTGGCTGGGATGCTTAAGATTGTGGACAGCTGTGATATATGCAGGCTGGGCCTTGCGGAAGGTAATCGGATAGCCATCGTTCCCATGACCTTTGGCTATACCTTCCTGGACGGGAAATTCACTTTTTATTTTAAGGGTGATTTGGAAGAGGAGAGGCTGGCATTGATCCGGAATGCAGAAGAAATTGACTTTCAGATGGATTCCGATCACTGTATGCTGCCCATGGGAAACGGAGAATATACCATGTTCTATAATCATGGGGAAGGCTATGGAAAACCGGTTTTCCTGGAAGATGAGGAAGAAAAGAAGAAGGCGATGAAGCACCTTCTTGCTCATTATCTTCCCGGCGAGGATGAGGCATTCGCTGATATTTCATGGAAGGAAACCTGTGTGTTCAAGCTGGACGTAATAAAGCTGCACTGCAAAGTCAGCAAATAGCAGAATAATTATTCTGCAGGCTCGGTATCTGAAGGCTCAGCGGTATTTTCCGGTTCTCCGGCATTGTCATAATTATCGGAATTCCCTTCTGAGTCTTCCTTAAAACCGGGAGCATCATTTTCCGTAATGATGGTAATGGAATCGTCGGTAGGCATTTCTCCCTGGAGAATCAGGGAAATATAATTAAGCCTTTTTACCGCACGGTTGTAATACTCCAAAGCGGCGGAAGCCACATTTTCATTATATTCTTCATCGGCATAGGCTTCTCTGTACAGGCGGGCTGCCTCTGTCATGTTTTCTCCGGCCTCATCGGCCAGGTCTTCCACTGCGGAAAACTGTCTGGGCACTTCGATATCCGCAAGCACCGTGAATTGGGCCGCAAGATCATCCATGGCGGCAAGCATATCCTCAACGCCGGTTTCCGATTCGGGATCCACACTGTTGAGATTGTCGAAGGAAATGTTAACCTGGGCGGTAAAATCATCCATCTCACTGTAAAATTTATCTAATTCTGCGTTTTTGCCGCAGCCTGCCAAAAGAGCAGAAATGAGCAGAACGGCGGTAAGCAGATATGTCTTTTTTTCTTTTTTCATCCTTGGTATACCTTTCTGGCCACCGGTCAAAAGAAGCGCCGGTGAATTTCATAATCAGGGAGCAAAAGTCTCTATTCAACTTACCATATTATCCGCATGAAATCAAGTGAGGAAAGATTTCTGTAGCGGGTGCTTTCTTTTTGCTTTGTTTCATGTTAGAATGTAACATATTTACAAACGGAGAACAAGCTATGACGAAACAGGAATTCAGGGAATTTATTAAGGACAGAATGGTCTTTCTGGATGGAGCCACAGGTTCCAATCTGATGCTCAGAGGGATGCCGGGAGGCGTTTGCCCGGAAAAATGGATAATGGAAAACACACAGGTGCTGATCGGTCTTCAGAAGGAATATGTTGCCGCCGGCGCTAATATTTTATATGCACCTACTTTTACGGCAAACCGGTGCAAATTAAAGGAATACGGCCTGGAAGGACAGCTTCGGCAGATAAATGCCGCGATGGTGGCCGCTTCCAGAGAGGCGGCAGGCGGAAAAGCCCTGGTGGCAGGTGATCTGACTATGACAGGGGAACAGCTGGCGCCCATCGGCAGTATGGACTTTGAAGAATTGATTGATATATATAAAGAACAGATTGCATGTATTGAAGAGGCGGGGGCGGATCTTTTGGTGGTGGAAACCATGATGAGCCTGCAGGAATCCAGAGCCGCCCTGCTGGCAGCAAAGGAAATCTGCCCTGATTTGCCGGTGATGGTTACCATGACCTTTGAAGGGGACGGGCGGAGCCTGTACGGAACGGACGCGGTGACGGCGGCCGTGGTTCTGGAAAGCCTGGGTGCCGCGGCGATAGGAGCCAACTGCTCCACAGGGCCGGAGCAAATGGCTGGAATCATACGGCAGATGGCGTCGGTAACACGGATCCCTGTGATTGCGAAGCCTAATGCGGGGCTGCCGTCCCTGAACGAAGAGGGAAAAACGGTATATGAGATGCGGCCCCGGGAATTTGCGGAAGAGATGCAGGCGGTTTATGAGGCCGGGGCTTCGATGATAGGAGGCTGCTGCGGAACCACGCCGGAGCATATTGCAGACCTGCATGAAAGCTTCGCGGGGAAAATGCCCGCGCAGGTGAACAGAAGGCCTTCCGGAATCCGGTATCTGACCTCCGAAAGAAAAACGATTGCTTTCGGTCTGGAAGATCCGTTTCTTATCATCGGAGAAAGGATTAATCCGACGGGAAAGAAAAAGCTGCAGGCGCAGCTGCGGGAAGGCAGCTTTGAGATGGTTACCCGTTTTGCGGAGGAACAGGAGGCGGGCGGAGCGTCTGTTCTGGATGTGAACATGGGAATGAGCGGCATTGATGAGAAAGAAATGATGCTGCGTGCCCTGGAAGAGGTGGGAGGCGTAAGCCAGCTGCCGCTGTCTCTGGATTCCAGCCATGTGGAGGTCCTGGAAGCAGCCCTTCGCCGTTATCCCGGAAGAGCACTCATCAATTCCATTTCCCTGGAAAAGGAAAAATTTGAGAAGCTGATACCTATGGCCCAAAAATATGGGGCCATGTTTATTCTACTGCCTCTTTCCGATGCGGGACTTCCCGAGAGCCTGCAGGAAAAGAAAGAGATAATAGAAACCATACTGGAACGGGCCTTTGCATGCGGCCTGGCTAAAGAAGATATCATTGTGGACGGTCTGGTCACTACTGTGGGAGCCAATCCCAAAGCGGCTCTGGAAACGCTGGAAACCATCCGTTACTGTAAAGAAAAACAGCTGGCCACTGTCTGCGGGCTGTCCAACATCTCCTTTGGGCTTCCGGAACGCAGCTATGTGAACAGTGTTTTCCTTACCATGGCAATTCAGGCAGGGCTGACGATGGCAATTGCCAATCCTTCCCAGGAACTGCTGGTGGCTAGTGCATTCGCTTCGGATATGCTGCTGTGCAAAGAGGAAAGCGCTCTGCGGTACATCGAATATGCGGGAACCTGTACCGGTATCAAACCTGTTTCTTCAGCGGCCCAAACGACTGAAACCTCAGGTCAGAAGGAAAAGAATCTGGGACGGCAGCCTTCCGGAAATGGTGTCTCCGGGTCGGCGGCTTCCGGAGAGAAATCTCCCGGTGAAACGCTTCCATTTTCGGCGGTCTATGAAGCCGTTCTGAAAGGAAACCGAAGCGGGATCGAACAGATTACCCGAAGGGCGCTGGAAGAGGGCGCTTCGGCCAGAGAGCTTCTGGATACCTGTCTGCTGCCTGCTATCAATCAGGTCGGAGAGCTTTTTGATAAAGGAAAGTACTTCCTTCCCCAGCTGATTTCCAGCGCGGAAGCCATGAAATTATCTATCGGGGTTTTGGAGCCCCTTCTTTCCTCCGATGGAAAGCAGGAGAAGATGCCGGTGGTGGTGATCGCCACTGTGGAAGGGGACATCCATGACATCGGTAAAAACCTGGTGGCCCTCATGCTGCGCAATTACGGGTTTGAGGTAATCGATCTGGGAAAAGATGTGCCGAAGGAAAAAATAATACAGGCGGCTAAGGAACATGGAGCGGGTATCATAGGGCTTTCTGCCCTGATGACTACTACCATGCAGGAAATGCGCCATGTGGTGGAGCTGGCGCATGAAGAGGGACTGGATTCCAAAATCATTATCGGCGGCGCGGTGGTCACCCAGGACTATGCGGATGAAATCCATGCGGATGGTTATGCCAAAGATGCGGCAGATACGGTGAGGCTGGCGAAACGGCTGCTTGGCCTTAATGAGGAAACGCAGGGGGACAGCCATGGAAATGAATGACAGAATGGAACAGGCGGAAGAGCTGTGGGATGATTTACCCACGGACAGTCAGCATGAAACCTTATGGGAAGCGGAAGGAACGGAGCTGGCGGTGAGGCAGCTCATGGATCAACTGAAGGCTTCCGAGGAAAAACAGCAGGGCATTATGAAGAAACAGCTCCTGTTTACCCGGATTTTTGCTGTTTCCAATTGTGTTCTTGTGCTTCTTGTCCTGATCTTCGTGGCGGGAGTGTTGCCCAGGCTGACGACAGCCCTGGATAAGGCAACGGAATCACTTGTTAAGGTGGACGGAGCGCTTGATGATTTCGGGAAGGTATTCGATAATGTAAATTCTCTGGTGGATTCCAGCAGTAAGGCCGTGGAGCAGACAATGGATAAGGTGGATCAGATGGATATTGAGAGTCTGAATAACGCGATTTCCGATTTAAACGATGTGGTGGCCCCCATGGCAGAATTTTTCGGCAGATTCAGATAAGCAGGCAGCCTTTTGAGGCCTGCGGAAATTAAGGATAAACAGATAAACGGAGGGATTGGAAGATGAATGGTGCGGATGCGATTGTAAAGTGTCTGGAATTGGAAGGAATAACGGAAGTTTTCGGTTATCCCGGCGTTGCTATCTGCCCTTTTTACAACAGTATTCTTGATTCTGATATCAGTACTGTTTTAATCAGGACAGAGCAGAATGCGGCCCATGCCGCGAGCGGACTTGCCAGGGTGACAGGAAAGGTTGGTGTGTGTGCCGTAACGTCAGGCCCGGGCGCCACAAACCTCATTACCGGTATTGCCACAGCTTTTGCCGACAGCATTCCCCTTGTCTGCATAACCGGCCAGGTGAACAGCGAGCTTCTCGGAAGCGATGTGTTTCAGGAAGCCGATATCACCGGAGCGGCAGAGTCCTTTGTGAAATACAGCTACCTCATAAGAGACGTGAATGATATCCCCCGGGTATTCAAAGAAGCTTTTTATGTGGCAAATACGGGAAGAAAGGGCCCTGTTCTCATTGATATTCCCATTGATGTACAGAACGCTGTGATAAACAAATTCCGTTATCCGGAAGAAGTGAATATGAGGACCTATAAGCCCACTGTAAAAGGGCATATTGTCCAGATAAAGAAAGTAATGCGGGAGCTGGAAAAAGCAAAAAGGCCTTTGATTTATGCAGGCGGCGGCGTTACTCTGAGCGGGGCCTGTGAAGAGCTTCGGAAATTTTCGGAGAAATTCCGCATTCCTGTGGTTTCCACCATGATGGGGATCGGAGTTATGCCTACAGAGCATCCCATGTATTTCGGTATGGTGGGAAATAACGGAAAACCCTATGCCAACCGCGCCATGAATGAATCGGATCTTCTGATTATGGTAGGTGCCCGCGTGGCGGACCGTTCCGTAAATCAGCCGGATTTGATCACCCATGATAAAGTGCTGGTGCACATTGATGTGGATCCCGCCGAAATCGGTAAGAATGCAGGTCCCACCATTCCGTTGGTAGGGGATGCCAGACATATTTTTGAAGACTTCGAAAAACAGGAATTTGAATGTGAACATGAAGAATGGCTGGAAGCGCTGGATGGCTACCGCAGGAATATGAAGCTTGTCCGCCGTCCGAATCCGGAATATGTGGATCCGGAAGAGCTGATTCGTCAGATATCCTATAAAATGAAGCCGGATGGCGTCTATGTGGCGGATGTGGGACAGAATCAGATATGGTCCTGTGCTTTCCATGTGGTGAGGGAAGGGCGTTTCCTTACTTCCGGCGGCATGGGAACTATGGGTTATTCCATCCCGGCTGCGATGGGTGCCAAGCTGGGCGATATGTCCAAGCAGGTAATTGCGGTATGCGGAGACGGTTCCTTCCAGATGTCCATGATGGAGCTGGCTACCATCCAGCAGTATCATATTCCGGTAAAGATCGTGGTATTCCGGAACAATTATCTGGGAATGGTCCGGGAATACCAGCACTATTCCTATAAAGACAGTTACTCGGTAGTTGATATTTCAGGAGTTCCCCATCTGGATAAACTGGCGCAGGCTTATGATATCCCTTATATCCGTGTGGCCCGGAATGAAGATATTGACGGGGCTTTGGATGACTTCCTGAAGGATGACTGTTCTTATCTGATGGAATGTATGATAGATCCCATGGATTTGGTGAAATAAATTTTGAACCGGTCAAATACCGTCCGGGAACGGAAAGAAAAGAGGTTTGGCAATGAAAAAAATATATTCTGTTCTTGTTGAAAACAGATCCGGCGTTCTGTGCAAGGTAGCCGGCCTGTTTTCCAGAAGATGCTTTAATATTAATTCCCTGGCCGTGGGTGAAACAGATGATCCGGCCGTATCCTGTATGACCATTGTCAGCAGCGGCGATCAGCGTACCATTGAACAGATCGAAAAGCAGCTTAATAAAAAGCTGGATGTTATCAAGGTGAAGACCTTTGACGAGAACTCCAGCGTAAGCCGGGAGCTGATGCTGGTAAAAATTAAATATAACAGGAACAACCGCAAGGATATTATGGAAAACTGTGCGATTATGCATGCTTCCATAGTGGATATGTCAAAGCACATGATGCTGATCCAGATTTGCGATACTCCAGAAAGAGTACAGCTTTTCCTTACGATGCTGCAGTCTATCAGCATTGTGGAGGTGGCGAGAACCGGGACCCTGGCCCTCCCCAAATGTATGGAAAGCGATATCTGAAAAGCGGCCCGCCTTGTATAACGTACATTACAGACTTCAGTACTGACTATAACCTGGAGTTATAAAAAGTATGACTGACTATCATACGTTGACAAGGTGTATAAATGTTGCTAGAATAATTGGAAAGACAGCACCGGCGGGACTTTAACGTCCCTTGTGCAGGAGGGGCGTGATACATATGCGAAAAAAAGTTTTTCAGCTTCTTGTGGATAATACCTCAGGGGTTTTGAGCCGTATATCCGGACTGTTTTCAAGGCGCGGCTATAATATTGAAACCATTACGGCGGGCGTGACTGCGGATCCCAGGATTACCAGGATTACCATTGTAGCCAATGGGGATGATGAGATTCTGGAACAAATTGAGAAGCAGGTATCCAAGCTTGTGGATGTGCGGGATATCAGGGAGCTTAAACCTGAAGAAAGCGTTTACCGCGAACTGGCGCTGATTAAAGTCAGTGTTTCCGCGGAAAAAAGGCAGGATGTAATAGCAATCACCAATATTTTCCGGGCCAATATTATTGACGTGGGACAGGAAAGCCTGATTGTGGAAATTACAGGCAACCAGAGCAAGGTGGATGCGTGCATCAATCTTCTGAGCAATTATGAGATTCTTGAGCTGGCAAGAACGGGCATTGCAGGCCTGGGACGCGGAACAGGAAATGTGGTATATCTGGATCCGCTGGATTAATTTATTGTTGTGGACTCTGAGGTTCAGCCATCCGCTGCGGCCTTTCAGTTATATAGTCATTCAAACTAAATGGAGGAAAGAAAAATGGCAAAGATTTATTATCAGGAGGATTGTGACCTGTCATTATTACAGGATAAAACAATCGCAGTAATCGGTTACGGCAGCCAGGGACATGCACATGCCCTGAATCTGAAGGAGTCTGGCTGTAACGTCATTGTAGGACTTTATGAAGGTTCCAAATCCTGGGCAAAGGCAGAAGCTCAGGGCCTTACAGTATATACAGCTGCTGAAGCTGCAAAGAAAGCAGATATCATCATGATTCTTATTAATGATGAGAAGCAGGGCGCTCTTTACAAAGAATCCATCGAACCCAACTTAAGACCCGGTATGATGCTTATGTTCGCACATGGCTTCTCCATCCATTTCGGACAGATTAAGCCTCCCGCAGATGTTGATGTTGCCATGATCGCACCTAAGGGACCCGGACATACCGTAAGAAGCGAATATCAGGCCGGCAAGGGCGTTCCCTGTCTGATCGCGGTTGCTCAGGATGCTACGGGAAAAGCAAATGATCTCGCTCTGGCCTATGCACTGGGAATCGGCGGGGCAAGAGCAGGCGTTCTTCGTACCACCTTCCGTGAAGAAACCGAAACAGACCTGTTCGGTGAGCAGGCAGTTCTCTGCGGCGGCGTATGCGCTCTGATGAAGGCTGGCTTCGAAACTCTGGTTGAAGCAGGATATGAGCCGGAAAGCGCATATTTTGAATGTATCCATGAAATGAAGCTGATCGTTGACCTGATTTATGAAAGCGGATTCGCCGGAATGAGATATTCCATTTCCAACACGGCTGAATACGGCGATTATATTACCGGGCCCAAGATCGTTACCGAAGATACCAAGAAGGCTATGAAGAAGGTTCTTTCCGATATCCAGGATGGTTCCTTTGCAAAGGAATGGCTGCTGGAGAACCAGGTTGGATGCCCTCACTTCAATGCAATGAGAAAGAGAGAAGGCGCTCATCAGCTGGAGAAGACCGGTGCGGAGCTGCGTAAGCTTTACAGCTGGAATGATACCAACAAGCTGATCGATAACTAATCGGACAATAAGAACGGAAAACAAGAGGAACGGGCTGCCAATACGGCAATCCGTTCCTTTTTTACGTGACTGTTTAAAGATCAAAAGAAGCAGGTTTTATACATGCTTCATACAGAAATCTGAAAACTTTTCTGCGGTGGCGGAGCAGGTCTGATTTTTCAGGTAGGCGAAGCCCACCTTCCGGGAAGGGACGGATACCGGCAGCGGAAGGCTGATGAGTTTGCCGGTATCCAGTTCCTCCTGTACAAAATCTTCAATCACACAGGCAATCCCCAGATCGATTTTGGCGAAATCAATGAGCAGATCCATGGATGTGATTTCTATAGTCTGGGCGGCAGTGATTTCTTCCTTTACCAGATATTTTTCCATGTACTGCCTTGTGATGTTCTCCTTATCAAGCAGCATCAGGGTGGAGTGAGAGATGATATCCCTGGAGGAAGGGCTGCCGGAAAAGGAGACTCTTTTGCACAGATTGTCCAGATACCGCTGTGTGCAGACGAAAACATCCCGGATTTCCTGTACCGGATGAAAATGGAATTTATCCATCCTGTCATTCTCTCCGATAAGGCCGATATCTACAGTTCCTTTTTCCAGTGCTTCCATTGTCTGATATGTGGACTGGCAGGAAATGGATATCTGAATATGAGGGTTTTCCCGTGTAAAAAGGCTCAGATGAGGAAGAAGAACATATTTGCACAGAGTGGTGCTTACTCCGATGGACAGATGCCCCATTCCCAGTTCCTGCACCTTACGCAGCTGTTCCTCACCCTGGCTGATAGCCTGAAATGCACTTTCCACCTGACGGAACAGAAGCTCACCGGTTTCGGTCAGCCGTACTCCTCTGGAAGAACGCAGAAACAGAGTCGTGTCCAGATTCTGTTCCAGTCGGGATATGGCTTTGCTGATAGCGGGCTGGCTGATGAAAAGCTGTCTCGCCGCACCGGAAATATTCCTGCACTTGGCAACCGTATAAAAAATATGATACAAATTCAGATTCTGTTCCATTCGAAATCCTCCTGCCGTCCGGCGTTTCCATCCGGTGCTGTATACACACTGCGGAAGCCTGTCTTCTATAACTATATTGCATTTTATAAAATTATACTATAACTTGAAATTATAGTAAACATGAAAGAAAAGTATTTTCCCAATAACAGGTGTTATGTTACACTATTAACATCGAAAGGCCGGGATGGCCTGAACCAATGGAAACGGAGGAAAGAAAAATGGGTATGACAATGACACAGAAGATTCTGGCAGCCCATGCAGGCCTGGAAAAAGTAGAAGCGGGCCAGCTGATTGAGGCGGATCTGGATCTGGTGCTTGGAAATGATATTACCAGTCCGGTTGCGATTAAGGAAATGGAAAAGATGAAGGTAGACGGCGTTTTTGATAAAGATAAAATCGCCCTGGTACCGGATCACTTTGTCCCCAACAAGGATATTAAATCCGCAGAGCACTGCAAATGTGTGAGGGAATTTGCTTATCGCAATCAGATTACCAATTACTTTGAAGTGGGTGAAATGGGAATCGAGCATGCGCTTCTTCCGGAAAAAGGCCTTGTGGTAGCCGGGGATGTAGTGATCGGAGCGGATTCTCATACCTGTACATATGGCGCGCTGGGTGCTTTTTCCACCGGTGTGGGAAGTACGGATATGGCGGCAGGAATGGCAACCGGCAAAGCATGGTTTAAGGTTCCCGGAGCCATCAGGTTCAACCTCACCGGAAAGCTTTCCCCATGGGTGAGCGGCAAGGATGTGATTCTGCATATCATCGGAAAAATCGGTGTTGACGGCGCTCTTTATAAATCCATGGAATTTGTGGGCGAAGGAGTATCGGGCCTGACCATGGATGACCGTTTTACCATTGCCAATATGGCGATTGAGGCCGGCGGCAAGAACGGTATTTTCCCGGTGGATGATCAGGCGCTTCTTTATATGAAGGAGCATTCCATGAAAACCCCCGTCATTTACGAGGCGGATGAGGATGCGGTATATGAGGAAGAATATACGATCGATCTGGGAGCTCTGCGTCCCACAATCGCGTTCCCTCATCTTCCTGAAAACGCGAAGACAATTGATGAAATAAAAGAAGATGTAAAAATAGATCAGGTAGTTATCGGTTCCTGTACAAACGGACGTATCGGAGATCTCCGCTGTGCTGCCGAGGTGCTGAAAGGCCGCCATGTGGCACAGGGCATCCGCTGCATCATTATTCCTGCCACACAGGCAATTTATCTGCAGGCGATGGAAGAAGGGCTTCTGAAGATTTTTATCGAAGCGGGAGCGATTGTCAGCACACCTACCTGCGGCCCCTGCCTTGGAGGATATATGGGGGTTCTCGCCGCCGGAGAGAGGTGTGTGTCCACAACGAACCGTAACTTTGTAGGACGCATGGGACATGTGGATTCCGAGGTCTATCTGGCGAGCCCGGCCGTGGCCGCAGCAAGCGCCGTAACAGGAAAGATTTCCAGCCCGGAACAGCTGTGAGCGCAGGTCCGGTTTACAGAACGAAAATGCCGAAGAAGGGCAGAAGGTGAGGTTTTTTTATGATTAATGCAAAAGGAACCGTTTTCAAATACGGTGATAACGTAGATACAGATGTAATTATTCCCGCCCGCTATCTGAATTCATCAGATCCCGCGGAACTTGCCACGCACTGCATGGAGGACATTGACAAGGACTTTATTAAGACAGTGAAAAAAGGCGATATTATCGTTGCGGAAAAGAATTTTGGCTGTGGATCCTCCAGGGAGCATGCTCCCATTGCCATCAAAGCCGCCGGTGTAAGCTGTGTGATTGCGGAAACCTTTGCCCGTATCTTTTATCGCAATGCCATCAATATAGGGCTTCCTATCATCGAATGTCCGGAAGCATCCCGCGCCATTGAAGCGGGAGATGAGGTTGAAGTGGATTTTGATTCCGGTATTATTACGGATATCACAAAAGGAACCAGCTTTAAGGGGCAGGCTTTTCCTGAGTTCATGCAGAAAATCATTGATGCGGAAGGCCTTGTAAATTATATTAATAATAAGGCATGAAGGTAACACCGATGTTCCTCAGATGCTGATCCGTATTTCACAGAATTAAAATAAGACCGCATGGCTGCGTTGATTCGGCAGCCATGCGGTCTCGCTGTATTAAAAAGAAGGACAGCACATTCAGTTTTTCTTTTCTTCTCCATAATAAAGGATTCCCAGGGCGCCAGGGCCGGCATGGGTTCCTATGCTGGGGCTGATATCGTTGATGATGATATCTGTAATCCCCGTAAGCTCGGTGACAAAATCAGCCGCCATGCGGGCGTCTTCCGGGCAGTTCCCGTGAACAATACCTACCGGCACGGTTTTATCGGGAGCGTCGCCCAGGGTATTTTTCATTCTTTCAGCAAGTGTGCGGATGGATTTCTTTCTTCCCCTGGAGGTACCGTCAGACACCAGGTTTCCGTTGGTTCCCACATAAAGGAAGGGCTTCAGGTTCAATGCGGTTCCCACCGCGGCAACGGCGCCGGATATCCGTCCGCCTCTTTTTAAATGGAACAAATCATCCACCGTAAACTGCACATGCAGATGTTTTTTATATTCTTCCAGCAAAGCCGCATTTTCTTCCAGAGTTTTTCCCTCCTCCAGAAAGTGGTTTGCCTTAATTACAAGGATCGTTTCAGCAAGGGATACGTTCAGGGAATCCAGGACAATGATTTTTCTGCCGGGATATTCCTCACACAGCTCCTGGGCGGTAACATATACATTATTATAGCTGCCGCTCAGCGCGGAAGAAAAAGCGATATGTAAAATATCCATTCCTTTTTCCAGGATCTGCTCGAATTTTTCTCTGATAACTGCAGGATTATTAGCCATGGATGAAGGAAGCTCGCCCTGTTTCATACGCTCATAAAATTCTGCCGGAGGCATATTTTCCTCATCCCCATATACCTCGTCGCCGAAAGCGTAATACTGGGGAATAATAGTGGTTCCGAATTTTTCCTTATAAGAAGACGGAAGATCGGAATTGGAATCGGTGGTAATACAATAATTTTGCATAAAAGACCTCTCCTGTGTATGCTGTGTTCAAATAATTTGATTTTCAAAACAATAATGATTATAACGGTTTTCTTAACTTATGTCAATGAATGGTACATAGCAGGTGCAGGCAGAAAAAGGGAATGCCGCCGTCAGAGGGCACCCCGGCACGCGTTGGCTGCATTTTCAAGCTCGGCCGGGTGGGCAGCCGGTCGCCCTGCGGCCTTGTCATCCCATGCAGGGGATGACAAGGCGGCGCTTCGCGGCTTTCAGCCCATGGCCGGGCCACCGGCAGGGCCCGCGGCGAGCTCGGCGACACGGCC